>JADMIO011210368.1_pt1 | contig 18608 bp, 14 predicted proteins | sample 8958161 | NCBI WGS metagenome assembly JADMIO01 (sample SAMN16585339, study PRJNA669376) | soil metagenome | isolation source: Crop rotation soil | place: USA: Cullars Rotation, Alabama | collected 2011 | reverse complement strand
CGCGGGCGGCGTCGCGCTGCTGCTCACCGCGCCGCGCGCGGCGCCGAAGAAGGCGCCGTCCGCCGGCCTCGTCGTGGGGCCCGCGGGGTTGTCGATGATCGGGAGGTGGTAATGGCCATCCGTCGATTTGCCGCCGTGACGATCCTCGGCGCGCTCCTGGGCTGTCAGGCGATCCTCGGCATCGAGGAGGGCAAGCCGCGCCCCGAGGGGCAAGGGGGCGCGTCGGCGTCGTCCTCGAGCGCCGGCATGGGCCATAGCAGCAGCGGCGGCGGTGGTGGCCCCGCGCTATGCATGCTCGACACCGACTGCATGGACACGGCGGCGGACTGCAGGGCGCCGAAATGCATCATGGGCGTCTGTGGGTCCACGAACGACCCCCTGGGCACGCCGTGCGCGGTGAACGGCGGCACGTTGTGCGCCGCCAACGGCATGTGCGTGCCGGCGAGCTGCATGGACGGCAACCTGGACGGCGCCGAGACCGACAAGGACTGCGGCGGCCCCCAGTGCTCCCCCTGCGCGGACGGGCTGCAATGCAAGATGGGCTCCGATTGCGAGGACAAAGTCTGCATGGGCATGGTCTGCCAGGCGCCGACGTGCTCGGACGGCGTCGAGAATGGTCAGGAGAGCGACGTCGACTGCGGCGCGGTTTGCCCGACGAAATGCGCCGTCAGCGAGGGCTGCAAGGCCAACGCCGACTGCGCGACCAACCGGTGCGTCGGCACGATCTGCGCCCTGCAGCCGACCGTGCTGCTCCTCGCCGGAGGGGCGACCTCCACTGTCGCCGGCACGCTGCACCCCCCGAGCGCCTGGTCGAGCAGCACGTTTGCGCTCCCCACGGCGAGCGGGTTCGGCCTCACCATCCTCTCGACCGGAGAGGGCATTGGCCTGATGCGCTTCACCAAGGTCGGGGACCCGCAGGACAACGCCCTGATGTTCACGACGTGGACGAACAACGTCTTTGCGCCGTTCGCGGCCGTGGGTCCAGCCGTCACCACGAAGGCGGATCCCTCGCTCGCCTCGGCGACCGCGAGGGCGCAGGCCACGTACCTCGGGACGGACGGGAAGCATTATTATGCGGCGTTCACGAGCCCAGCGTGGTCGCCGACGGCCGATCCGGTCGGGGGCGTCGCGATGCAGAGCGCCGGCAACACGCCTTCCTCGATCGCCGCGCTCGGGGATGACGCGGAGGTCGCCTTTGCTGGATCGGATACCAACCTCTATGTGCAAGCCCACACCGGGGGCATGTGGCAGCCGAGCTTCAGCCTGGGCGGCGTGGTGAACCTGCCCCCGGCGATCATCAAGCTGACCGGGAGCCCTGATTTCCTGGTGGCCTTTATCCAGAGCGGCAGTGGGCAGGTCGTCTATTCGACCGGCTCCGGCACGACCTGGGCGCCGTCGGCGCCGATCGCTGGAGCGCTGACCGGAGACCCGGTGTCGCTCGCCGCGCTGCCGGGCGGCGGCGCCGTGATCGCGTACCGCGGCGTCAACAGCCAGATTTACACCTCGATGTACATGCCGGGCCAGCTCCCCCCGTGGTCGGTGCCGGCGGCGGTCGGCGCGACCAGCAGCGCGCCTCCGGCGGTCGCCGCCGGCGTGGCCGGCGCCACGGTGGAGCTCGCCTATGTGGGCACCAACAAGGTGCTCCACACCCGCTATGTCAACAACGCCTGGACGAACGCGGCCGCGGTGGCCAACGGCACGTTCACCCACGTGACCATCACCGTCGCGCCGTGAACGAGATCGATATGAAACTCCACGCCACCACGTTGCTCGCGGCGCTGTGCGCCGGCTGCGCTGCCGAGGCGGCGCAGGCGCCCCGTCATCGCCCGGTGATCTGGCAGCAGTTCTGCGAGCAATCGTGGTCGGTGCCGCAGGCCAACGCCATGGCGGCCGCGCGCGGCGCCGAGGGGTTCGAACTGGTCGCGATGTACAACGGCGTGCTCTGCTACAAGCGCCCTGCCCCCGAGGCCGAGGCCACGCCGCCGCGCCCGAGCCGCCCGGACAACCCGATCCCCTCGGTGCGCGATCCGGGCTTTTAGACCTTCCTCTCCACGACGCGATCGATGATGCCCCCTACGCGATGATCTGCTGCTCCCCCTCGCCGTCGCCCTCCCCATCCAGATCCACATAGGTCGGCACCATCGCCGCCTCTACCCATCGATCCTTCAGCCGCTCCGCGATCCTGGCCAAGAGCACCCGTGTCGACTCCCGATCTGTCGCCGAGAGCGCGACCGCGCCGGCATACCCCCTGGTCAGCCGGATCGCCTCTGCCGGTCCCACGAGGTCAACCTTGTTGAACACCACGATCCGCGGGATCCGGATCAGATCCAGCTCCGTCAAGAGCGCCTCGGTCGTCTCGATGTGCTGATCGCGCGCCGGATCGCTCGCGTCCACCACGTGGAGCAAGAGATCCGCGTCCGCGGCCTCCTCGAACGTCGCGCGGAAGGCCGCGAACAGATCCTTCGGCAGATCGCGGATGAACCCCACGGTGTCGGTGAGCACCACCTCCCGCTCCTCCGGGAACCGGAGCCGCCGAGAGCGCGTATCGAGCGTCGCGAAGAGCTTGTCTTCGCAGAGCACGCTCGCCCCGGTCAGCGTGTTGAGCAGCGTGCTCTTGCCCGCGTTGGTGTACCCGACGATCGCGACCACGGGCACGGAGAGCCGCCCTCGCCTCCGCCTCCGCTGCTCGCGCTGGCGCGAGAGCTTCTTCAGCTGCGCCTCGAGGAACGACACGCGCTCCTTCGCTCGCCGCCTCCCGATCTCGAGCTTGGTCTCGCCCGGCCCGCGCCCGCCGATCCCGCCCGTCAGGCGCGACAGCGAGTCGTCCTTCTGGCCGAGGCGCGGGAGCGCATACTTGAGCTGCGCCAGCTCCACCTGGAGCTTGCCGTCGCTCGACTCGGCCCGCTGCGCGAAGATGTCGAGGATGAGCTGCGTCCGGTCGATCACCTTGAGATCCGTGATCTTTGCGATCGCCGCGGCCTGCGAGGGGGTGAGATCGCGGTCGAAGATCAGCGTCTCGGCGTCGAGCTCGGCGGCGCGGAGCACCACCTCGTCGAGCTTGCCGCGGCCGAGCACGAGCCTCGGATCGATGCGCTCCCGCATCTGGAGCACGGAGTCCGTCGCGGCCACGCCCGCGGTGCGCGCGAGCTCCGCGAGCTCGCGCAGGCTCTCCTCGGCGGCGGCGAGCGCGCCCGGCTTGGTCTTGTCCGCGACATGCACGAGGATCGCGCGGCCGTCCTTGCCGGTCACCGCGTGCGTCCTGGATCGCCTGGCGAACTCGTCCTCGAGCGCCTGGATGAGCTGCCCGAAATTCACATCGATCTGGCCGAGCGGCAGCGGGCCGACCTCGCGGTAGGGCAGCGACGCGGGGCTGCCAGGCGGGATCGGGATGTTGTGCGCGTAGTGGAGCGTCCGCGCCTCGCCCTCGGGCGAGAGCTGGATCGCCGCCACCAGATCGAACCGGAGGCGCACGAGATCGACGAGATCATCGCGGGTGAGCGGCTCGTTGAAGAGGTGCGTGTGGATGAGCCGGAGCGCCCGGAAGCGCCCGGTGGCCGCGCGCAGGCGGCCGATGTCCGGGAGCATGAGCCGGGTCGCGTCGCCCACGATGACGTAGTCGACCTCCCCCGATCGATGGACGAGCGCGGCCACTTGCCGGCCGGTCTCGTGCGACGCCTCGGCGAGCGATTTGATGAGCTCGGGCGTCGCGATGTGATCGAGCGGTACCTTGCGGCGGTAGATGCGCTCGAGGGTCTTGGTGGCGTGGGGGCTGAGGCCGGTGGTGTTTCCGTGGAGGGTAGGCATTCCGTGGTGGGGCGCAGGCTGCGTCGCCTCGTCCTTTCATAACGCACCGGCGCGCGAGGCAAAAGGTGCGCTACGATGGCACCTCCCGATGGCGTCGCGGAAGGTTACCCTCGCGCTCCTCTCGATGCTCGCCTCGTGCACGGCGTCGCCGCCGCCCGCGCCACGCGACGCTCCCATCGCCGCCTCGCCGCCCGCCTCGCCGGCCACGCCCCCGAGGCTCCCCGGCCCGTTCGACCGCGCGACCGCGCGAAGAGCCGAGGACGCGATCGCGGTGAACGCCTCCTGCGAGCGCTGCCACGCCGACATCGCCGAGGAGTGGCGCGCCTCGCAGCACCGCGTCTCGTTCACGGAGCCGTTCTTTCAGCGCTCGCTCGCCATCGAGCCGATGCCCTTCTGCCGCGGCTGCCATGCGCCCGAGGCAGACCCCCACGCGCCGCCCCCGCCGGCGCTCGCCGCGCTCGGCGTCGGCTGCGTCACGTGCCATGTCACCCAGCGGGGCTCGGTGTTTGCGTCGACCAAGGCCGGCGCCGCCTCCCCGAGGCCGGGCGGCGCCTGCTCGCTCCCCATCGAGCGGGACGAGAGGTTTGGCACCGCGGAGGCGTGCGCGTCATGCCACGAGTTCAGCTTCCCGGAGGAAGGCCTCCGGCCCACGCCAGAGATGATGCAGTCCACCGTGAGCGAGCACAGGGGATCGCCGTACGCCGCGGTCGCCTGCGCCAGCTGCCATATGCCGGTGGTCAAGGGCGCCTCGGGCGAGCACAGGAGCCACGCCTTTGCGTCGTCCGAAGACCCTGCCCGCGTGAGGTCCGCGGTCCGCGTGCGCGCGGCGCGAGGGCCGGGAGGCGCGCTCCGGATCGAGATCGACCCGAACGGCGTCGGCCACTCGTTCCCGACAGGCGATCTGTTCCGGAGGCTCTATGTCATGGTCGAGGCGGTGGGCCCGGACCACCAGGTGCTCGCGTCGGCGCGGCGGTATCTGACGCGGCATTTCGGGTACGCGAGGGCCTCGGGGGTGATCGTCAAAAAGCTCCTCTCCGACGATCGGGTCACGGCCTCTGCCCCCCGCGTCGTCGATCTCGATCTCGGCGCCTTGGCCGAGCGGGCGAGGCTTGTTTACCGCATAAGCTATCAACGCGTCGAGCACCCTCAATCGGTGAACAACGATGACGCCGTGATCGGCGGGGAGGTGATCCTCGCCGAGGGCGATCTGCCGCCCTCGCAAGGAGATCGCCGGTGATCCAACGCCATCATCCATCGCGCCTCTTCGCGCTCGTCGCGCTCCTCCTCGCCGGCTGCGGGGGTCCCTCCGCCGCGCCGCAGCCCCCGCTCGCCGAGGGGCCAAAGCCACAAGCCTCCTCCGCGCCCGAGCCTGCTCTGCCCACCGCGTCCGCCGCGCCCATCGCGCCGAAAGATGCCCAGAAAACCGCGCCGGAGAGCCCGTTCACGGCGGTCGCCAGGGTTGACGTCCCGGAGCGGACAGCGGGGCTCCGGGTCGTCGGCGTGGGGAGCGCCGGGTTCATCCTCGGGATGTCGAGGCTCATCAAGATCGAGGACAAGGGTTTGTTGCTCCGTGACGGCTCGCTCGACAAAGGGCTCCCCGGCAACTGGCTGTCGTTCATCGCCGACCTCACGGGCCGCTGGCCGGACGCGCTCTGGGCCAACGTGGTCGCGACCAACGGTCGCGTCGGTGCCGGCGAGCTCTACCGCTGGAGCGGCGATGGCTGGCGGTCGCTCGCCGCGCAGCTCACGCCGGCCTGGGTCTATGTCGGGATCTCGCCCTGGAGCGACGGCAGGACGCTCGCGCTCACGCGCAACACCCTGGCCTTCGGCCCTCGCCCCGAGGTGCGCTTTGCCGTCGTCAACGGCCCGCCCGCGAAGGTCCCTGAGTTCACGCCGGTCAAGCCGTCGCCAGCGCCGACCAAGAACGGCATGCCGCCTTGCCACCTCTCGCTCGATCCGGTGGCGTTCGTGGCGCTCCCGTCAGGGCATGTCTTCACGGCCGGGCACCCGTGCGACGATCTGGGCCACATCGTGGTGGAGTGGTGGGCGCCGGGCAAGACCAAGAGCACCGTCGAGACGCTCACGCCCGAGTTCGCTGGCAAGAGCCCCTATGAAGACGAGCCGGTCTTCTACGCTCGGTCCGGGGAGGATGTCTATCTCGCCGGAGGGCCGACGACCAAGGGCCCTGTCCTCTACCACTTTGACGGGCGCGCGTGGAAGAGCGTGAAGGTGCCTGTCCAGTCGGCGATCTCGGCGGTGAGCGGCCTCCCCGACGGGACGATCTACCTCGCCGCGGCAGACACGCGTCAGGTCTTGCGCCTCGCGCCGGACGGCGCCTGGACCACGATGGATCTACCCCCCTCGCAAGGCGAGAAGCGGAGCTCGCTCACCGGCGTATGGGCGAGGACCGCCGACGAGGTGTGGGTCACCACGGCCGAGGCGGTCCTGCGCACGGGCGCGCCGCCTGGAGGCGCGGTGGAGGTGTTGAAGGCGGACGAGCAGGCGCCCCCGCAAGGCGGTAAAAAGCCCGCCCTCGTGCGCCCGGCCACACCGACGTGCAAGACGGTGTTTGCGCTCCTCTACACGCTCGCCCGCACCGCCCCCGACGACTTCGACTTTCCCCAGACGCGCGCCGCCCTCAAAGGCCAGACGGCCTTCAAGGACGCGACGTTCGTCGAGACGGAGGACCGAGGCCGCCGGTATTTCGGCGCGTCCGTGCCGTCGTACGAGATGGGCAAGGAGCTCGTCAAGGTGATGAGCAACAAGGTCCCTGGGGCCTCGCCCCAGCTCCTCTGCGTGGAGCCGAAGGTGCGCCGCATCATCAAGATTGATCTGCGCACAGGCGATCTCGTCAAATAATACGTCCCACGCGCCTGCCTGCCGGGCACGCCTGGCCCGCGGGTTGCTTCACCTCCCTCGGTTCATTGGCGCTGTGCCTCCGGGGGACGCCTGGAGAGGACGAGGGGGATTGCATGCGGTCTTTTGTTGCGGCGCCGGCGGCGCTGTGTGTGCTCGCCGCCTGCGGAAGAGACGCGTGCACGACGAGCACGGGCAGCGCGCCCGTCGAGGCCGGCACGCCGCAGGTGCCCATCCCCGCCGACAGCCCTTCGGAGGGCGACCGACCGAGGCAGCCCGTGGACATGACGCTGCCCGCGTGGAGCCGGCGGTTCTCGGGCGCGGCGTTCGAACTGGGGTATTCGCGGCGGCTGGATCTGCTGGTGGATCGGGCCTCTGCTACGTACCTCGTGGGGGACTTCAAGGGCGCCGTGGACCTCGGCGCGGGGAGGCTCGAGAGCGCTGGGCAGAGCGATCTCTTGATCGCCAAGTTCGACGCGGCGGGGCGGCCGCTGTGGAGCAGGCGGTTCGGTGATGGGGCCGAGCAGATCTATGGGAGCGCCGCCCTCGACCCCGACGGCAACATCGTTATTGCCGGCGTCTTCAGCGGCGCGCTCGATTTCGGCGATGGCCCGATCCGGGCGAGCGCCCGCGATATGTTCCTGGCCAAGCTGGATCCGGACGGCAGACCGCTGTTTGCCCATCGCTTCGGCGGAGAGGGGACGATCCAGTGGGCCCACGCCGTCGCCGCGGGGCCGGACGGCTCGATCGTCTTGGCCGGGAACCAGGAGGGGACGATCGATTACGGAGGCCTGTCGCTGAAGACCCACGGCGTCTTCATCTTCGTGGTGAAATTCGACGCCGCGGGGCGCCCCTCGTGGGGCAAGACGTTCAGCGGCTCGGTGGATCAGGAGCCTGTCGCGGTCAGCGTGGGCCAGGACGGTGACGTCGCGCTCGGGGGACACGCCAAGCGGGCGAGTATCGACGGCACGTCGCTCGTGGGCAAGGGCATGATGGATGTCTTCCTCGCCCGATGGAGCGCGGCCGGCGAGCTTCGGTGGGCCGGGATCTTCGGTGATCCGGACGATCAATGGCTCTCCGGGATGGCGCCTTGCCCCGACTCCGGCATGGTCCTCTGGGGCCCTTTCCGCGGCACGATCGATTTCCGGGGCGCGCCGCTCAGCACGCGAGCGAACAACTCGTACGAGTTCTTCCTGGCCAGGGTGGACAGGACCGGGCGCGCGTCGTTCAGCCGATCCTTGCCGACGAGCGGCGTGGTCGCGGTGGATCCAGCGGGCAACATCGTTGTAGCCGGCGCGTTCGAGGGAGAGATGCGGTTCGGGGATGCGGTCCTCAAGAGCGCCGGCAGGAAGGATGTCTACGTGGAGAGGGTCCGGGCCGACGGCGAGCCCCTGGGGAGCTTTCGCGCAGGGGATGAGAAGGACCAGCGGGCAACCGCGGTGGCCGTGGATCACGACGGACGGGCGCTGCTCTTCGGGATATTCGATGGGACCCTGGACCTCGGGAGCGGCGCGATGAAGAGCGAGAGCGGCAAGGATCTGTTCCTGGCCAAGCTGCCGCGGTGATTATCAGTCCCGGGGCCACGGCTTCACTTCGTGGACAATGACGTCAGCGCTGTAGGCCTCGCTCAGGCGATCGACGTTGACGAAGGTCGCCTCGGAGACCACCGGCGCCACGGGCTTTGGGTTGATGACCGGAAGGTCCATCAGCTTCACCTCGACGGCGCCCGCCGCGGTCACCCTGGCCGTGAAGCGTCCGGCCGTGTCCGTCGTCGCGATCGCATCACCGACCTTCACCCGCAGCCCTGCCAAGGTCATGGGCGTGAGCTCCTCTGCGCGAACAACCCCCGAGATCGTCACGCTCACCGGCTTTTCCGGCCGCTCCGCCCTCGCAAAGGCGATGGTCTCCCGGCCCATGGCCTCGACGACAAGCGTCGGCGGTCCATCGCTCGAGGGCACGAGCGCGATGGCGTTCGTCCTGCCGAGCGGCCGCTTCCAGACAAGCGCCCCGGTCGCGCGGTCGAGCGCCACGACCTCCGTCCCATGATCGTTCAGCGCGAGCGTCGTGTCGTCCGCGCGCCGCACGTAGATCGTGTCGTCGTCGACGAGGGCAGGCGGCACCGCCCAGCGATTCGCGTCTTCATGGCGCCAGAGCGCGCGCCCGCTCACCGCGTCGAAGGCCGCGATGGCCTCCGGGCCATTGCCCCACATGGGCACCACGTAGAGCACCCCGTCCCGGAGCACGAGGTCACCCACGAAGCCGCGCCAGGGGATCGTCACGAGCTCTCGCCCGGTCGCGGCGTCGGCGATGTGGACAGCCTCGTACGACTCCCAGAACACCACGACGCCGAGGCCCGCCACGAGCTGCGTGCCGCGGCTCGGGTTCGCCTCCCGGCGGCCGAGGCGTCGCTCCCAGGCCCGCTTCCCCGTGGCGATGTCGAAGGCGAGGACCCGGCTCCAGCAAAACACGTAGGCTCGCTCGCCGTCAGAGGTCATCTTCAAGCTCATCGCGTCCTCGAGATCGGTGCGGACGCGCCATATCTCCTTCCCTTTTCTGACGTCGACGGCGAAGAGGCCAATCGACCAGTCCGGCGTACGATACGAGAGCGTCCCGGCGAACACGGCGATGTCCCCGGCGAGGCCGCCCTTGACGTCGCAGTGCGTCTCCTCCATATCGTTGCAACGAACTCGCCAGAGGGCGCGCTCCGTCTTCGGATCCACCGCCGTGACCCACGGCCCGGCCTCGGCGCCGATGAACGGCGCGTCGGTCGATAGGCCGGGGAGAGGATGAACGTTGGGCGCAAAGAGGCGCGACGTCGCGCCCGTCGCCGGGTCGATCTCCTGGACAGCGGAAGGGCTCGTGGTCGCGATGAGGTGCGTGCCCAGGGACCATGGCCCCTGAAAGGGCTTTCGCCACACGACGTCGAGGTTCTCCGCGGGCCTCGCGTAGCGCCGGGGCGCGTGCCCGCGGCCCTCCACGAGCGGCCTCGGTGGGCCGCCGTGGCACTGGCACGCCGCCCCCGCGAGCGAGAGCGATAGTCCAAGGAGGAGGCCCGCCCGGCGGCGCGCCGCCCGCTGCCCTGCTCTCCGCAGCGGAGATCGCGCCTCGTTCAGCGATCCGCGGTGTCGCACCGGGACATGGTAACGAAATCCCGGACGGCCGCAACGTTTGTCCGATAGAATGGCTCCATGCGCAACGTCCTTCTCTCGAGCTTTGCTGCCCTGCTCACGCTGATCGCGTGCAGCTCGTCGAACACCACAGGAGGCTCGTCGTCGAGCGGCGGCGCCGGAGGCGGGCACGGGCCAGGGCCCGGCAGCACCGCGAGCAGCGCTGCCAGCGGGAGCAACGCCAGCAGCGCGAGCAACGCCAGCAGCAGCGGGGCAGGCGGTGGGAGCTCGGGAAACCGCGGGTTTCCGGACCCGGGGCCGTGGGTGAGCTTCTATGGCGGCGCGCAGGGCGTGGATCTCGCCGCGGTGGCCGCGACGTTCCGGATCATCAACATCGACGTTGACCCGGACACCGGCAACTTCACCGACGCGGAGATCCAGACCCTCAGGGCCGGCGGGAAGAACAGGGTGATCTCGTACATGAACGTGGGCTCCTGCGAGAACTTCCGGTCCTACTGGTCCAAGGACCCGCCCGGCCACCTCTCGTGCGTGAACACGGGCGCGCTCACCACGGACTACGGTGGTTATCCGGACGAGAAATGGGCCGACCTCTCCGTGTCCGGGTATCACGATCTCATCGTGAACTACGTGGCGCCGAGGCTCGCGGCGCGGGGCGTTGACGGGTTCTTCCTCGACAACATGGAGGTGGTGGAGCACGGCGCGAACGCGCCCGAGGGGCCCTGTGACGCGTCCTGCGCGCAAGGGGGGCTCGATCTGATCTGGGAGCTCCGGTCCAAGTTCCCGGACCTCTTGATCGTGATGCAGAACGCGACGAGCGACGTGACGCGCCTCGGGACGACCCACGGCGCCCCCTACCCCTCGGTGCTCGATGGGATATCGCACGAGGAGGTCTATTCGAATGGCGGCGATCCCGGCTCGCTCGCGGAGATGAAGGCCTGGAAGAAGATGAACCTGATGGTGAACGGGCGGCCGTTCTGGCTCGCCACCGAGGACTACGTGGGCGCGTGCAGCGCCGCCAAGAAGCCCGCGGCCAGCGCGATCTACGCGAAGGCCATGACGGACGGGTTCAACGAGTACGTGACCGACGACAGCGGGTCACAGATGGCGCCCTGCATCTGGAGCAGCTTTTGAGCACCCCGGCTGATCGCCACCCCGTGGTCCTGGTTCATGGCATCTGGAAGGACCGCTCCGCCTTCCGCAGGATGGGCCGCTACCTCGAAGAGCAGGGGTTTTCGGTCCACCCCATCGATCTTACCCCCAGCGACGGCAGCGCTGGGCTCGAGCAGCTCGCCGGGCAGATCAAGGCGTTTATCGATGCCTCGTTCCCCGAAGGCTCCCCCATCGATCTCATCGGGTTCAGCATGGGCGGCGTGGTCAGCCGCTATTATGTCCAGCGCCTCTCCGGCATCGAGCGGGTCAGGCGGTTCATCACCATCTCCTCACCTCATCATGGCACCCACTGGGCCCGCGCGCGGGATCTCCCGGGCTACCTGCACATGCGGCCAGACAGCCCCTTCCTCGCGGACCTGAACCGCGACGTCGACATGCTCTCTCGGATAAACTTCACCTCGATCTGGACGCCTCTTGATCTGATGATCCTCCCGCCCGAGAGCTCGCGCCTGCCGGTCGGCTCCGAGGTCCTCGTCGCCGCCCCGATCCACGCGCTCATGTTGCACGATCCGCGCTGCTTCAAGGCCGTCGCCGCCGCCCTCTCCGCGCCGCTCAAGCGTTAGCGTAGGCTGCGCCCATGGCCGTCCTCACGCCCCTCCCCCTCGATGACGCCCGCCTCATCGGCGCCCGTTATGGCCTCTCGGTCGCGTCCGTCCGGGGGATCCCGGCGGGCAGCGTCAACTCCAACTTCGAGCTCTCCCTCCACGGCGGCGGCCGCGTGTTCCTCCGCGTCTTCGAGGAGCAGCCCCGCGCGTCCGCCGTGGACGAGGCGCGCATGCTCGGTCACCTCGCCACGCATGGCGTGCCCACGCCAAGGCCGGTCGACCTCGTGGACGCGCCCGGGGAGTTCATCGCCGAGCACGCGGGCAAGCCCGTCGCGGTCTTTCCCTGGGTCTCGGGCGAGGCGCTCTGCCAGGCGCGCGTCACCAGGGACGTCGCGCGCAAGGTCGGCGCCGCGCTCGCCCGCGTCCATATCGCCGGAGCGTCATTCGAAAATCCCCCGCAAAGCCGCTTCAGCGCGGCCCAGCTCGCCGGGCGGATTCGCCGGATCCCCGCGGCGTCGCTCGACGCGGAGCTCGCCTCCGTGGTCGCGACGCTCGCGGCCCGCCTGGAGACGTTTCGCGACCGAGACCCCGCGCGCGCCCCGGGCGCCGGCCTCGTCCACGCCGATCTCTTCCGTGACAACGTGCTCTGGGAAGGCGAAAAGATCGCCGCGCTCCTCGACTTCGAGAGCGCGTCCCTCGAGTCGCGCCCCTTCGACCTGATGGTGACCGTCCTCGTCTGGTGCTTCGGCGACGCCCTGGACCCGGCGCTCGCCCGCGCGCTCGTCGAGGGCTATGCGCTCGTCCGGCCGCTCCCCGAGGACGAGGCCGCGATGCTGTACGACGACGCGTGCTTCGCCGCGCTGCGCTTCGCGATAACGAGGATCACCGATTTCGAGCTTCGCCCGAGGGGGAGCGGCGTCTACAAGGACTACCGCCGCTTCCTCGCCCGGGCCGCCGCCGTCGACGCGCTCGGCCCGCGCGGCCTTCGAACGCTCCTCGGCGTCTGATCTTCCCGGCGGCTCGGGGACGGTCGCTTTTAACGTCTTTTAACCCAGCCGACGTTGCGCGCCCTCCCCCGGCCCGTTACCTTCGCGCGTATGGCACAGGTCGGGACGCTCGATTTCAAGGCCTTCATCGAAGGCCGCAAGGGTGAACGCGCGGGGGGGAGCGAGGGCAGCGGGCACGCGTACGCGTACGTGTCCGACAAGAACACGCGCTTCGCCTTCGAAAAGGTCAAGCCGGTCGAGCTCGCGGTCACCGCCGCCGTCCGCATGTTCAAGGCGATGGGGAAGAACCAGCTCCTCGGCAACGCCGTCAAGGTCGGACCGAGGCAGTTCCCCCGCGTCCACGCGCTCACCATGGAGTGCTCCAAGACCCTCCAGATCGCCCCGCCGACCCTGTACATCACGAACAGCCCCGTGATGAACGCGATGACCTTCGGGACGAACGACGACTCGTTCATCGTCGTCCACTCCGCGCTCGTGGATCACTTCACGGACGAGGAGCTCCTCAGCGTGATCGGCCACGAGGCCGGGCACATCCACAACAGCCACGTCGTGTACCTGACCGCGCTCTTTTACCTCAAGCACATGGCGTCGATGTTCCTCAAGTGGATCGTCGCCCCCGCGGAGCTCGCCCTCTCCGGCTGGAAGCGGCGGGCCGAGATCACCTGTGACCGCGCGGGGCTGCTCTGCTGCAAGGACGTCGGCGTCTCGACGCGGGCGCTCGCCAAGCTCGCGCTGGGCTCCGCCAAGCTCTACGACGAGTTCAACGTCGAGGAGTTCGCGAACCAGTACGAGGAGGGCAAGGAGGGGTTCGGCAAGGTCGCCGAGCTCACGGCGAGCCACCCCTGGCTCTCCAAGCGGATGCGGGCGCTCCAGGTCTTCGCCGAGAGCGAGCTCTATCGGAGCCACGCGAACCTCGGCGCGGGCGGCCTTTCAATGGCAGAGGTCGATGAGAAGGTCCACGACGTCATCAAGGTAGTAGGCTAGGCCCACCATGCTCGAGAGCTTCCACAACAAACGCATCGACGTGATCGGGTCCCTCAAGGACCTCCTCCGCCTGGCCGATCGGGTCGGCGCAAAGACGCTCGGCGGGCGCATCGGCTCGGATCTCGTGGAGAAGCTCGAGGCCGATCGCTTCAACCTGGTCGTGGTCGGGGAGTTCAACCACGGCAAGACCACGTTCGTGAACGCGTTGCTCGGCGCGAACGTCCTGCCCGTCGGGGTGACGCCGACCACCGCGGTCATCCATCACCTGGAGTACGCCGAGGTGCCCCGCGCCGAGGTCGTCTACGAGTCCGGGGAGAGGAAGCCGCTCCCGTTCGATCAGGTCAAGCTCTTCGCGGTCGGCGGCGCCGAGGCGCCACATCATTCGGTGGGCGCAGTGCAGGGCGCGCCGGCCCAGGGCGGCGCAGAGGTGAAGCACCTGGAGGTCGGCTACCCGGCCGAGCTGCTCCGCGAGCGGGTCGCGCTCGTCGACACGCCGGGCGTCAACGACCTCTCGCTCCAGCGCGCGGACATCACGTACAGCTACATCCCGCGGTCGGACGCGGTGCTCTTCCTGCTCGACGCGGGCCAGCCGCTCAAGGAGAGCGAGCGCGTCTTCTTGCAGGACAAGCTCCTCGGTCAGTCGCGCGACAAGATCGTCTTCGTCGTCACGAAGCGCGACATCTGGGACGAGGCCGAGCAGAAGGAGGCGCTCGCCTACGTCCGGACCGAGCTCGCGAAGCTCGTCAAATCGCCGGTCGTGTTCGCGGTCTCGGCCGAGCGCGCGCTCGAGGGGGACACCCAGTCGAGCGGCATCCCCGAGCTGCTGGGCCACCTCACCACGTTCCTCGCCGAGGAGCGCGGCCGGATCCTCCTCGACAACGCGCTCGGCGAGGGCCTCGAGGCGGCCAAGCTCCTGCGCAAGGGCATCGACGCCCGGCGCCGCGCCAACCAGATGTCGAGCGAGGAGCTCTCGCGCAGGATCGGCCTGCTCGAGAAGGATCTCGCCGGCCAGTCGCGGACCATCGAGGAGCGCCGCGCCGGCATCCGCGAGGAGGTCTCGGCGATCCGCGCGTGGGTCAAGCGCGATCTGGATCACTTCGTTGACGACGTGACCCGCCAGATCCCGGACATCGTCGATCAGGCCACGGCGGACGATCTCAAGGTCCACCTCGGCTCGTTCCTCGAGCGCACCTTCACCGAGTGGGCGCAGGCCGAGACGAAGGAGATCGCCTCGGCGCTGGAGGCGCTGGCCGAGAAGACGATCGCCCTTGTCCGGGAGGACGCGCACGACGTCGCCAAGCGCGTGAGCGAGGCGCTCGGCGGCGACGTGAAGCCGCCGGACGTGGACGTGGACACGTTCGGCTACGACGTCGGCATCGTGGCGCTGTTCGCGATCGGCGCCGGCGTGATGTTCTCGAACCTGCTGCTCGGCGGCGCGCTCCTCCTGATGAGCCCTGCGCTCGCCGTGTACGTGAAGAGCAAGGTCGAGGTGGAGAGCCGCAAGCGCGCCAAGGAGCTCGCCCCGGTCGCCCTCAAGGACGCGGCCGAGAAGGTGGGCCCGAAGCTCGACGAGATGATCCAGGGGTTCGCGGCGCGGCTCGACGCGTGGGTGGTGACGGCCGGCGAGGAGCTGCACCGCGAGGTCATCGAGGTCCTGACGGCCGCCCGCACCGAGCGCGCCGCGGCGCAGCACGGCACGGAGGAGGCGCTCCGGGCGAGCGACGCGCAGAGCGAGGAGCTCTCCGGTCTGACAGGTCGGCTCGAGGGCCAGCGGAGCGCCCTCTGGACGCCCAAGGAGGGCGAGGCCAAGCCGGCGTAAGGCTCCTCCCGCCCGCCATCCCACCCGCCATAGGGGGTGATCCTCCCAAGAATTCTGCCCGCCCGCCCGAGGCCGTGCGATATTGGGCATGTGCAGCTAGATTTCTCTGCGCGCGAGGTGACGATCAAGCTCGTCTACTACGGCCCAGCGCTGAGCGGGAAGACGACCAACCTCGTATCGCTCCATGGGGCCGCCGGCGCCGACTCGCGCGGCCGCCTGATGACGCTCGAGACCCAGGACGACCGCACCCTCTTCTTCGACCTGCTCCCGCTCACCTTCCGCGCCCGCGACGGGGACGTCTCGCTCCGGATCAAGCTCTTCACCGTCCCTGGCCAGCCCATCCACGCCGCGACGCGTCGCCTCGTGCTGCAAGGCGCAGATGGCGTGGCGCTGATCGCCGACTCCCGCGTCTCCGAGACACAGCATAACGCCGAGGCCTTCTTCGACCTGCGCCAGAACCTGCGTAACAATGGTCTGGAGCTCGGGAAGATGCCGCTCGTCATCCAGTTCAACAAGCGCGACCTCCCAGACATCCGCACCGAAGCGGAGCTCTGTCAGCTCGCGTCCAAGGGCAAAGAGCCTGTGTACCTCGCGGTGGCGACCAAGGGCACAGGCGTCGTGGAGACGTTCATGGGCCTGCTCCACCTCACGTGGGAGACGCTCGACAAGACCCACCAGCTCGCGAAGAAGCTCGCCATCGACGGCGAGACGCTGCTCAACAACGCGGCTCGCCAGCTCGGCGTACAGACGCCGATCGCGGAGCTGCTCGCCCGCCGCGTCGGCGGCGCCAAGGCAGGGAGCGCGCGATGAGCGACCTCGGCGTCACGCGCCTCGAACCGCTGGAGATCGCCGGCATCGACGGCGAGCCGCTCCGCCTCGAGGAGCTCGTCGATCGCCGCGCGCTGGTCGAGATGATCGACTCGTTCGAGCACCTCTTCGGCGTGCCGATCCGCGTGCTGTCGATCTCGGGCGCGACGCTCGCGGGCACGGGCGGGCTCGCGCCGGTGTGCGCCGTCGTCAACGAGCACCCGGCCGGGCAGCGGGCCTGCGCCGCGATGCTCGACGAGGTGCACAAGCGCGAGGTCGTGCCGATCAGCAGGCTCGGCGGCGGCCCGCTGCCGGGCGGCTCGACCTCCACCCCGCCGCCGCGCGACGACGAGACCACGGCCCCGCCGGTGAGCACCGGGCCCATCTCCGGGGTGCAGGACGGGACCGCGCTCCCCGAGGGCTCGCGAAGGTGCTTTACAGGCGCGATCTACCGCGTCTTCTCGATCGAGTACGACCGCCGCCCCATCGGCCAGATCTCGCTCGGTCCTTATCTCCCGCCCAAGCTCGCGGAGGTACCCGCGTCGCTGCTCGGCGTCGATCCGGAGCTCGATCAACCGCGCGCCCGCGTCGCGTGGCCCAAGCTCCCGCGCGTCGAGCCGGAGACGATCGAGCAGCTCGGCCGCCACCTCGCCACGGTGCTCGATGTGATCCTCTTCAGCGGCCACAAGGCGCTGCTCACGTCGCAGATGCACCTCGCCTCGATCAAGGAGAGCTACCGCGAGCTCCAGGAGAAGAACGAGAGCCTCGAGGAGGCGTACGATCGCCTGAAGGAGCTCGATCGTCTCAAGTCGAACTTCCTGGCCACGGTCTCGCACGAGCTCCGCACGCCGCTCACCTCGATCATGGGCTACGGCGAGATGCTGGCCGAGGGCGTGGCCGGCGAGCTGAACGAAGAGCAGGCGGAGTTCGTCGAGACCATCCGCGCCAAGAGCGAGCAGCTCCTCGGCTTGATCATGAGCTTGCTCGATCTCTCCAAGCTCGAGAGCGGCACGACCGCGGTGCGCGTCACGCGGCTCGCCATCGGCACGGTGCTCGAGGAGACGATCTCGACGCTGGCCCCGGTCGCGATGAAGAAGGGCGTCTCGATCGAGCTCGACGTGCCCGTCGATCTGCCCCCGGTCCTCGGCGACGGCGAGCGGCTCCGGCAGGTGTTCATCAACCTGGCCGACAACGCGGTCAAGTTCACGCCGAGCGGGGGCGCGGTGAAGCTCGTCGCGCGCGCGACGGTCGAGCAGACGAACGAGCCGGCGCTCGTGATCGTGGCGCCGCTGCGGCAGGTCGTGGAGGTCCGCGTCATCGACACCGGCATCGGCGTGCCCGAGCCGGAGCGGGCCAAGGTGTTCGACCCGTTCTACCAGATCGATCAGTCCTCGACGCGCGAGTACGGCGGCGCCGGCCTCGGGCTCTCGATCGTCAAGCGCCTCGTGGAAGCGCACCAGGGCTCGATCCACGTCGAGGCGAACGAGCCGCAGGGCGCCGTGTTCGTCGTGTGGCTCCCGGCCGCGCGGCCGTCGCTCCTGCCGCCCGCGTCGAGGCGGACCTTGCCGCCCGTGCTGGGCTGAGCGGGATCATTTCCCAGGAGGCGGGGCGCCCTCGGCGCGCTCCAGCGTCAGGTTGACGATCACGGCGCCGGTCGCGGCGATCGGCTGCTCCATGGGGATATAGCCCGGCGCCTCGACGCGGACCCGATGATCGCGGCCGTCCTTCGCGAGCTTGCCTTTGTAATAGCCGCTCGAGACCGGCTCGCCGTCGATGAAGATCCGCGCGGTCACAGGCTGGACGCCGATGGTCAGCGAGACAGAGCCCACGGGCGCTGCGCTCGCCGTTGCCGGGGCAGAGGCGCTCGGCGCGGGCGCGCTCATCGCGGCCAGCGGGGGTGACGCGATCGAGCCGTGCGGATCAGGCTCCGGCGGCGCTGGCGCGCCTGTCGGCGGCGCGCTCTCCGGGCGCCCGACGGCGGACGAGCGCGCGACCCATGCGGCCGCCCCGCCGCCCGCGATCACGACCGCTCCCCCGATCGCCAGCCACGCATAGCGCCGCCGCGCCGCGGGCTGCTGACGGAGCGACCTCGCGGTAGGAGCTGAGCGGGAGTTCGAGCTGACGTCGATGTCGACGTGGATCTCGGCCGAGGGCACCTCGATCCTCGGCAGCGGCCTGTCGGGATCCGAGGACGGCGGCCCGGAGGCGGCGGCGCGGAGCTCCGCCTCGAGCATCGCCTTGAACGCGGCGCGCTCATGGGCGAAGTGCGTCGCCACGAACTGCCCGACCATGCGCGCCGTCACCTCCTCGCCCTGGCACTTGAGCCACTGCTCGAGCTCGGCCTGCATGTCCGCCGCGGTCGCGTAGCGCTTCCCGGCCGTGGGCTGGAGCGCCCGCCGGCAGATCCGCTTCAGCTCCACGTCGCTGTGGAGCGCGTCGGAGGGCAGGGGCGGGATATCGCCGTTGATCAGGCGCCTGATGATCGCGC
>JADMIO010852409.1_pt1 | contig 18609 bp, 12 predicted proteins | sample 8958161 | NCBI WGS metagenome assembly JADMIO01 (sample SAMN16585339, study PRJNA669376) | soil metagenome | isolation source: Crop rotation soil | place: USA: Cullars Rotation, Alabama | collected 2011 | reverse complement strand
CTTTCCCCGATACCCGGCGCCGCCACGGTGGCCGCGCCGCCCGGCCCGCCGGCCAGGTAGACCATCGGATCGGGCGCGGGGTGCGGATCGCGGGCGCGGACCACGGCCACCCGCAGGCTGATCTGCCGGCCGGTGCGCGCCAGGCGGTCTTCATACACCAGGTAGGTCCCGCATTCGGCGGCATACCCGCCGATGGTGCAGGGTTGCAGGGCGATGGTGCGTTGGCCCGGCGGCGCGGTGGGCCTGGTGGCCGTGGGCGGCGTTTGCGCCAGCACACGGTTCACCACCACATCCACGAACCGCTGCGACTCGGTAACCCAGGGGTTGTGGCCGGAGCGCTCGAACCAGACCCACTCCTTGCGGGGCGCATCGAGCAGGCGGTAATACTCCTCGGCCAGGGCGGGCGGCGCATTGACGTCATGCCGCCCGATGAGGAAGTAGACCGGCACCGCCAGGCGCGGCGCGTCCCGGCGGAAATCGACATCGGCCTGCCACAACTGCGGGAACATGACATCGCCGCTGTCGAAGACTCCCCGTACCCAGTTGACCTTGTCGTACAGGCCGTATTCGGGGCTGAGCAGGTCCTGGAAGGTGTCGAACCCGTCCTCCTGGGCGATGTTGGGGTCGGCGTTCATGGTGGCGAAGCCATCCAGCAGATAGGCGCTCTGCCGCCAGACCACCCTGGCGCCGCTATACGGCGGCGGCCCCTGGCGCTCCAACTCCGCGACCTTCTGGGTGTTGCCGCGCTCCCGCGCCAGTTGCAGCGCGAACTGGTAGTCAAAGACATCGGTCTCGAGGAAATCCACCATCTGGCCGGTGCCGACGAAGGCATAGAACAGCTCGGGATAGCGCTGCGCCAGCCAGACGCCCAGAGCACTGCCCCACGACTCGCCGACCAGGTAGACCTTCTCGACCCCAAACCGCTGCTGGAGATAGCGCACCAGCGCATGGCCGTCGGCGATGTAGCGCTCGGCGGTCAGTTGCGCGTGGGGCAGCGCATGGTACGACTTGCCGGCGCCGGGCTGTTCCCAGTTCACCACCACGAAGTGGTCTTCCAGCCCGCCGAGGTGGTAGCGCGCCGTGGCGAGCTGGCTGCCGCCCGGCCCCCCCGATAGCCAGAGCAGCACCGGGTTGGCGACGTTGCGCCCCCGGATGCTGATCCATTGCTCACTGCCGTTGAGCGTGACCCGTTCCAGGGTGGCGATGCTGCCGGGCACCGCCTGGCCCTGCGCATCGACAATCGGCGGGGTGTAGGCCGCGACCTGCGACACCCCGACGGTCAGCACGCTCAACAAGAGCAAGCTCAACGTCGCGGCGAAGAGAGCACGTCCCAGGTGCTGTCGTGCCGCCCATACCAGCCCGGCCAGCAAGCCGAAGCCCAGTGCCGCCAGCAGCAGCGCCACGGGCCGGGGGGTCGGCCCCCAGACGAGCGACAGGCCGATCAACGCCGCCGTCAGCCCGACCAGGATCGCGATCGCTGCCCACTGTACCACCGCCAGCGCCACCCGCAGGATGGTTTGTCCCACGCTCCGCTCTTGCGCTGCGCCCGCCGTCTTGCCCTGGCCGGTGCGGCGCATGCCGGTTTGTCCAACCGGTTGCACACTCGTACTCATTTTCTTGCTCCTTGTTGCTCCCTATCCGCAGCGGCCCCCCTGGCCTGCCGCGTGGCCCTATGCCGTCAGGCCCGCCAGTTCGACAGCGGTGACGGCTTCGGCATCGGCGTCTTCCGGGGGTTGCGGCCAGACCGTGCTGAGGAGCTGGATGTCGGGGAACCAGCGAAACGTCCAGGCGGCTCCGTCACCGCGCACCGCCCGCACGATATGATCGGGGCGCAACTCAATCGTCCAGTTGTAGGCCAGCCCGGCCGTCTCCACGACCGCGCGCCGCTGCAAGGTGCTGTTCCCCCGCCCGTCGCATTGGTACACGCTGATCAGGTGGGCATACTCCCCGCGCGAGCGCAAGTCCGCCGGGTCCATCCAGGCGTCGAACTCCGCATCCATCCAGCGCACCCGTACCCGGCCATCGGGCGCGATCTTCTCAACCAGGCCCGGCCCCAGGTCCGGGCCGGGAACCAGGCCATCATTGGGCGCGCGGACGCCCATCACATCGTCGGTCAGCGTCACGACGAGGCCCGGCCGAAACCCCTGACTCATTTGTGGAACTGCATAGCTCACCATGGTGCTCCCTTCTCTTTCTAGCGCCCTGTGTCGCATGGCCCCGGCTTATGGTTACTCAGGCGGAGCGTGCTGGCGCAGCAGAGCGGCGCCCGGCTCCTTAGCTGCCCGGCGGCAGGCCCCTATTCTTAGTATAGAAAAGGTTGGTAGACAAACGGGTGGACGGGAGTGGAAACCGGGTCGCAATACGGCGGTGGGCCTTGACTCCGGGGCTGCCGGCCTATACCGATACCGGCGGCCCCAAATTGTTATGCATTGTTCACCCGTTGCGACCCGGTTTCTCACCGCCAGGTGTTAACATCACGAGTGAAGGATCAGCACCAATACACAGGCCGCACGCGGCGGTCAGAAAGGGAAGCGCATGAACACGCCCAAAGCCCTGTCGGTGATCTGCGGATTGATCGTGATTCTGGCCTTTATCGCCGCTGCCACGGGGATTTTCTGGCGCGGGGCCGGCGGTCATTATGAGGTCACCTCGCTGCGGGGGCAGGCGGTCCCCATCTGGGGGAGCGGGCTGTACCGGTTCGACTCGGTCGCCGGGGCGGCGCAGGAGATCGCACAAGATCTTGTGACGCTGGTGGTCGGCATCCCCTTGCTCCTCGGCGCGACCGTGCTGGCGGCCCGCGGCTCATTGCGAGGCCGCATACTGCGCGCCGGCACGCTCGGCTACTTCCTGTACACCTACACCGCGATGGCGATGCTGACCGCCTACAATGAGTTGTTCCTGGTCTATGTGGCGCTGCTGTCCCTGAGCCTGTTCGGGTTCATCCTGGCGCTGCTGGCGATCGATGTCGCCCGCCTGCCGGCCCACTTCACAGCGACGTTTCCCCGGCGCACCATCGCAGGCTTCGTCCTCTTCGTAGGGGCGATGCTCACGCTGCTGTGGCTGGGGCTGATCGGACCACCGCTGCTGGCGGGGATCCCGCCGGCCGGGCTGGAGAGCTACACGACGCTGGTGATCCAGGCGCTGGACCTCGGCATCGTGGTGCCCACGGCCCTCCTGACGGGGGTCCTCTTACTGCGGCGAGCGGCAGTCGGCTACCTGCTTGCGGCGGTCGTGCTGGTCAAAGCTTTTACCATGGGGTTAGCGACCTCCGCCATGGTGGTCGGACAGATCCTGGCCGGCGTGGCGGTCTCGCCGGTGGTGGCGCTGGTCTTCTTCGCGTTCGCGGCCAGCGACATCGTCCTGCTGATCCTGATGCTGCGGAGCCTCAGCGACGTGCCCAGGGCGGAGGGGCCAAGCCTATTAGCGAGCGCGCCACCGGGAGTAGCTGGATCCGGCGAGCACCTGGTACCAGTTCAGCGCGGATTTGGGGACCGGAACGCCTGGTAAGCAAGCGGGTCTTGCGGCTGCGTCGCGTCGCAGAGACTGCGGGCCACAGGGCCGGCGCGGACAGCCGGCGCCGGGTATTCTTGAAGAAGGAGATACGAACATGAGAGTCCTTGTTGTTGTGGCAAGCAAACATGGCAGCACCTACGAGATCGCGGCGGCCATTGCCGAGGAACTGCGTGCCGCGCAGTTCACCGTGGACCTGCATGACCTACAGGCGGAGGGCGCATTGGGCGACCTGGCCGGGTACCACGCGGTGGTTCTGGGCAGCGCGATCTATGCCGGGAGCTGGCTGCCGGCGGCGCGCGCCTTTGCCGCGCAGCACCACGCGGCGCTCACCCGGCTGCCGATCTGGGTCTTCAGCAGCGGCCCGCTGGGCGCGGACAATCCGCAGCCCCGTGATGACCCGGCCCGGCTCGCCGCCTCGTTAGGGGTCGCAGAGATCCAGGACCAGCAGGTATTTGTCGGAAAGCTCGACCCGGCAACCCTGGACCTGGGGGAGCGTCTGATTGCGGCGGTGGTCAACGCGCCGGCCGGCGACTTCCGCGACTGGGGCGCGATTCGGGGCTGGGCGCGGGAGATCGCCGCAGCGCTCCGGGTGGAGAACGCCGCCCCGGTGTGCTAGACATGCCTGCACTGGTATCCCATAAAGGAGGTAAGGATAATGCTTGCCCGAAACACCGCAACCATCCATGCGCGCGGCAATCCCCTCCCCTGGCTGCTGGGCGGCGGGGCGGCCCTGGCGGCAACAGCGGCCGCCTACGCGCTGGCGTTCCAGCCCTGGCACCGCCACTGGGGCGCCACCCAGGACGAAGCGCGCAGCCCGCTGCCGGGCGACGAGCTGGCGCCGGGGGCGAAGTATGTGTCCACCCACGCCATCACCATCGCCGCCCCACCCGCCGCCGTCTGGTCCTGGTTGGTGCAGCTCGGCTGCCGGCGCGGCGGCTGGTACAGCTACGACCGGCTAGACAACGGCGGAGTACGCAGCGCCGACCGCATCCTCCCGGAATGGCAAAACCTGCAACCGGGCGACCAGGTGTGGCTCACCCCCGACGGGAAGCTGGGCATGCCGGTGGTCGCCGTGGACCCGGCGCGGACACTCCTCCTGGGTGGCACGCTGGACTTGCGCACCGGCCAGGGCGTCGCCGCCGCCGATCCTCTGCCGCCCACCTACTTCCGTTGGTACTGGACGTTCGCCCTGACGCCGGGAGGCGACGCCACCACGCGCCTGGTGGTGCGCGCCCGGCTCGCCTACAACCCCGGCGCGTTCAACACGCTCGGGTTCGGCATCGTGCTGCCGCTGGTGCATTTCATCATGGAGCGCAAGATGTTGCGGACCCTCAAAGCCCGCGCCGAAGCAGCGCCGGCGCCGATCGTCCGCAACTGAGCAGGGGGCCACGTCACGACCGGCGCCAGAGACCAGGGGCCCCTGGCGCCTGGTTGAGCGACGTTGAGGAGAATGATTATGGCCGGGTTACCTACAGCAACGGCGACGGCCGACCTGGCCCGCTACCGGGCGAATCGGCAGGCCGAGGTGGACAGCGCCGCCCTCTACCGGGTGCTGGCCGCAGCGGAGGCGCAATCCCCCCTGGCCCAGATTTACGGCCAGCTAGCCGCGGAAGAAGAGATGCATGCCCAGTTCTGGGAAGCCAGGCTGCGGGCCGCCGGCGCCATGGTGCCGGTGGCGCGACCGGGCATCCGCACCCGGCTCCTGGGCGCCCTGGCGCGGCGGTTCGGCCCGCAGTTGGTGTTGCCGGCGATCACGCGCGGTGAGCAACACGACAGTGGGCGCTACGGCACCCAGGCAGACGCCCGCTGGGCCTTGTTACCGGAGGATGAGCGCCGCCACGCGCAACTGCTGGCGGCCGTCGCCGCCGGGCGGGACGGCCTGGCGGGCAGCCAGGTCGCGCAGTTGGAGGGGCGGCACCGCACAATAGGCGGCAACGCCTTGCGCGCGGCGGTGCTGGGCGCCAACGACGGGCTGGTCTCCAACCTCAGCCTGGTGATGGGCGTCGCGGGCGCCCAGTTGGCAAACGAGGCGATCCTGATCACCGGGCTGGCCGGGCTACTGGCCGGGGCCAGCTCCATGGCGCTGGGCGAATGGTTGTCGGTGCAAAGCTCCCGCGAGTTATACAGCCGCCAGATCGCCCGCGAAGCTCAGGAACTGGCGGCGAACCCGGCCGCCGAGGAGCGCGAATTGGCCCTCATCTACCAGGCGAAAGGCCTGCCCGCGCCGCAGGCCCGGCAGGTGGCCGCGCAGTTGATGCAAGATACGCAGGGCGCACTGGACACCCTCACCCGCGAGGAACTGGGGGTCGATCCCCGCGAGTTGGGCGGCTCGGCCTGGGAGGCGGCGATCACCTCGTTCCTGCTGTTCGCGGTGGGCGCCATCGTGCCGGTACTGCCGTACTTCTTCCTGGCGGGGCCGGCCGCCGTGGCCGGCAGCGTGGCCCTGAGCGTAGTCGGGCTGTTTGCCATCGGCGCGGGCATCACCCTGCTGACCGGGCGCAACGTGCTCTTTTCGGGGACCCGCCAGGTGCTGTTCGGCATGGGGGCGGCAGCGCTCACCTACGCCATTGGCCGCCTGATCGGTGTCACCCTGGCTGGGTAGCAAGGGGGATCGGCCAGGATGAAACGCCGCCTATGTTACAGATCGTCACATCGACATTTTGTATGATCCGGGCTACCGAAAGGAATATTCTCGATAATATTCGATCTTGATGCAACGAAAGATAGCACAGAGAGTCGCATGGTAGCGTACCGGCCATGCCAGCCTACTTATTTCCTCTTGACATCCAGCAATATCTATGGTAAGGTAGTTGTACGCAACGCCAGCACGTCCTTGATGTCTAGAGATGTATATACCCAGCGCGCGCCCAGCTAGGCCAACCGGGACACGTTCATGGAACCGTCGATATCGCCCAATGTCCTGATCGTCGAAGACGACCAGGGGCTGGCACGTCTGCTGACGCTGGTCATCAGCAATGCGGGCTACGGCAGCCGGACCGCCGATGATCCGGCGGCGGGCCTCGCCCTGCTAGAGCAGGATCCGTCTATCGGACTGGTACTCACCGATGTGCGCATGCCGACCGCCGCAGCCGGCCTCGCGTTTCTCCGCACCGTGCGGCGGCGCTGGCCGGCGCTGCCGGTGGTCGCGTGCAGCGGCGACCCGGATGACCTGCTACCCCTGGCCGGCACTGCCGACTACCCCACGCTCCATTTCACCAAACCGATCCGGCCACGCCAGGTCTGCGAAGCATTACAGGTGGTCGGCTTTCCCACCCCCACCATCTCCGCTGTATCTGGCCCGGACTCCAGGTGAAACACAGGAGGCGCCCCCTCCTATACATGGGTACTGAAGGACCCGGCCCCCATAGGCGGGGCGCCCGCCCACGTGGACGCGAAAAAGGCACAAGTAAATAAAATTTATCTCATAAATTTTTATTTACTTTATTTATTTCGCCTATCCTATCCTTCCCCGCCCCCGGCGTGTGCGGCAGGCTGGAACCTTCCGCTATGTTAGAAAGGCGATACACCGTGGGTCTTCGCTTCTTTGATCCAACGATCACCGCCCAACCCCAGGCGGTGATCGAGCTACTCTCCACCATCCTCGAATCCTCTGCCGAATACGCAATTATTGGCCTGGACCTCGACGGCATCATCCTGCTCTGGAACGAGGGGGCGCGCCGGATCTACGGCTATCAGCCGGAGGAGGTCATCGGCCAGGCCACCGCCGCCATCCTGCACACCCCGGAAGACATTGCCCAGGATAAACTGCGCGAGATCCTGGCAAGCGCGCTGCATGTCGGTGCGTGGGCGGGCACGATGGCGAGCGTGCGCCAGAGCGGCGAGCGCTTCCCGGCCCGCGCCACCGTGACCCTGCGCCGCGCCGCCGCCGGACAGCCCCTCGGCTTCCTGCTCACTGCAGTGGATCTGGCCGCCGTGTTCCGCACCGACCACCAGATCGCCGAGGAGCGAATACGGGCGTCCGAGCGGCGGCTCGCGGGTATCCTGGAGATCGCCGAAGATGCCATCATCTCGGTAGACGAGGCGCAACGTATCACGCGGTTCAACCAGGGGGCGGAGCGGATCTTTGGCTACACTACCCAGGAGATCATCGGCCAGCCGCTCGACCGCCTCCTGCCCCAACGTTTCGTGACCGTCCATCGCCAGCATATCGCGAACTTTGCCCGCACCGATGTGGTATCGCGCACAATGGGCGAGCGGCGCGAACTGGGGGGCCGGCGGCGGGACGGCACCGAATTTCCCGCCGAGGCCTCCATTTCCAAGCTGGAACTGGAAGGGGAGACAGTCTTCACCGTCATCCTGCGCGATGTGACGGAGCGGAAGCGGGCCGAAGAGCAGATCGGTCAGCAGAACCGGGAGTTGATCGAAACGACGTCGTTCCTGAACAATGTTCTCGAAAGCTCGACCGAGTACGCGATCATCGCCATGGATCTCGAAGGCCGCGTCCAGGCCTGGAACGAAGGCGCGCGCCGCAACTATGGGTATGCGGCGGAAGAAATGGTAGGCAGGCAGAATGGTCGCATCCTGTACACGCCTGAAGATAACGCGAGCGGCCGGGTGCGCACGTTTCTGGAGACGGCGTTGCGCGCGGGCCAGGTTGAGGGGGTATTCGAGCGCACGCGCAAAAACGGTACCCGCTTCACCGCGTCAGTGGCGGTCACCTTGCGCCGTGACGCCGAAGGCCGGCCCATCGGATATGTGCTGATCTCGAAGGATATCACCGCGCAAAAGCTGTTGGAAGCGCAGATCCAGCACAAGAACGAAGAGCTGGAGGAGCAGTACCGGCGGGTGCAGGAGGCGAACCGCTTGAAGAGCGAGTTCCTGGCGAACATGTCGCATGAGCTGCGCACGCCGCTCAACGCCATCATCGGCTTCAGCGAACTGATGTATGACGAGCGGGTCGGCCCGATCAGCCCGGATCATAAAGAGTTCCTGGGCGACATCCTGACCAGCTCGGAGCACCTGTTGCAGTTGATCAACGACGTGCTGGACCTGGCGAAGGTCGAGTCAGGCAAGATGGAGTTCCGGCCTGAAGTGGTGAACCTGGAGCGCCTGGTGGGCGAGGTGCGCGATATCCTGCGCGGCCTGGCGGCCAACCGGCGCATCCAGGTCGGGGTGGAACTCGATCGGGGGCTGCCCCCCATTGTCGCCGACCTCGGCAAGCTCAAGCAGATCCTCTATAATTACCTGTCGAACGCCATTAAATTCACGCCGGAGGGCGGCCAGGTGACGATCCGCGCCGGCATGGAGGGCGCCGACGCCTTTCGCCTGGAGGTGGAGGATACGGGCATCGGCATCCGGCCCGAAGACATGCACCGGCTTTTCGTCGAGTTTCAGCAGTTGGACGCCGGGAGCGCCAAGAAATATGCGGGCACCGGGCTAGGCCTGGCCCTGACCCGGCGGCTGGTCGAGGCGCAGGGCGGCACGGTGGGGGTGCAGAGCGTGCCGGGGCAGGGCAGCACCTTCTACGCCATCCTGCCGCTGGTGGCCGATACCCTGCCGATCAGCACGGGCAGCACGGCGGCCCATAGCCTCCCCGCGCTCCAGGACAAGCCCCGCGTGCTGGTGATCGAGGACTATCCCCAGGACCAGCGCTGGCTCACCCAGACCCTGGCCGACGCGGGGTATGAGGTGGTCGTGGCGGCGACCGGCCGGGACGCGCTGGACTGGTGTCGGCGGGAAGTGTTTGCCGCCATTACGCTCGACCTGTTGCTGCCCGACATGACGGGCTGGGATGTCCTGCGGGTGCTGCGGACTGACACCCTCAACCAGACCACGCCGGTCATCGTGGCAACCGTCGTTGCCAACCAGGGGATCGGGGCCGGCTTCCCCATCCAGGAGGTATTGACCAAGCCGCTGATCGCCGACGACCTGCTGGCGGCACTGACCCGCGCCGGCGTGGCCGGCGCAGGCGACCACAAAATCCTGGTGATCGAGGACAATCCGGACATTTTGCGCCTACTGGTCACCACGCTAAACGCCTACGGTTACGACCCGGTCGGGGTGGCCGACAGCGCCGGGGGGTTGCAGGCGCTGCGCACCGAGGCCCCCGCCGCAGTGGTGCTCGATCTGCTGCGGCCCGATGCCGACAGCTTTACGTTCTTGCAGGCGTATCAGAACCTGGGCGACCCCCACCCGCCAGTGCTCATCCTGACCAACGCCGACCTGACGAACGCCGAATATGTGCAATTACAGGACGCGGCAAAAGCGGTGATCCTGCAAAGCGCGGGCGGTACGCGTAGCTTGCTCGATGTGCTGCGGGGAGCAATGAATACACCCGCCGCCCCGCCCGATCCGGCCCCGCCCCTAGAGCGGAATCCATAACCGCGCCCTGGAGCAGGCGAAAACAATTGACTATTGCTGCGATCCCGCCGGGGTGGTGGCCTGCGGAGAGCCATATAAATAGCCGGGATATTCTGCCCTATAACAGGAGACAAGCCCAGCATGGGAGCGGATCTAATTCTCGTGGTAGACGACAATGTGCTGAACTTGAAACTGGCGGCTACCCTGCTCCGGACGGAAGGCTATACGGTCCAGACGGCGGGCGGCGCGGAGGAAGCCCTGGAGATATTGATCCGGCAGCACCCCCGTCTGATCTTGATGGACCTCCAGCTCCCCGGCATGGACGGCCTGGAGTTGACCCGGCGGCTAAAGGCCGACCTGGCTACCCACGACATTATTATTGTCGCCCTCACCGCGTATGCGATGAAAGGGGATGAAGAAAAGGCCCGCGCCGCCGGCTGCGACGGCTACATTGCCAAGCCCATTGATACCCGGACCCTCGGCGCCACCATCCGCATGCACCTGCGGCCGGTAGTGACGCCGGAGTAAGATTTTCCTCCCCGATTACCCCGCTGGCGCGTCCGATCGCGCGGATCACGTTGTTGCGGCGGCGCGGCGATCGCCGTCCCCAGGAGGAACCTGCGTCGCGCACCCTGGGGCACGAAAAAGAACCATAAATAAAAATTTGTAATGGGCAAACGGGATGATGCAGGGCATGGATCGGCCAATGGGATGATGCAATCCGCGCCTGCGGCGCTCTTGTTCCCGGCGGGCAGCCACTGCACCATCCGCTTCCCCATTACAAATTTTTATTTATTTTGATGTTTTTCGTGCCTGAGCCGGTATAGTACCGCAACCCGCTTGACTCAGGTTGATGCGCATGGGACCGCCACTTTTCACCACTTATTCACCCTTATTCACCCCTTTTTAGACCTGCGCCCGGTAGAATAAGAGGAGCCAACCCGCCTTTGCACTCTATGCGCGGGCCGGTATAGCGATTACTTTATCGACCGGTCACAAAGCGCAAGACGAAAGCACCGCCACCCCTGGCGGGCCAGCGTCAGCCGGCATAGGGCGTTCGGCAGGAAGGAGACCCACCATGTTCGATCCTGGACAAGTAGCCGGGGAAATCCCGGAGCAGGCTTTCCCGCGCCAGGGCAGCCCGGCGGCGAAGCTGGCGTTTTTGCTGCGCTACGCCGTCCTGGCCCCCTCGAACCACAACACGCAGCCCTGGCGGTTCAAGCTGCGGGAGCAGGAAGTGGAACTCTACACCGACCGCCGGCGCGCGCTGCCGTCCGCCGACCCGCTGGGCCGGGAGCTAACCATTAGCTGCGGCGCCGCCTTGTTCTATTTGCGGCTCGCCATCCGGTACTTTGGGTACAGCGCAAGCATCACCCTCTTCCCCAGTGTTGAGCAGCCGGACTTCCTGGCGCGCATCCGCCTGGGGCCGGAGCAGGCGCCGTCCGCCGCGGACAAGGCGCTGTTCTATGCCATCCCGCGCCGCCACACAACGCGGTCGGCGTTTGGTACCTGGGAGCTGCCCGCACCGGTGCAGGCCGCGCTCCAGGAGGCGGCGCGGGATGAAGGCGCCGAGCTACGACTGATCAGCGATGCCCTGGAGCGGCAGGCGGTGATCGATCTCATCGTGGCCGGCGCCCGCAGTCAGCGATCCGATCCGCAGTGGCGCGACGAGCGGGACTCGTGGCGGCTGCTGCAATCCGCCCCGCCCGACGACAGCCCGCCCAAGAATATGCCCCGGCCGAGCGAGCGCGGCCCAGCCGGCGGTTCAGCGGTGGAATACGAGCGGACTCTGGCGGAAAGCGCGCCCGTGCTGGCCGTCCTGGGCACCACCGCCGACACGCCGCACGACTGGCTGATCGCCGGGCAGGCCCTGGCCCATGTGCTGTTGCGGGCCGCAGCGGACGGCGTCGCCGCCGCGTTCCTGAATCAGCCGATCCAGGTGGCGGAGTTGCGCCCCACCTTGCGCGCGATCCTCACCCAGCCGGGCGATCCGCAACTGGGGCTGGGCCTGGGCTACGGCCGGGAGGCCCAGCCCACGCCGCGGCGCGATGTTTATGAGGTGCTGGGGTAGCCGCCGCAAGGCCCGGCGCGGGCGCGGAATGTGGGGCACCACAGGAAGATGAGCGAGAAGGTGACCGATCATGCAACGCACCATGACCACCATTGACGGCAACGAGGCCGTAGCCCACGTGGCTTACCGGCTAAACGAGGTCATCGCGATCTACCCGATCACGCCCGCCTCGCCGATGGGCGAGTGGGCCGACGCCTGGGCCGCCGGCCCGGCGGGCACGCCCAACCTGTGGGGCACGGTCCCCGCCGTGGTCGAGATGCAGAGCGAGGCCGGCGCGGTGGGCGCAGTGCATGGGGCCTTGCAGACCGGCGCCCTGGCGACCACCTTCACCGCCTCGCAGGGCCTGCTGCTGATGATCCCCAACATGTATAAGATCGCCGGGGAACTGCTGCCCACCGTGTTCCACGTCGCGGCGCGCACCGTCGCCGCACAGGCGCTGTCGATCTTCGGTGACCACAGCGACGTGATGGCCGCCCGCGCCACCGGCTGGGCCTTCCTCGGCGCCACCACAGTGCAGGAGGCGCACGACGGCGCGCTGATTGCCCAGGCCGCCGCCCTCCAGGCGCGGCTGCCCTTCGTCCATTTCTTCGACGGCTTTCGCACCTCCCATGAGATCGCCAAGATCGAGCTGCTGGCCCAGGACGACCTGCGCGCGCTGATCGACCCGGACCTGGTGCTGGCCCATCGCGCTCGCGCCCTGTCGCCTGACCACCCGGTGCTACGCGGCACCGCCCAGAACCCGGATGTGTTCTTCCAGGCCCGCGAGGCGGCCAACCCCTACTACGCCGCCGCGCCGGATATTGTGCAGGCGACCATGGACCGCTTCGCCCACCAGGTGGGGCGGCAGTACCACCTGTTCGACTATCACGGCGCGCCCGACGCCGCGCAGGTGCTGGTCCTGATGGGCTCCGGCGCCGAGACCGCGCGGGAAACCGCCGACTACCTCAACGCCTGTGGCGCGAAGGTAGGCGTGCTGACGGTGCGGCTCTATCGCCCGTTCGACGTCCACCGCTTCATGGCCGCCCTGCCGGCCACGACCCGCGCCATCGCGGTGCTGGATCGCACCAAAGAGCCGGGCGCGGCGGGCGAGCCGCTCTACCTTGACTGTGTCGCGGCGATCCACGAGGGGATGGCGAACGGCTGGGGCACGCTGCCGGGCTACCCGCGCATTGTGGGCGGGCGCTACGGGCTGTCCTCCAAGGAATTCACCCCGGCGATGGTCAAGGCCGTCTTCGACAACCTGGCCGCCCCTGCCCCCCGCAACCATTTCACCGTCGGCATCGACGACGACGTGAGCCACACCAGCCTGCCTTATGACCCGGCCTTCGCGATTGAGCCGGACGATGTGGTGCGGGCCATGTTTTATGGCCTGGGATCGGACGGGACCGTCGGGGCCAACAAGAACGCGATCAAGATCATCGGCGAGGAGACGGACCAGTTCGCGCAGGGCTATTTTGTCTACGACTCGCGCAAGGCCGGGGCCGTCACGGTGTCCCACCTGCGCTTCGGGCCGCAGCCGATCCACGCCCCGTACCTGATCGACCAGGCCCACTTCGTCGCCTGCCACCAGCCGAACTTCCTGGAGCGCTTCGACATGCTGGCCCACGCCCTGCCGGGCGGCACGTTCTTGCTCAATACCCGCTATGGACCGGAGGAGGTGTGGGACATCCTGCCCCGCACGATGCAGGAGCAGATCATCGCCAGGCAGCTCCGCTTCTGGGTGATCGACGCCTACCAGGTGGCGCGCGACAACGGCCTGCCCCGGCAGATCAACACGGTGATGCAGGTCTGCTTCTTCGCCCTCGCCGGCGTGCTGCCCCGCGACGCGGCGATCACGGCGATCAAGCACGCGATTGCCAAGACCTACGGCAAGAAGGGCACGGCGGTGGTCGAGCAGAATATGCGCGCCGTCGATCAGACCCTGGCGCACCTCTACCCGGTGCAGGTGCCTGCTCAGGCCACCGGGCAGATCGCCCAGCCGCCGCCTATCGCCGCCGGGGCGCCGCCGTTCGTCTGCGCTGTGCTCGCGCCGATGATCGCCGGGCGGGGCGACATGCTGCCGGTCAGCGCGCTGCCGGTCGACGGCACCTTCCCCACCGCCACCACGCAGTGGGAGAAGCGCAACCTGGCGCCGGAGATCCCGATCTGGGACCCGGACCTCTGCATCCAGTGCGGCAAGTGCGCCATGGTCTGCCCGCACGCCACCATCCGCATCAAGGCCTACGCGCCGGAGCACCTGGCCGGGGCGCCCGCCGGCTTCCAGGCCGTCGCCGCCCGCGACCGTGCGTGGCAGGGATTGCAATATACAATCCAGGTGGCGCCGGAGGACTGCACCGGCTGCGGCATCTGCGTGGATGTGTGCCCCGCCCGCAACAAGGCCGAAACGCGGCGCAAGGCGATCAACATGGAACCCCAGCCGCCGTTGCGCGAACGCGAACGGGCCAACTGGGACTTTTTCGCCGGCCTGCCGGAACTGGATCGCGACCGGATCAAAGTGACCAGCATCCGCCAGCAGCAGGTGCAGCGGCCGTTGTTCGAGTTTTCCAGCGCCTGCTCCGGCTGCGGCGAGACGCCCTACCTCAAGCTGTTGAGCCAGCTCTTCGGCGACCGGCTGGTGGTGGCGAACGCGACCGGCTGCTCCTCGATCTATGGCGGCAACCTGCCCACCACGCCCTGGAGCACCAATGACGCGGGGCGCGGGCCGGCCTGGGCCAACTCGCTGTTCGAGGACAACGCCGAGTTCGGGCTGGGCTTCCGTGTGTCACTGGACAAGCAGCGCGAATTCGCCGCCGAGCTGCTGGCCGGGCTGACCGCCGAGGTCGGCCCCGACCTCGCGGCCGCGATCCTGGCCGCCGACCAGCAGGACGAGGCCGGCATCGCCGCGCAGCGGGAGCGGGTCGCGGCCCTGAAGGAGGCGTTGTCGCAGATCCCTTCGGACGCGGCGCGGCAGCTCCTGGGAGTGGCCGACACGCTGGTGCGCAAGAGCGTCTGGATCGTCGGCGGCGACGGCTGGGCCTACGACATCGGCTACGGCGGCCTGGATCATGTGCTCGCCAGCGGGCGCAACGTCAAGGTGCTGGTGCTCGACACGGAGGTCTATTCCAATACCGGCGGGCAGATGTCGAAGGCCACGCCGCGCAGCGCGGTGGCGAAGTTCGCCGCCGCCGGCAAGCGGGCGCCGAAGAAAGACCTGGGCCTGATGGCGATGACCTACGGTCATGTGTACGTCGCCGCCGTGGCGCTGGGCGCCCGCGACGAGCATACGCTGCGCGTCTTCCTGGAGGCCGAAGCCTACGACGGCCCGGCGCTGATCATTGCCTACAGCCACTGCATCGCCCACGGCATCACCATGAGCACAGCCCTGCACAATCAGAAGGCGGTGGTGGATGCGGGGCAATGGCTGCTCTACCGCTACCACCCGGAGCGGGCGGCGCAGGGCGAGAACCCGTTGCAACTCGACTCGCCCGCGCCGCGCATCCCGGTCAGCGAATACCTGGCTTTGGAGAACCGGTTCACCATGCTCAAGGGGACCCGTCCGGAGGAGGCCGCAGCGCTGGTCGCCGCCGCGCAACAGGATGTGAACACGCGCCGCCAGCTCTACGAATACCTGGCCGCCCGCCCCTACCCGGCGCCCGACCCCGGTCGTGAGGAGAGGCTCACCTAAAAGGAGAATTCCATGGACCTGACCACGACTTACCTGGGCTTGCGCCTGCGCACCCCGCTGGTGCCCTCGGCCTCGCCCCTGTCCACCAAGCTCGACAACATCAAGCGCATGGAAGACGCGGGCGCGGCGGCGGTGGTGCTGGGCTCCCTGTTCGAGGAGCAGATCGTCCAGGAGCAGGCGGCCCTGGAGCACCACCTGACCCACCACACCGACAGCTTCCCCGAAGCGCTCAGCTTCTTTCCGGCGGTGGATGTGGTCGAGCCGGGACCGGAAGCCTATCTGGAGCACATCCGGCGGGCCAAAGCCGCCGTCCAGATCCCGGTAATCGCCAGCCTGAACGGCGCGTCGCCGGGCGGCTGGACGGCCTATGCGCGGCTGATGGAGCAGGCCGGCGCCGACGCGCTGGAGCTGAACATCTACAGCATCCCCACTCGCCTGGACCTGCCGGGCGCGGCGGTCGAGGCGGCCTACCTGGACATCGTGCGGGCCGTCAAAGGGGTCGTGGCAATCCCGGTGGCGGTGAAGCTCAGCCCGTTCTTCAGCAACATGGCCTACATGGCGCGGGAACTGGTGGCGGCGGGCGCCGATGGCCTGGTGCTATTCAACCGCTTCTACCAGCCGGATATCGACCTGGACACCTTACAGGTCTGGCCCAATGTGCTGCTCAGCACCTCCCAGGCGCTGCGGCTGCCCCTGCGCTGGATCGCCATCCTGCACGGGCGCGTGGCGGCGGACCTGGCGGCGACGGGCGGGGTGCATTATGCGCCCGATGTGGTCAAGCTGCTGCTGGTGGGCGCCCGCGTGACTATGCTGTGTTCGGCGCTGCTGGAACACGGCATCCCCTACCTGCAATTGCTGGAGCGCCGCCTGCGCGACTGGCTGGAGGAGCACGAGTACGAGTCGGTGGCGCAGTTGCAGGGCAGCATGAGCCAGCAGTCCGCCGCCGACCCCGGCGCCTTCGAGCGCGCCCAGTACCTGCGGATGCTTCAGAGCTACCGCCCCGCGCCGCCGCTCCACTGACTATTCGGGCCTGGCGCGCCAGCCGGCCGCTTTCGCCACGATCAGCCGCCCCCGCCCTGGATAGCCGGCCATCTGCCGACTGTCCGGGGCAGGGTCTTTGGTGGACCGGCAGGGCGGTTAAAAGCACCGGCAATCCAACCGACACTTTCTGATAGTAGCAGATACCAAATGTTTACCGAATGTTTACCGGCGCTTACCCCATTTGCAAGACGCACCCGCTAACATAGAAGGTAAGTAACTGACCGTGTCGTACTCATTCTGCATAGCGGAAAGCCGGTGTGCCGAGCCACCTGCCAAGGAGCCGGATCATGAAATTTCTCATCGTCACCGCAGACCCCGGCCTGATCGAGGTGGTCACGATTGCCCTGGAACTCTGGTGGCCCACAGCGCGGGTGTTCAGCGCCCCGGACGGCGCTATTGGCCTGCCGATCTTCCGGCGCGAGACGCCCGATCTGATACTGGTGGACGCCAGCTTGCCACGGACCAACGGTTGGGAGATGCTCCAGCAGATCCGGGCCGTATCACCGGCCCCAGTAATCCTCTTCACCGGGCGGGGCGACGAACCGGCGCGGGCCCGCGCGCAGGCCCTCGGCGCGGACGATTGTCTGCCCAAACCATTCAGCCACCTGGAGTTGTTTGCACGCATCCAGGCAGTGTTGCGGGCCACCAAGCCGCCCATGTGCGCCCGCCCAGCCCGGCCCGGTACCAGGGTGACCCGCCCGGTCCTCCCTTAAAACGGCGCCCACCGCTATAGGCGCGAACTTAAGGTCCCCCACCCGCTCCCCACAGGCATAAATACAAGAACAAACGGGGAGGCCCAGGGCGGATAGCCCTGGGCCTCCTTGCTACCTCTCCTCCTGGTGAAGGGCTGCTGCTCCATCAGACGAGCGAAAGCCGTTGGGGGGCAGCGGGTTACCGCCGGAGATCGGGGCAAACGCGAGCCGCTGGCTCTGTTGCCTGGACAGCTTCTTTACTTTTCCGCTCCTTTCTCTCGTCACACCCCTATTATCGCACCGCGCGGTGAAGATTCTGCTAGCGCCCGGTGGATAAACCATCAACGTTGCATTAATTCTGCATAAACAGCATCCGGGTCGGCCGATCGCACGAGGCGGCGTCCGCTCCCAACTGTGGTCGGTGCTTGTCACGTCTCTTTAACCCGCGTATACCCGCATGTTCAGGAACCCATGCTATGCTGAGGATAGAGGATTTTCGTCGATCAGCAGGGGCGAGAACGTAGCGCCCGCAGCGCGGCGAGCCGCCGCTGCGGGGCAGCGCGTAAGGAGAGGAGCACCACGATGTCGGTATCCTTAACCCCGGTTCCGGCAGCGGACACCGCAGTCTTTCCGGCGCGCGGCACTCCAGCCGAGAAGCTGCGCTTTCTCGTACAGTACGCAGTGCTGGCGCCGTCTACCCACAATACCCAACCCTGGCAGTTTGCGCTGCGCGATCACGCGGTGGACCTCTACGCCGACGACACGCGGGCGCTGCCAGGGATCGATCCCGATGGACGGGAGTTGATCATCAGTTGCGGGGTGGCGCTGTTCTACTTGCGAGTTGCTATGCGCCATTTCGGCTACACGGATGTCGTTGTGCCGTTCCCTCGCGGGCACGCGGCGGGTTTGCTGGCGCGCGTGGGGCTGGGGCGCCGGTGCGCGCCGACGGCTGAAGATCAGCGGCTGTTCGGGGCGCTGGCCTGCCGGCAAACCGTCCGACTGCCCTTTGGCGGCAAGGGTGTACCCGTCGCGGTGCAGGCGGCCCTCCGCCAGGCCGCCCGGCAGGAAGGCGCCAACCTGTGGCTGCTCCAGGAGGCGTCCTTACGCGATCCCGTGGCCGACCTGATCGGGGAGGCCGCCCGGCAGCAGTGGGCGGACCCCCGGTTCCAGGCGGATAAGGTCGCCTGGCTGCGCCTGCCCCCGGATCGCCGCCCGGACGGCGTACCCAGCACCAACCTCGGCCTGGGCGAACTGACCAATTACCTGCGCCGGCGGGGCCGCCGGGCGGTGCGCCCAGACGAGGAGCC
>JADMIO012784954.1_pt1 | contig 18610 bp, 19 predicted proteins | sample 8958161 | NCBI WGS metagenome assembly JADMIO01 (sample SAMN16585339, study PRJNA669376) | soil metagenome | isolation source: Crop rotation soil | place: USA: Cullars Rotation, Alabama | collected 2011 | reverse complement strand
GCGACAACTTGTCCACGTGGAATTCTAAGCTTAGGATCCCAATGTGCTGGAAAGGAGTTAACTCGCAACTCCGTCTATTCGTTCCACATCCATTGAATGCCGCGTTCATTTCCTTTTTCGTCGGCACGATTACACTGGGGATCGCATCGGTCGTGATGCGCACAGGACTGGTTTCCCCGGCACGAATTGCGCAAGCGCCGTGGTGGATGTGGACGGGCGGATTATTCGGTGCCAACTATGTATTGATGGCGATCGTCCTGGCGCCGCGTCTGGGTGCCGCAACGTTGATTGGCTTATCGGTCACCGGTCAGATGGTATCGTCGATCGTGCTGGATCATTACGGTTTGGTGGGGTATCCCGTTCATCCTGTAAGCGCCGGCAGAATCGTCGGCTCGATGTTGCTGTTGCTGGGCGTGTTCTTAATCAAACGTTTTTGAATTAAGATCTTGTTCCGGACGGGCGGTTAGCTCAATTGGCAGAGCGCCTGGTTTACACCCAGGAGGTCACAGGTTCGAGCCCTGTACCGCCCATAAGATCGCTTCTGCCGTCGAATGAACCTAAGGCCGGAACGTCAATCCAACGAACATTTCGCCCTGGTTCGGTGTCGGATCCCAACCGAATTGAAACGGACGGGTCCAGTGGGTGAATCGCAAGCCCGGTCCTAAGAGAACATGGTGGTAGGCGAACTCGACACCGCCACCCACAACAATCCCACTATGTTGCGGCGTGTTCAAGACCACCTTTCCGGTTCCACTGCCTGACGTATTCAGGGCGGCATTTGCCGCGTTCGTCCGGTTGAACTGCGCGCTATACGTTAGATTGGTTTCGTAAAAACTGACGCCTACTGAAGCGTAAGGCCGCAGTCGGCCTTTCGGAATTTGGATCTTACCAGTCAGTGGATATTCCCACCACGTCCCAGTCACCGTTGTTCGAGAAGTGTCCACGATATCCGTGGTTACCACAACTCTTGTCGCCTCGTCGAAGCGAACTCGTTTGCGTGTCGGCTCGAAACGCACACTAAGAAACGGTGCGACGGCGAACGCATATCCCAATGCGAGTCCTAATGACACTGGCGGCGTCTTTTGGGAGGACGATTGAATCCCCTGCAGGCCGACATATTGGTCGTAGTGCTTCTGAAGCGGTGGATTGAAAGGAATCCCTATATTAAATCCAAATTGCAGGGGGATATCGCTTTGTGCCAGCGCCATGCGGTTCGGACAAACCAAGATCAAAAAAAGGATGAAACGAGATCCACGTGCACGCAGAATCATCGGGATGGAGAAGCGCAGCATTTGTCATGATTTCCGGTTTGCCAACCAGCGTTCGAACGATTTTCGACTCTCGCCGCTCTTTTTTCCTGCCAGCAACCCTTCGACGCCAATGTGCTCATCCAGGTCCGGCCACTCGATCGCATATCCCTTACCGAGCAGAATCCAGTGTTGTCGTTCTTTTCGAGAAGCATGTAAGAGGCGGGGATACCATGAAAGCGGGACAATCAGGCTGCGGCCATCGGCTAAGTCCACAATTAGTTTTTCGTCGCGTATGTTCAATCCACTAACGGCGGGTTGCTTTTCAAACGTCAAAGTAGTCATGCCAAGCCCTTATTAGAGTCGATTCATATTTCAACACAAGCCGTGCAATTTGGTCCACTTCGTGCGATCTGTAGCCGCGATTCCTTGCCAGGGAGACAGGCCTTAACCAGAACTTGGCGATGCGACGCTCGCGTTTCACGTGAATGTGAACCGGTTCGTCCTGAACTGAAGAAAACGAATTGATACGGTCCAACGCGAAGTACGCAAGGCACGATTGCCTTGGAGCACTTTCGCAACCCGAGCTAAATAGCTGATGTTCAACAATCAGCCAAGCTTTGTCGCGAAAAACAAGACAGACAATGTCACGACAAAAACGATTTTGATTGATCGCTCACATGCGCTAACTACCCATTACCAAACGGTAATCCCTCTGCTGAAGATCCTTTCTTGTCAGTTGGTTACGGTTATTTCCCTTACAGCCCACGCTTTTCAGCGTCTAATTGAGTAAGACACCTCCTACGCGAGACTACTTGAATGTCAACACGCGAACTGGAACTCGAAACGCGGCAACTGGCTCAGTCCAAGATGCATTACGCCGATCTCTTCGATTTCGCGCCGATCGGCTATTGCGCCATCAATTCCAGGGGCTCCATCAGTGAAATGAATCTTCCAGGTGCACGACTGCTCGGTCGAACGCCAAGCCAGGTGGTCGGTCACAAGTTTGAAGAATATGTCGCGGAAGAAGAGAAGCAAGCTTTTCGCGAACACCTCGTGCGCTGTCGCACGTCCGGACGGCGGCTCAATATGGAATTGAATCTGGAACCTTTGGAAGATGAGCCGATCGTTGTCGATCTCTACACGGTCGCGACACGGGATGCGGAAGACGGCGAACTGCAGACTCGCTGTGCGATCGTGAACATTACGGATCGAAAGCGTGCGGAAAGGGCTTTGAAAGAGAGCCAGAACGAACTGGAGATGAGGGAAAACATGAATCGGATGAAGGACGAGTTCATGGCGCGCATTTCCCATGAATTGAAAACGCCTTTGACGCCGATTCTTGGCGCAATGTACCGGCTCCGCCTCATTCGTGCCGATGATGCGGACGTTCTGGCGATGGCCGACATGGTTGAACGCAACGCGCAACGAGAATCGCGCATCGTGGATGATTTGCTGGATGTATCGCGGATCAGCAGCGGCAAGATGCAACTCACGTGTGAGCTGGTCGACCTCGGAGCCGTCATCGACGAAGCGATCGAATCTTGTAAACCGGTTGCCACTGCGAAGAGCTTGCAATTTGAAGTTTCCAGCAATGGAAACTTGAATGATGTATGGGGAGATCGTTCCCGGCTGCAGCAAGCGGTCGGAAACGTGATATCGAACGCCGTCAAGTTTTCAATTCCCGGTGGCATCGTGAACATATCCACCAGTTGCGATAACGAGAGTGCGCGCATCGTGGTGGCGGATCAGGGTGAAGGGATCGCTAAGGAATTTCTTCCACACGTGTTTGAAGCATTTCGGCAGGCCGACCGTTTCATTACGCGTTCACACGGTGGATTAGGGCTCGGACTGTCGATTGCGAATTCGATCCTTCAAGCTCATGGAGGAACGCTCAGCGCTGAGAGTGAAGGAGTTGGAAAAGGTGCGGCCTTCATTATTGAAATCCCCAAGGGCAAAACAGAGTAAATTTCATGTCCTGGGTATAGAATTCTGGGATTCAGCATGAGTACGCAAGGAAACATTCGGGATCTCAACGCAGAAATCCTTCTGCGACAAGGACGGCAGTATCAGGAGGCGCTTGTACTCGAAAAAGCCCTCGACTGCTTCCAGCGCGCGAAGGCGTTAGATCCGACATACAGCGCGATCCACTTCAGTCTCGGCGTTGTTCTCGGCAAGCTCGGACGCTGGGGTGAAGCGGCCGCCGCCTATCGCGAGGCGATCCGTCTGCGACCCAGTTATACGGAAGCGTATTCGAATCTCGGATTCGTCCTCTACGAAATGGGCCTCGATTCTGAAGCCCAGGAATCCTTCAAGCGTGCCGCAGACCTTGGCGGCCTCGCCAAGCCCGCCAAAATATGACTACACTCCCGACTTCCTATTGCTGTCGATCCACATGGCCCAGGCGATGAGAATGGTCATGAAAATCGAGTTTGTAACGGCCAGCGCCTGAAGACTAGGCGGCGGATCGCCTCCTAAACTCATGATCCACAAAGCGGTGAGGAGGACAATAACGATCCAGAATCCGACCGTGCTCGCCCGGCTTCCAGGTCGAGTTGATCGAATAAAGATGAGGAGAGCGGCTACCCAGAGTGTTCCTTCAACGAAGAAAGTCGCGACCCGAGAATTCCAGAGGCTCAGACCCAGTCGAAGATTCAATCCCGGAAGAAGCTGCATGTCCGGCCGGTGAACAATAAAGTCGAGAAGCCAGTGACTGACAACCGTTGCGAGAATGATCCATGCCCCGCGCGTGTCCCGTCGAAGCAGGAAGTACAACCCTCCGAATAGGCCGCCCCACACAAAATCCATCAACAGACTGTGACTGAATGGAAAGTAAACGAGGTCCAATGAGTTCGCGACCATCAGGCCAGGCCTAATGACGACTTGTTCGATACCTGCGGCAAAGAAAGCGATCCACAAAACGTCCGACAGCGAGCCGGCGAGGATGAGTATTGCAATCGAAACCCGGGGTGCAAGTCGCTTGGCGGCAAATCCGGCAGCAAAGTGTCCGATGAACATTTGCTGGATTGTAAACTTACAATCGCGATGTCTCGCAAGATGATTGGATTAGTACGCGTACAATCGCGATGTCTCGCGAGACGATTGGATAGTACGCGTACAATCGCGATGTCTTGCGAGACGATTGGATTAGTACGCGTACAATCGCGATGTCTTGCGAGACGATTGGATTAGTACGCGTACAATCGCGATGTCTTGCGAGACGATTGGATTAGTACGCGTACAATCGCGATGTCTTGCGAGACGATTGGATTAGTACGCGTACAATCGCGATGTCTTGCGAGACGATTGGATTAGTACGCGTACAATCGCGATGTCCCGCAAGTCGATTGGATTAGTACACGAACAATCGCAATGTTTCGCTAAATGTCGGTTTCTGGGCGGCTTTCGGCGTGGCTTGCGCAACCGGGCCCAAAAATGACATCCTAAACAGTGCCGCCGTCAAATTCATTTCAAGATATTCAAAAGACGCTCGATCTTGCCGGGCAGGAACTCAAAATCCTGCATGCGATCAGCCAGTCCATCAACAGCAGCCTGGATCTCGATAAGGTCCTGGTTAAGATCATCGACCTCGTGGTCGACGTGACGCACGGCGATTCATGTCTGCTCTACTTGCTGGACGAAAACGAAGACAACCTTGTTTTGCGCGCATCCAAGAATCCTCATCCGCGATTGATCGGGAAAATCGGCGTTCGAGTTGGAGAGGGAATTACCGGCTGGGTTGCGAAGGAGGCCGAACCGGTCGCGATCGCCCGCCATGCGAGCAAAGACGTCCGGTTTAAAGTCTTTAACAGCCTGCCGGAAGACAAGTACGAAGCATTTCTATCCGTTCCGATCGTTGCCATGACTGAGCGGGTTATCGGCGTTATTAATGTGCAGCATCGGAAGGCGCATCGTCATAGTGATGGCGAGAAAGCCCTGCTTTCCATCATCGGCCATCAGGTTGGCGGTGCGATCGAAAATGCCCGGCTTTATCAGGAAACTGCCACCCGTTCGCATCAGATTTCCACGCTGGCGCAGGTCGGACAGATCATCGCCTCCGGTACATACCTCGAAGAGATGCTGCAATTGATCGTGCGTATGATCGCCGAGATGATGCAGGCGCGTGTTTGTTCGATCATGCTCGTGGATACCCAGAAAAACGAGTTGGTGTTGAAAGCGGCAAAGTGTTCCAGCGATGAGTATTGGCAGCGGCCGAATCTGAAGATTGGCAAGAGCCTCATCAGCCGCGTCGTTAAGGAGAAAGCGCCGCTGATTGTTCGCGATGTAACTAAAGAGGAGTCTTACCTTTATCCGGATCTCGCGAAAAAGGAAGGCGTGCGATCTCTGCTGTCCGTTCCGATAATCCTGAAAGACCACGTCATCGGTGTGATCAATGTTTATTCCGCCGAGGAGCGGCAGTTTTCGAAAGAAGATTTACGCGTTCTCTCCACGGTATCCGATCAGGCGGCGCTTGCATTCGAGAATACGAAGCTGAGCGTTGCCGTGCAGGAAAGCCAGGAAGCACTTCTGACGAGAAAGCTCGTCGACCGGGCCAAGGCGATTCTGCAAAAGCAGGCCGGCCTGGCGGAAGACGAAGCCTACAAGCGTCTCCAGCAGCAGAGCATGCGAACGCGGAAGTCCATGCGCGAGATTGCCGAAGCCGTCATTTTATCGAGCGAAATGCAGCGTTGATCCGCTGTAGTTTCGGATTACAATTCGCCCACCATGAAAACAAAGCTGCTGCTTTTCCTTCTGGTCATCGGTTTGTCCGGATCCGCCTGGGTTTGGTATCACCATCACGAGTCGCAGGAAACTGAAGAAGAACGCGAGAGAGCGCGAGAAGGCCGTCTGAGCGGCGATCCTGACGAAGAGGAAGAACGCGAGCAGCAGGCTCGCGGGCCGATCGTTCCGCCCGTGATTACCACACCTTCGGGTTCCGCAGCCATCGAGCAGAAGCAACCGGGAGCCGGAACCGCGCCAACCCTGGTGACATCATTCGACGGGCTTGGATTTGGCTTTGAAGGCCCTCATGGCACAGCGACATTTCGTAATCCGTCCGACAACAGTCTGGCGGTTGGACCGAATCACGTTTTTCAGATCGTCAATTCCCGCATCGCGATCTATACCAAGCAAGGAAAAGCCGTTTACGGTCCGGTCAATACCAACACGCTGTTCAAAGGTTTTGGCGGCGCCTGCGAGTCAAACAACAATGGCGACGCGGTCGTGCGCTACGATCAGCTCGCCGATCGCTGGCTCATTGTCATGCCCATCTTTCGCCGAGGACCGGGTGTTGCCGGAGAAGTGACCCTCGTCAGTCAGCCCGGACATCCGGATCAGCCGGGCCCCGCGGCTGCGTTGTTCAGTCCGGAGCCGTCATTTGCCCCTCCACCGGGACAGCCGCCCCAGCGGGGGCAAGCGCCTCAAGGCCCTGCTCCTCAAGGTCCGTATTCGATGTGCTATGCGATCAGTTCATCGCCCGACCCGACAGGTTCCTATTATCGATACGAGTTTATTCGCCCCCTGTTCCCGGATTATCCAAGACCCGCAATCTGGCCGGACGGTTATTACGTTCCAACCAGTACCGGAGACGATGTGATCGAAAAGCACGCGTGCGTCGTTGAGCGGGAAAAGATGCTGAAGGGACAGCCTGCATCCGAACAGTGCGTGATCATCAAGGATGTCAATTTCCTGAATAACGCAGACGTCGACGGAAAGAACCTGCCGCCGGCAGGAGCCCCGAACATCATCATGGCGTCCGGAGGCACGCAGCTGCGGAAGGTTTTGGAGGACGATGGGATTCTGACGTGGAAATTTCACGTCGATTGGAAAACCCCTGCGAATACCAAAGTCACGGGGCCGGAAAAAGTCGCGGTTGCGCCCTATCACTATCTTTGCGATGGTCAGCTGACCAATTGCGTGCCGCAGCCCGGAACCGAATCGCGTCTCGATGCACAGGGCGACAAGATCATGGCGCGCCTGGTTTATCGGCGAATTGGCAACAAGGAATCTGTGGTAGCCGTCCATTCGGTGAATACGTCTGCAGGAGCGGGCGGAGTCCGCTGGTATGAGTTTCAGGTCGATCCGAAAACCCGAGACGTCAGCGTGCGCCAGCAGGGAACCTATGCACCGGACGGCTTCTATCGCTGGATGGCGAGTCCAGCGATCGACAAGGTTGGCAACATCGGAATCGGGTATTCCTTTGGCGGTTCGCCAAACTTCGCCGGACAGCGTTTTGCGGGCCGCCTCGCGAATGATCCTCTAGGTAAACTGACGTTACACGAGACGGTTCTTGTCGAAGGCCAGGGAATCCAGAACGCGATGCGCTGGGAGGATTACGCGCAAACGGCACTTGATCCAACCGACGATTGCACGATCTGGTATGTCGGCGATTACATGCGGAAAGGCGAAACCGCATATAGCTCGAAGATCGGGGCGTTCCGGCTTCCGGGCTGCCGGTGAGGGAAACTTACTCAACCAGGGTCTTCATTTCCTCTTCGTAGTACTTCCGATAGAGGATTTCCCATTCGGCGCTTCCTTCTGGAATTCCGCGCTTCTGGGAGTCGACTTTGTGGCGGGCGGCCCTGTCGATGTCGGCTTCTTTTTTCAGCCACTTATTCAGAATCTCGACAACGGCCAGGCGGATCGTGTTTCGGTCTTCGATAAAGTCGATCTCATCGATCGTAGCGAGTTTATCGGTAACTTCATGCGACAGAACGTTGATCTTTTCACGACTGAGTCGCATAAGTGATTAAAGAATGACCTTCTTTTCCCGCACCAGCTTGTTCTTGATCATTTTGAACATCTCCTGATAGGAGATGCCATTCTGCCGCATCTGATCGGCATGCTGATTCAAAAGAGCCCGAACTTCCTCGTTGATCTTGTCTTCCAGTCCCATTTCCGCCTCCATGACCTGGAAAATGGTCTCTTTCAAATCAAAACCCGCCGGGATTTCGATCATTTCCTGGTCAACGAGTTCGTCCACGATCTTGGTTGCGAGCAGGTGTATGAACTCTCTCTTTAGCGCCATACCAAACCTTCATAGTCCCATATCGCCCCGGTGTTTTCAACCGACCATTAGCGAAACAAGACGCTCCAACAGGTATCGACTAAAGAATGCGTGAGGCTTGAGGACATCAGACTGCGCGTTCCCTGCCATGCTCGCCCGTAAAAGACGCCGGCAATTGTTGCCATCAGAAAGTATTTGTAATTTGGAAGCGGCGTGCCGTTATTCAAGTGTGAGGCGCCGAAAATAATCGACGCCAGGATCAGACTGGCAGGCTTCTGCCGCGTCATGCGTTCCAGCCAATTCTGAATCAGACCGCGAAACAGGAACTCTTCCGGAAGCGCTGTGAACAGGAAGATGCCAATGAATTGTGGAACTGCGACCAGCAGCTTATTCGCTGTCGGCACGAAGTGAACAAACCGGATTGCGAGTCCAAGCGGAATGCCGAGCACCGCGAACTTCAGAAAATTTGTCAGGCCGGTTTGAACAATCGGGCGGCTCCATTCAAATCGATATCCAATCTGCGGTGTTTGATTCCAGACGGCAAACGCCAAAAGCCCCGCGTCGACGGCCAGCAGTTGAGCGAAGCCATAATGGAGATCCAAGCCTCGGTGCGTGATGAGGGCATTTCGAATGACGCCGAATTCCAGGGGCAGCCAAACTCCAAGAATGACGACGGGCTCGAGCCATATTCGTACTGCTGCCTTTATTGGGAGACCAAGTATGAGGAAGGGCAGTCCAAGATAAACGCCCATGACGAGAAGGCTCCGGCCTGTCAGGACGTTCATCCCGACCGCATATATCGCGTACAGCAACCAAAGAGTGACTGGTGCCAGCACCAGGCGAAGGGGCGCCCGGTGAACCCACGATTGGAGTCGCTCGATCACTGCATCGCTGCCCACAAGCAACATGATGGTGAACGCGATCCCCGGACACACAGTGAAGCATGCGCTGCGGAAGGATTGATTGGTGTAACCGACGGCGACGGCGGCGAGCAATGTTGTCAGAGTCCCAAGTGCGATGGCGGTCTTTATGGACAATCGACTCAGCCTTTCCGCGTAATCCGTGTAATCCGCGGCCAGATATCCCCCTAAATGAGAAAAGCCCGGAATGACTTCCGGGCTAAGCTTCTCATTTGAAACGGGGCCGACGAGACTCGAACTCGCGACCTCCGGCGTGACAGGCCGGCGTTCTAACCAACTGAACTACGACCCCATGGACAAACCACAATCTTAGCACGTGAATGTGCGCATGAATCCAGTGCGACGAAAAAAAATGGGACGGCGATTAGCCGTCCCATTGCTTTCGATACTGAACGATTTGTTTACGGGCGACGTTTCAAAACGGGCCGATCATCGTCCTTCGAAGCAGGATCGGTTTTCTCACCGTCCTTGCTCGCAGGATCCTTATCGTCCTTGCTGGCCTTTGCGTCTTTGGTGTCTTTCGTGTCCTTGGTGTCGCCATCATCACGACCCGATGCGGTGCGACGTCGCAAGCTGGGCTTGTTGTCCTGCTGCTCCGTCGGCCGGCGATTTTCGAGTTCGGCAAGGTGAGCTTTCACCTTGTTGAACTCAGAGGTCGTCACAACGTATTGCTCTTTATCCGGCAGAACCTGCTCGATGTGCTGTTTATCTTTTTCGATGCGGTCGCCGGTCGGCGGATGCGTCGCAAACAGCTTGTTCATCGTGCCGGGTTTTGCGGTTTCCTTGGCCTGCAGTTTTTCAAAGAAACTGACTGCGGCTGACGGATCGTAGCCGGTCTTATAGAGGTATTCGAGTCCGAGATAATCCGCTTCCGCCTCGTTTGCGCGGGAGAACTGCAGGAACGTGACGGGGATCACGAATTGAGCGGCCTGGCGCAGTCCGTAACCAGCGGGACCGCCAAGGAAGATCAACGGGATCGTCGCGATGTTCAGCAACTGGCCTTTGGAATTCTGCTCTGCGCCGTGTCGGGCCGTGACATGGGCAATCTCGTGAGCCATAACGCCGGCCAGTTCGGCTTCATCGTCCGCAGCGAGAATCAAGCCGCTGTTGACGTAGAAGAATCCGCCCGGAAGGGCGAAAGCGTTCACTTCATCCGATTCGACAACCTTGATGGTGAAAGGAACCTTCGCATCGGAGTTACGCACAAGGTTTTGACCGACGCGGTTGACATACTCGCTGACAACCGGATCATCGATCAGTTTCACTTCGCGCTCGACTTCGGACGCGAGCTCGCGACCCATGGCGATCTCTTTCTCAAGAGACATGGTATTGAACTGGTGTTTGTTGATGTCGCGATTGCCGATATTCTCGACGTCGGCATTCTTCGGCTTTTTCTTTGCGTCCTTTGCCGCCTGCTCGTCCTGCTTCTTTTTCAGCTCTGCAGCCTTTTTCTCTTCTTTGGTTTGGGGCTGGGTTTGGGTTTGAGCGAAACCCGAAGAGGTGTAGATCAAGCCGACCAGCGCTAACGCGATGGTGATGCGAGCGATCTTAAAAATCATTGGCGTTCTCCGAAAGCAAGTTGGTTCATCGTAAGGGGCCGTTCTCTATACGTCAAGGGCTTTGGACGCAGGGAACGGGAAATAGTATGCATGCAGCGAACCATTTAAACCGAAGCTACAGGCAAACTTACGATGTCGTCGATGGCCATGACCTCCTTCACCACAAAGGGCTCCGCATAGTCGACTCCCATGAGGTGTCCGTAATACTTGCACTGTGTCGTCACGCGGTCCAAAAGGCGGCCCCAGGCCGGATATAACTCCGTGATTTCCTTCATATCGCCGGCAAACTGCGATGCGAAACAGTTGATGGCATCCAGTTTTCGCTGAAAGACCCCGGTGATATCTACCAGAAACGAAGGTTTAACCTCCCAATACATGGATGCATAAAGGATCTTTTTCGGTCGATGCGGCTCGCCGGCAACCGGAAGTTGTTTCAATCCAGCGGCATAGCAGGCTTCATAGCCGACAATGGCTGCATTGTAATGATCCGGATGCCGGGCTTCCCAATACGGGAGAATCACCGTTTTGGGGCGCGCTTTCCGGATCTGCTCGGCGATGGCATGCCGGTTCTCGATGGAGGCCGTCAGCCGGGAGTCTCCAAGGTTCATGCGCTCACGGAACTTTGCCCCAATGACCTTTCTGGCGGCTTCCGCCTCCTTCGCCCGGAGTTCGGGGGTCCCGCGGGTTCCCATTTCCCCCTGGGTGAGATCCAGAATGCCGACGGAATACCCTTGGTCGACCATCCGAAGCAGGGTTCCGGAACAGGTCAGTTCGATGTCGTCGGGATGTGCTGCAATGGTCAGGATGTCTACTGGTTCCACAGTCGCTTCACCTTCTTTTCGAACTCGCGTTCGTCTACGTGGTATTTGAAAGCCTTGTTTCCGTTGATAGTGACGACCGGGATTTCGCTTCCGTACTTCGCCTCGAGATCCGGATCGCTTTCGATGTTTATAAAGCTCAACTGGAACTCGAGCCGCTGGCGGACGCGTTCAACGATCTGTTTCGCGTCGTCGCATAAATGGCAGCCGGGCCGGGAGTAAAAGTCAACGTGTACGGATTGCATCATTTCAAATAGGTCCCCAGCCGGTTGATGAAACGCTGGGTTCGCGCAACATCGTGTGCGATTTGCCGTCGAAGCGCTTCCGATGATTCGAATCGGTGTTCGTCGCGCAGTCGTTTGATGAACTGCAGTCTGGCCGATACGACATGCTCGGGAACGGGATCGCTCAACACGAAGGTTTCGATCGTCATCTCGGTCTCATTAAATGTTGGTCGAACGCCGACGTTCGTAATGGCATTCCAGAAAGAGCCGTTATCGACCGAGATTCGAGTGATGTAGACGCCCTTGGCGGGCAAAAGCTCATTGTCCGCCGCCAGATTCAGTGTCGGGACGGTGACCTGCCTGCCACGTCCGGCCCCGGAAACAATAAAGCCCTCCAATTCCGGCCAGCGGCCGAGCAGACGGCCGGCTTTGGAGACTGCTCCCGATCCGATGAGTTCCCGAACTCGTGTACTGCTGACGATCCCGTTTCGGACAATGACAGGCGCCACTTCCATCACTTCCAGTCCGTGCCCCCAGTCTCGCAGTGTTTGCACATTGCCGCTGCCGCGATAACCGAAGTTGAAGTTGCTGCCCACTGAAACCGAACGAGCGCCGATCGTTCGGACGAGATATTGTTCGATGAACTCCTGCGGAGACAAACGCGATAGCGCTTCGTCGAAATTGGCGACGAACAGCAGATCGATTCCCGTTTCCGCGATCCATTGAATCTTCTGCCGAAGCGTGCTGATCAGTTTTGGGGCTTTGTACGGAGCGAGGAAGCGGATGGGATGCGGTGAGAAAGTCATGGCGACCGCGCGACTACCGGTCTCGCGTGCCCGGTCGACGACCGCTTTCAGGATCGCCTGATGGCCGCGATGGACACCATCAAAGTTCCCGATACTCACGATCGACGGTTCTGCCGGTCCCGCGTCCACTGCGGATGTGACCACTCGCATCAAACTGAATTTAACATACCGGTATAATCGATGAATGGCCAATGATTCGACAGGCGCCCGCTTTGAACGATTGGTGGAGATCATGTCGACCCTTCGCGGGCCCAACGGTTGTCCGTGGGACAAGGAACAGGACTTCAACACGCTGAAGCCGATGCTGGTCGAAGAGGTGTATGAAGTTCTCGAAGCGGTCGACAATCAGGATTTCGAAGGCATTTCTGAGGAACTTGGCGACCTGCTGCTTCATGTCACTTTCCACGCGCAACTCGGCAAGGAGCTGGGTCAATTCGATATCAACACAGTCATCGACAAGATTTGCGACAAGCTGGTCCGCAGGCATCCGCACGTGTTCGGAAATGAGTCGGCGGATTCGGCTCAGCAGGTAATCAAGAACTGGGAAGCGATCAAGGCCCAGGAGAAAGCCGCGAAACTCAACAGCCGGACACCTGAGCAACGCTCCCTGCTGGAGGGAATTCCGAGCAAATTGCCGGCGATCCATGAGGCGCATCAGATCTCAGCACGCGCCGCCCGCGTTGGGTTTGATTGGCCGGATATTGAAGGAGTGTTTGCAAAACTTCAGGAAGAAGTTATTGAGCTTAAGGATGTTATCGCTCAGAACGGCGAGGAGTCGAAACGTGAGCGACTTGAAGATGAGATCGGCGACATGCTGTTTTGTATGGTGAATATTGCGCGCTATCTCAAGATCGATTCTGAATCTGCCTTGAAACGCGCAAACCGCAAATTCAAAGTGCGATTTCAATTTATGGAGGCGCTCCTGGCACGCGAAGGAAAGACACTCGAGCAATCGAATCTATCCGAAATGGAAGCGTTGTGGCAGCGCGCTAAAGCCGAGAACCCGGTTCAATGATCATTCGTCCCTTGAAGTCTCTCGACGAACTTCAGAACTGTCTCGATCTTCAGCGTGAGGCATTCGGCTGGTCCGATATTGATATTCTGCCGCGCCGGTTTCTTGTCGTGCTCACGCACATTGGCGGTTACATTCTCGGCGCGTACGACGGCGATCGACTCGCCGCATTTCTCAGTGCGGTTCCCGGAATTCGCAACAAGATGCCGTACTGGCATTCCCATATGCTTGCGGTGTCCCGCGAATACTGGAACTCAGGTATCGGTACCGATCTCAAGCTGGCGCAGCGTGAAGGGGCGCGAGAAAAAGGTATTTCACTTATCGAATGGACCTTCGATCCGCTCGAATCCAAAAACGCCTATTTAAATGTTGCAAAGCTGGGCGTGATCATCCGGCGTTACTATCCGAACATTTACGGCGAGACAACGGGTGCTTTGCAGCGGGGGCTCGATAGCGATCGTGTCATCGCCGAATGGTGGGTCGATAAGCCTCCAGTTCCCATTGCCGGAGATGTCCGTCGGGTGTTTATTCCCGCCGATCTACAGTCATTGAAGAAGCAAAGCATCGATTCGGCCCGCGATGTTCAGACGCGGGTCCGGGAACAGTTCTTGCAGAACGCCGCGGACGATTACTTTGTCGCCGGGTTTGAGCGCGGCGACGAGTGGAGTCAATACCTCTTTGTTCAGGGAGCATCTCGTGTTCATCAAACAGATTGAAATGCGCGAGCTGCGCATGCAGCTTCTGCATCCCTTTGAAACCAGCTTCGGCGTCACGCAGGAAAGGCGAATTGTGCTCGTGACGGTGACGGATGGGATTCACACCGGCTACGGAGAAGTCACGGCGGGCGAAGGCCCCTTCTATAGCCACGAGACTTCCGAAACAGCCTGGCACGTGCTGCGGGATTTCATTATTCCGAACGCCCTTGGCAAAGAGATCGAACACGCAGCCGATTACGGCCGCTTTGTGCAGGGTATACGCGGACACAACATGGCGAAGGCGGGGTTGGAAACGGCGCTCTGGGATCTGGAAGCGAAGATTCTTGGCCAGCCACTCTGGAAGTTATTGAAGGGGACTCGGCAACAGATCGATTGTGGGGTTTCGATCGGAATTCAAGCTTCGATCGACAAGCTTCTGGCGAAGATCGATACCGAGGTGAAAGCGGGATATCGGCGGATCAAGATCAAGATCAAGCCGGGCTGGGATGTGGAAGTCATCCGTCAGGTTCGCGAGGCATTTCCCAAGATCTTACTGATGGGCGATGCCAACTCGGCGTATACCCTGGCAGACATCGACCTCTTCAAAAAGATGGACAGATACAACGTGATGATGTTCGAGCAACCGCTCCATCACGAAGACATGATCGATCACGCCGAGCTGCAGAAGCACATCGAGACGCCAATCTGTCTGGATGAGTCGATTCATTCTGCGGACGACGCGCGGAAGGCGATTCAGATTGGTGCCTGCCGAATCATCAATATCAAGTTAGGCCGAGTGGGTGGACACCGTGAGGTTCGCGCGGTTCATGACGTGTGCCGGGATAACGGCATTCCTGTCTGGTGCGGCGGCATGCTGGAGTCGGGCATCGGTCGCGCCCATAACGTTGCTTTGTCCAGTCTGGAGAATTTCTCTCTGCCCGGAGACGTATCCGCCAGCAAACGCTATTGGACGGAAGATATTGTCGATCCTCCGGTCGAAGTCACCGCGGGCGGTCAGATTAGCCAAAGAAACAATCCCGGAATCGCATATAACGTGAAAGAAGACCTCGTGCGTCGTTTGACCGTACGTTCGCAGGTCTTCACTTCCTGACGTGCGGCTGCTGTTCGGAGTCATCGTGGTCGCCATGCTGGCGATCGGTTTGTGGCCCGGGGACTACCGCTTTCGCAACGACGCCAAATGGCGTGACGATGGCGGACTGCAATTTGGCCCTTTTGGATTTGCCTACACGGAACCCTTCATCACGCCAGCGCAATCTGCGGAGATCAACAAAGCGGGCTTCACCCTAATGCTCGGACTGACGCCGGCGCCACCGCAAACGCCCGGTTTTCAGTTTGTGGCTTCATTAACCGATGGTGATGACACTCAGCAGTTGATGATCGGACAATGGCAGGACGAATTGATCGTCATGAATGGTGACGATTACAGTCACGCCCGGGGTTTGCCTCGTGTATACGCCAATCTCTCACCGTTCATGCAGCGGCAGTTTCTTTTGACCGTGGTGACCGGCTCTTTCGGGACGATTCTCAAGGCGGACAGTGAAGTGATCGGACAGAACGCGAAAATTCATCTCCTTATTCCCGGCCTTGATCGAAAAATCCGTCTGACCCTGGGAAACTCCGTTCATGCGAACGCAGGCTGGAGCGGCGCGATGCACTCGTTTGCCCTTTTTTCAGGTCAGAAGCCGGCAGAATTGCTTCGTTTCGACCGGTCACTGGTGGATCGACTAAAGGATGTTTCGGGCTCGGGTGCCGATGCAATCCTTCCTTCACCTCCTCTGTCGGTCGTACGAAGTTTTCTTTCGGACGATCCCCGGGAACTGGGCTTGAATTATTCGCGCGTCAAGGACGTGGCCGTCAATCTTCTGGGATTTATTCCTTTTGGAATGGTTCTGGCATCGTTGTTAAAGGAGCGGCGGTGGCAGAGATCGCGGACAATCGCCACTGTTGCGCTGTACGGATTCATTTTGAGCTTCCTCATTGAAGCGGTTCAGGCATGGATCCCAACAAGATCGTCCAGTGCGGTGGACCTGATGTTGAATACCGTAAGCGCTATTACGGGCGCATACATTTTCCGCGCGGTAACCACCCCATTGTAGCTTGCGTCTACCATAGCTCCCGAGTTACGGGGCCGGTGTTGTTTTTGTGCCATAGGTCTGGCACGGTCATGGCATGAAGTTCACTGTCACACCGGACGGTACCAATCGGATTGTGCTAGCCAGGGAAATGCGTCAGGCGGCGAAGAGTCTGCCTGGGAGATCGTTGAGACCATCTAGAGCATAGAACGTTCAAGCAGGGTGCATAAAGTAGTGCGGCAGTAGTGCGGTGTGACCGTGTCGCCTATCGGGTGTTATGACGGCGGGAATTGCTGTATTTTTGGCACAGCGGGAAGCTGGGGGACACGCAAATTCAAGCATGTTTGGGAAAGCCGATTTTCGGGAATTCAAACGGGAGCGGCGGGCCAGAGCGGACATACCAATACTTCCATAGGCGGTTTACGAAGCGAAGTCGTGTTCGATTCGAGGGCGTTCGTTGCGAGCCGGGCTGATGGGCGGCGGCTTCGACGGTAGCGCGAGATGATCCAGAATTTTCTGTACGGTTGTGGGATCCTCGATTGCGGCGATTATCTTCACGGGACCGCCACACAACTCGCAGATGGAAACGTCGATATCGAACACGCGCCGGAGAAGTTGCGACCACGTATAGTTCTTTCGACGCGGTGGCGCCGGCGACCGTTCTTCGATTGTCTCTTTCTCGGAGTTCGGATCAGCGGATTCCTTGAAGGCAGGCACGTGTGGGCAAGTTAGAACAGCAGCCACCGGCGCCGGAACGATCAGCGGGCGCCATTTGGCGGCGGGACCGACGACGCCATGGAACGTTGTCAGATGTGTCCGCGGAGCAGGCACGAGCGCGGCCAGTTTCGCGAGGAAGTCGGGCCGGTCAAACACCACCTGAGTGGCGCCGTTTCGCCAGCGCCGCTTCAACTGGTAGGCAAGGCGGCCGTCCGGAAGTTCGGACAGGCGCTCGCTCGAAATTGCCGGCCGCGCGACATAGCGAATGAGACGTTCCAGTCGTCGACGATCCCGCCCATCGATTCTGGTGTTGGCATGAACGTTGAATCCGCGAACCATGGCGCAGAGCGGGACCGGCAGGCCGGCAAAGCCGTCGCCGTCGATGTAATCACCAAGACGGACAACGCGGTTTCCCAGGTTGGGCCCGGCCGCGACACGGCTGCAGACGGAAGCCGAATACATTGCGGCCAAACCGGGCTGATCGTGCGAAAGCGCATCGTCGGGATCGTCCTCCGGGCTGAGGCCACGGCGTTTGAGCAACGCTTCGACTTTCTCCGCAATCCGAGTAGCGACACGCAAGACATCGCTATCCTCGAGCGGAGGCAACTCGTGAAATTCGGGTTTACCGTTCGCGTTCGCCGCGAATATTCCATCCATCACCACACTGTGAAAATGCGGTGAGATTTGCAATGCATCGTTGAACCGCTGAATGAACGTGACCGCTCCGCACTGCACGGAATGAAGTCCCAGCAGCCGCTTGGCGCGGCTGCGCATTTCGGCGAACACGGTTCGGATGAAAATGTTCAGCACCTTGCTCATCAGTGCGGAGTCGTAAGCCAGCCGGTAACGCAGGGAAAATGGAAGCGACAGCACCCATTGCCGGATGGGAACTGCAGGGAAGACGTTATCGACCAGATGCGCGGCGGTCCCGGCCATGCGTTTTCCCCCACAACTGGGGCACCAGCCTCGGCGGCGGCAGGAAAATGGCAACAGACGCTCGTGGCCGCACGAGCCACACCTCAGGCGGATAAAGCCATGGGCCATAACTCCGCATTGCAAATATGAACGGAATTCTGCCTCGATAAACTTCGGCGCGGACGGTCCCGCGCCTCCTGGTTGACGAGGAACGTTTCCAACTCTTCGGCGACGACACCGTAAAGAACCGTGTCGACCGGATTTCGCGCGACGTAATCGAATCCAGGTCCGACCTGCACGGCCGCCGTAATGCAGTCATCGCTCCGGACGAAACTCCTTTAACTGCAACGGTGCGGCCACGGAAATGTCGCGAAAACGTGGGTATTGGCGAAAAATCCGTCCGCCTTTCCCGCGATTATCCAAACGGATGGCCACGCAAGAGCCGCGCCTGCGAATTTGCAAAGGCGCTTGCTGATTTGAATCAGCGCTTGCTGATTTGAATCAGCGCTTGCTGATTTGAATCGGCGCTTGCTGATTTGAATGAGCGCTTGCTGATTTGAATCAGCGCTTGCTGATTTGAATCGGCGCTTGCTGATTT
>JADMIO012731213.1_pt1 | contig 18610 bp, 14 predicted proteins | sample 8958161 | NCBI WGS metagenome assembly JADMIO01 (sample SAMN16585339, study PRJNA669376) | soil metagenome | isolation source: Crop rotation soil | place: USA: Cullars Rotation, Alabama | collected 2011 | reverse complement strand
GCCGCGACTTCAAGTCACGTGAATTCCAAGCTTCGGATCCCACTGTGCTGGAAAGCCCTTGTACTTATCGCACGTGCCGCCTCCAACGCTCATTCCTGTTCAGCCGCGTCCGAAGCCTGCATCGAGGCTGGCTCTCCCCGCACTCATCCCAGATCTTCCGGTCTCCGGGGCATCGATGCCGTCGCCGATTGTGCCGCGACCCTACCCCATTTCAACCCCGGAGTCGAGCAGCCACCATCCGCAGCCGCCCACCTCATCGACAGATCCAGTGCCCCCCCCGAATTTCGGCGTGGCACCCGTTGTGACGATGCCTGACCCCAAGCCGCCCCAACCCTTAGCGCCTGCCGCGTTCGGAGTCTTCACTACAGCAGCCTCAAACCCGCCCTCGAACGGCCCACGCATCCAAGTCGGAAGCCTGGATGGACCTCAAACATCCCCGCTACAGCTGGAAAACAGAGTACAAGTGGCTTCTGCCGGTTTTGGAGCGACAGCGAGAGATGGATCGGTCCCGGTCAAGTCCGGCAGCGTCACTACCGGCAGTTTTGGCGATCGTGCCGACGCCCGCCCCGGAGAGGGACTACAGGCGCGGTCGTCGGCCACAACCGGGGCAGTCGGGACAGTGAACCCAAACGAACCCAAAGTCACAACCAAGGCGCCTGTTATGCAATCCGCGTTTGGAGCAGTTGTGGCCAGGACGGCTGGTCCAGTAAATCGCTCGCAATCTTCGAACGGTCAATCAGCGGCGCTTGAAATCCTTGAAAAGCCCCATCCGGCGTATTCCGAAGAAGCCCGACGACTTCACATCGAAGGAGAAATCGTGCTTGAAATGCTGTTTCCAGCCACCGGACAACCCACGGTGCTCCGAGTGATACGCGGTCTTGGGCATGGACTGGATGAAAACGCGGCAACGGCTGCCCTCGCCATTCGTTTTCGGCCGGCAACTGAGCGCGGCGAGGTTGTAGACACTGTGGCGACCGTTCGAATCGAATTCCAGTTGGCGTTTTAACTGATTGGGGTATCACCAATGTCAATTAAACATAATTGGCTCGTTCTGCTTCCCGTGCTCAGCTTGGCCGCCCCGGCGGCCGATAAAAACGAAACGGTAGACAAGCTTCTCGAGCGCATCGCACAGCAGGAACGACAGTTTATCCAGGATCTGCGCGCACATAGCGCCATTCTGGAGACCTATATTCAGGAGACTCCCGAACCGGGGTCGGAGAATAAGCACGTCGTACGCGACCACTACTTTCTGGGCCAGCTTGATTTCTCGAGGGGTCTGGGCTACACGCCGATGGCGGCTCGCGGCGAATCACCCAAAAGCCAGAAATCCATTTTCTCCTTCAGAAACCGTTCAACAGTCTTTGTGGCTGCCGGGTTCGCTCAGATGGTGTTGCCAGATGGGGACGGGCTCGACCGCCAAAGGTACCAAATCGATTTCGTGCGAAGGGAATTCCTCGGCGAGGTGCGATGTCTGCTTTTTGACGTGACGCCTCTCGACAACAAAGCCCAGGGCAGGTTCAAAGGCCGAATTTGGGTGGAAGACGAAGACTTCAAGATTGTCCGATTCAATGGCGTTTATACCAATGGCTCTGCATCCCGCATGTATTTCCATTTTGATAGCTGGCGGATTCATGTGGCCGCCGGCCGCTGGGTGCCCGCTTTTATCTATGTAGAAGAATCGGGAACTGGCGATAAAAACAACGCAGCGCCGCGCTTCAAGGCGCAGTCGCGTCTCTGGGGATATCGGGCTGCGGCCAGCGATAAGCTGCAAGAGCTGGCGTCAATCGTAATCGAGGCGGAAAAACCGGTGAAAGACCGTTCAGAGGTCGCAGGGATCTCCCCACTCGAAAGCCAGCGCTCGTGGGAACGGCAAGCCGCAGCCAACGTTCTCGACCGTTTGCAAAAGTCTGGGCTGTTGGCTCCTGCAGGTTCCGTCGATGAAGTACTCAACACGGTCGTGAACAACCTGATTGTAACCAACAACCTTGGCGTGGAGGTTAAGTGTCGGGTATTGCTTACCACGCCGCTCGAAACATTCTCGGTCGGCCAAACCATCGTCATCAGCCGCGGTCTGATTGATGTGCTGCCTGACGAAGCCAGCCTAGCAATGATACTTGCAACGGAACTCGCCCACATCGCACTTGGCCACCGCACTGACACGCACTTCGCCTTCTCCGATCGAACGATGTTGAACGAAGGCGAACTGCTGCACAGTCTTCAGTTCGTCCGGCCTCCGGCGGAGATTGAAGCCGCCGCAGCCAAGGCCGTCGAGTTGATTTCAAACTCGCCCTACAAGGCCAATCTAAGCAACGTCGGGCTGTTTATGAAGGCGCTCGATAGCCGCGCCGACCAGCTCCCAAACCTCATCAGGGCCAATCTCGGCAACGGACTGACGAGCGCAGCCAACCGGGAACGCCTTGGGGCCTTCGCCGAGCAAGCTCGGGTCAACGATCAGGAAAAGCTCGAGCAGATTGTCGCGCTTCCACTTGGATCGCGCGTTCAACTGGACCCGTGGACCAATGACATTACGCTTGTTAAGGCTAAGCCCGTGCCGTTGATCTCTTCTCGCGATAAGCTGCCGTTTGAAATCACGCCATTCATGATCTATCTCTCTCGTGCCGACCGGCAGTCGAGGTACCAGGATCCGGCGCCCGCACAATAGGACGCCGTCGTAGCGTTAGCGCTGAATTAGCAAAGGAGTAAGTGAATTGATTAAGATCGTTCGCAGCTTGCTTTGGTCAGGGCTCATCTGCGGAAGCATGTTGTCGCTCTCGGCGTCCCCTCCTGTTATTGGAGTGGCACAATCCCGCGGAGCGTTCTTCGTCAATGATGCTTCCGTGCCGGGCACGGCCACGATTCTGGACGGCACGGCCGTTCGGACAGGCACCACATCATCAGATGTCAGTCTGAAAAGTGGAGAACGCCTTACACTCGCATCCAACTCAGAAGCCAGGCTCTTCCAGAATCGTGTGGTGCTAACCAACGGCATGGCAGACCTGAACCATATGGCGACCTACCGTCTCGAAGCTGGAAATTTCGCCATCGGCTCTTCCGATCGCGAGGCTCATATGAGGGTTACCATAGACAGCCAAAAGAAGGTGAATGTTGCCGCTATTGCCGGGCACGGGGAAGTTCGCACCCAGCAGGGTATGCTGGTAGCGCGCGTCCTTCCGGGAACGGTCCTACAGGTCCAGGCTGTCGGCGGAAATAAAGCCGTACTTAAAGGCATGCTTTATAAGCAAGACGGTAAATACCTTCTGACCGATGAAACCAGTAAGGTAACTGTCGAGCTGCGTGGATCCAATCTCGAGAAACTCGTTGGGAAGACGATCCAGGTTAACGGTTCGGTTGTTGCCGGCGAGACGCCTGCGGCGGGCGCGGCACAGGTAATTAACGTCACATCCGCTACGCCTGTACCCGCCGGAGCTGCCGGTGCGGCCCCGGCAGGTGCCGGTGCTGCATCCGGTATTTCAACGACCACCATCGTTATCGCGGGGGTTGCAGTTGCCGCGGGTGGAACGATCGCTGGTTTGGCCGCTGCTGGAACCTTGTCCGGCGACGACACGGCAGTCACGTCAGTGAGCCGCTGAGTTTCTTTTTTCCTTTATCGGGGTCCGGCCTTAACAGCCGGGCCCTTTTGTGGCCCGAGCATGCTCGACAGGCCGGAGTGAAGTCCCGTGACAACCTGATGGAGGTGCAGTCATAGCGACGCGCAAGGGTGTTTTCCATCTTATCGATGGCTTGGCGCTTCGCCAGACCGCTCGCAAGTCGATACATGTTCTTCGTACGGCGGGTCGCCGTGTCCCACCGTCTTAGCAAGCTTCACACGAATAGTCGTTTAGCCACAAACATTCGAAAATTTTTTGAGAGAAATTTTGGGAGCAGCCCACCTATTTGGCTTTGACGTCGCTTTAGGTAGGGAGATCCCAATGGGGGTCAAGGGGCGATAGCTTGCCCAAATGGCGAAGTTCAGATGGCAATTTGAGAAAAACTGCGAAAAGCTTTTGCTATGCCAGGTGACAGATGAGGAGCTTACGGCTTGCTGAAAAATCTCTCTTGGCCGCAAATAAGTAAATAGCCAAACATTCGGCTCTCTTATTTGCAGCGATTTACGGATCTGCTGTCAAAGAAGAAATCAGAGAGATGGCCGACAACTTACTCGATAGCAAAAAAAATCACTCAGATGCCATCTGCCAACCCAAAAGAGCGGAGGCAATGTTTCGCGTATCAGGCAAGGGTGTTGTGCTTTTGGATCAACGCTGCACCCCAAAGGATTTGCGTGCTGAGTCCGGCTCTGGATCTCGAGATGGCGCGTTGGATTCATTACGGCAGACGCAGGCGGGTACAGGTAGCCATTTGAGCAGAAAAAACTTTCGGACGAGGGGTAAAGATCGATTCCCCGGGCCTCGTTGAATCGCCAGAAGTTTGAGCGGAGGTTGGTCTATCTGGATAGAGACTTCAGGTGTCGGGCACAGGTTGTATCCCAATCAACAAGGAGACATCGAAATGCCGTGGTCTAATTTGAGCGTCCTCATCACGGGCGGCACGGGCTCTTTCGGGAAGAAATTTGCCGAAATCGTGCTGCAGGAGTATCACCCGAAGAAGCTGATCGTTTTCAGTCGCGATGAGCTGAAACAGCATGATATGCGGGTAGCTGGGTTCGATCACGAGTCGCTGCGGTATTTTATCGGTGACGTTCGCGACGTTGCCCGGCTCCGCAGAGCGATGAACGGTGTGGACATTGTCGTTCACGCAGCCGCGCTCAAGCAGGTTCCGGCTTGCGAATTCAACCCGATCGAAGCGATCGCCACCAATATCGAAGGCGCCAGGAACGTCATCGATGCAGCACTGGACATTGGCGTCAAGAAGGTGATCGCTCTCAGCACCGATAAGGCAGTCAATCCGGTGAACCTTTACGGCGCAACCAAGCTCGTAGCGGAGAAGCTGTTCATTCAGGCCAACTCCTACAGCGGCGCTGGCCCAACACGCTTTTCCTGTGTACGTTACGGGAATGTAGTCGGAAGCAGAGGTAGCGTGATTCCACTTTTCCTCGAACAGCGCAAAACGGGTGCTGTTACCGTTACAGACCCACATATGACACGCTTCTGGATCACACTGGAGCAGGGCGTTCGATTCGTCATCACTTGCCTGGAAGCGATGCATGGCGGTGAAGTGTTCGTACCGAAAATTCCCAGCACGGGAATGATGGATCTTGCAGATGCCGTGGCGCCGGGGTGCGAGGTCAAGATCATCGGCATCCGCCCAGGCGAGAAGATCCACGAGTGCCTGATTTCTGAAGACGAAGCCAGAACCGCCAAGGAACTTGAAGAGTTTTTTGTGATTCAACCGGCTCACCGCTGGTGGAGTGGATCAAACTGGGTCAACGGTAAACCGCTCCCCAATGGTTTCCGGTATTCCAGCGACACAAATAAGCATTTGCTGAATACAGACGAGATCAGGCAGATGGCGGGCATTGATGTCGCCGGTTTGCCGAATCTCGATCGCAACGTCCGCGAGAAGGAGTTGGCCTCAGCGTGATTCTGGTGACTGGCGCGGGAGGCTTGCTTGGCGCGAATCTTGTCGCCGAGCTGGTTCGACGCGGACTGAAGGTGACCGGAACGTCTGAAAGATGGCTCCCCAGGTTCGATGGCGCCGGTCTTGTTTTCTGCGATCTGACTTCTCCAGGAGCCGCCCGATCACTGATCGAAGATTGCCGGCCGACCACCATCGTTCATTGCGCCGCGCTCGCGAATGTTGATGCCTGTGAAGCCGATCCTGAGCTGGCCTGGCGCGTCAATGTGGAAATGCCCAAACAGTTGGCCGTGTTGGCGGCTGAGCGAGGCGCGCAATTCGTCTACATTTCCACCGACTCGGTATTTGACGGCAAGCGTGGATCCTACGCTGAGGAAGATGCCGTGGGGCCGCTCAATACGTATGCACGGAGCAAACTGCGGGGTGAAAGCGCGGTTCAGGAAGCCTTCCCCGAAGCGCTCGTATTAAGAACCAACATCTATGGATGGAACATGCAGCGCAAAGTCAGCTTGGCAGAATGGATTTTGAGCAGGCTGGAAGGCGGCGTTGAGGTCCCAGGCTTTGACGACGTAATTTTCTGCCCGACACTCGTGAATGATCTCGGCGATCTCATCCTGGAGATGCTGGACCGAAAGCTAACGGGGCTGTTCCACGCGGTCGGCTCGGAGGCCTGCAGCAAATATGAATTCGCGCTGAGGCTGGCGAAGATCTTCGGCGCCGATTGTTCACTGGTTCGCCGCGCGAGCGTCGATACGGCAGCGCTCTCAGCCCCGCGTCCTAAGAACACGTCGCTCAATGTTGATCGGCAGGTACGCGCGGTTGGTTGGCGGACTCCAACTGTAGATAAGGGCCTCGTTCTATTCAAGAAATTACGTGACGACGGATTCGTCTCTTGCCTCAAACAAGCAGCAACGGAAGCTTAATATGCCTGTACTGAAGATCGGCAATCGTCTGATCGGCGACCTGCATCCCACGTACTTCATCGCCGATATCTCAGCCAATCACGACGGAAGCATCGAACGTGCTAAGACGCTGATCAGGCTGGCTGCTGAAGCTGGTGCTGATGCCGCGAAATTCCAGAATTTTCAGGCTCCCAACATTGTGAGCGACCACGGCTTCGCGTCGTTGGGGCAACAACTCTCCCATCAGGCAGCGTGGAAGAAATCGGTTTACCAAGTCTACGTGGAGGCTTCGCTGCCCTGGGAGTGGACGGCCGAGTTGAAGTCCGAATGCGACAGCGCCGGCATTCATTACTTTTCCACGCCTTACGACTTTGAGGCCATCGATATGCTCGAACCGTACGTCCCTGCGTACAAGATCGGGTCGGGCGATATTACCTGGCCCGAGATGCTGCGGAAGGTAGCTTCCAAGAACAGACCGGTGATTCTGGCGAGCGGCGCCTCCAATATCGGCGAGGTTCAGGCCGCTGTCAAGGAAATCCTGGCCGTCAATAGCGCCTTGGGCTTGATGCAGTGCAATACGAATTACACGGGGAATATCGAGAACTTCAAGCACGTCCATCTGAATGTTCTCCGCGCATATCAGCACATGTTTCCCGAGGTAGTGCCTGGCCTATCGGACCACACTCCGGGACATGCGGCTGTGCTCGGGGCCGTGGCGTTGGGCGCCCGCATGATTGAAAAGCATTTCACTGATAACCCTCGGCGTGAGGGTCCCGATCATAAGTTTTCCATGACGCCATCGACGTGGCGGGAGATGGTCGATCGCACACAGGAACTCGAGTATGCGCTAGGAAGCCCTGATAAACAGGTTGCAGAGAACGAGCACGATACGGTAATCGTCCAGAGGCGCTGCCTGCGTGCGGCGAAGACCCTTCCTGCCGGCGCTGTGCTGACCCGCGATGTGATTGATGTGCTGCGTCCTGCTCCTGCCGGTTCGATCGCGCCTTTCGAGCTGGCAAACGTGATTGGCCAGCGGCTTAAGTGTCCGGTTCAGGCGGGCGAAGCCATGACCTGGAACATGCTGGAGCGAGCAGCCGCAGCATATCACTAACCCACAAGCCTAAACTCTTCGTCTCCGCTCTCGGGACTGAATCTGCCGCATGCGCATCCTCTATTTCACAAGAGGCTACACCACGCACGACCGCCGGTTCCTCGCAAAGATCCGCGAACGTCACCAGGTGTTTTATCTTCGCCTCGCGGATGACGGGGAGACGTACGAACAGAGGCCGCTGCCGTATGGCGTCGAAGTGGTTTCCTGGCCGGGTGGCGGACGCCGGCACCCTGATCCGGAGTCATCGCTGAAGTTGATGCCAGTATTCGAACAGGTGATTCGTGACGTTCGCCCGCACCTCATCCACGCGGGTCCTATTCAATCCTGCGGCTTTATGACAGCGCTCTCCGGATTTCATCCGTTTGTTTTGATGTCCTGGGGTTTCGACGTTCTGGTCGATTCGCATCGAAATGATTTCTTGCGTTGGCTGACGCGCTTCACGATCGAGCGCGCTGACCGGATGATCTGCGATTGCCCACGGGTCTCGATGGAAGTCCGTGAACTTGCCCAGTATGAACACGACAAGATCGTCGAGTTCCCGTGGGGTGTCGAACTGTCGAAATTCCAGGCCGCTGAACGCACGACGCTTCTGAAAGACAACAACTGGCGGGACTCGCTGATTGTGGTCTCGACCCGCACGTGGCGAAAGGACTACGGAACCTCAGTTCTACTCGATGCTTTCCGTCTCGCGCATGAGAGTGAACCGCGATTGAAGCTGGTCATGTTGGGTGGCGGCCCGATGGCAGCCGCCATTCACGACTACGTAGCACGGCATCAGCTCGCTGAGGCGGTAAAGCTGGTTGGTCTCCGACCCGAGGACGAGTTGCCGAAATGGTTTCGTTCCGCTGACTTGTACTTGAGCGCCGCTCCGAGCGATGGCAGTTCCATATCCCTTTTGGGCGCGTTGGCCTCAGGATTGCCCGTAATCGTTTCAGACAACGCCAGTAACCGTGACTGGGTGGCTGAAGGCGAGAACGGCTGGCTGGCCATTCCGGGCGATCCCCGATCTTTCGCGATGGTCCTGATCGAAGCAGCGCGGATGGCTCCCGAGCAACGCCAGCAGCTAGGCACCAAGAGCCGCGACATCGCTGTAAACCGGGCGAATTGGGACAAGAATTCCACCTTGCTGCTGAACGCTTATGAACAGGTCTTAGCAGGAGTGCCTGCCGAAGGTTTCCACACAAAAGTGGACGAACTGGTGGGTACATCGATATGAAAGTGTTAATCGTGGGTGCCGGGTCAGTGGGTACGCGGCATGCCCGGCTGATACACAAACTCTCAGCGCCCGAGATTGTAATCGTTGATCCGGACGACCAGCGACGTGCTGCCGTGATGAAGGTTGTTCCAGCACGCGAAGTAGCAACCCTGGAAGCCGCGCTGAGTGAGCATCCCGATGCTGTGATTATTTGTTCGCCGACAAGTCTGCACGCATCACAATGCCTGCAGGCGCTCAGGGCCAACTGCCACGTCCTCGTTGAAAAGCCGATCAGCCATACTTTGGAAACGCTGGACCTACTGTCTCAAGAAGCGGTGGCGAGGCGTCGCGTCGTATTGGTGGCTTGCAACTTTCGGTTCGATCCGGCGCTCGCGCAAATGAAGAGATGGCTCGATTCCGGTATTATCGGTCGGCCCCTCACCTGCCGCGCTACCTATGGTCAGGATCTTTCTCAATGCCGGCCGGGACGCGATTACCGGCGGATTTATGCTTCTAGCCGGGACTTGGGTGGTGGCGTCCTACTGGATTGTGTCCACGAGATCGATTATCTCTCCTGGTTTTTCGGGCGCGTTGAATCGGTCTCGGCGATGCTTGGCAAGCTGGGCGAGCTCGAGATCGATACAGAAGATTCGGCTAATCTGCTGCTCCGCTTTAGTTCAGGAACACGAGCGCTGGTGCAGTTGGATTACTTCCGCCCCGAATATAACCGGTCCTGCGAGATCATCGGGACCAACGGCATCCTGCAGTGGTCTTATTCGCCCAAAATGTTGCGGTATTTGTCGGCTCGATCGGGTCTTTGGTCCACCTGGACAATGGATGATGACTCTGCCGTCGACGTCATGTATTCCGAGCAACTCAGGCACTTTCTGTCCTGCATTGCCGGACAGTCCTCGCCCGCGCAGGGAATCGAGGCTGGCGCGCAAACACTCAATGTTGCCCTGTGTGCGGCTCATGCGTCACAGTCCCGTAGCGAAGTTACCATTGCGTCCCCGCACCTTCAATCCGAACCCGAGCGCCAAAAGAAAGCAGCCAATGGAAATATTTCCCAATCGAGGATAGTCACTATCGTTCAGGCGCGGATGAAATCGGTCCGATTGCCTGGAAAGGTCCTGGCTGATGTCGCCGGCAAGCCGATGCTCGGGCGTGTTGTGGAGCGCGCGAACCTTGCCCTGCTTTCGAATGGGATGGTAGTCGCCACCACCGAAGATCCAGTCGATCACCTAGTGGAACAATACTGCCACGCCTTGGGTGTCCCCTGTTTCCGCGGCAGTGAGTCGGACGTGCTCAAGCGGTACTCCCAATGCGCCCGGCGCTTCGAGGCGGACATAATTGTCAGACTCACTGCTGATTGTCCACTCATTGACCCCTCTCTGATCGACGAAGTAATCCATACGTTTCTCGAGGCGTCCGTGGACTACGCATCCAACCGGCGGTTCGGCTCGTCGCGGCCCATACACTCGTTCCCGGATGGCCTTGACGTCGAGGTGTTCACCTTGGCATCACTCGAGACCGCTGATGCAGAAGCACGATCCGACTACGATCGCGAGCACGTCACTCCGTTCATTTGGCGGCAGTTTGGAAGATTTCGCTTACTGCACATTCAGAGTCCGAAGGAGTTTCGGCAAAGAAGCTGGACGGTTGATTACCCGGAGGACTTGGATTTCGCCCGTCGAATCTTCGAGCATCTGGGAGACCGAATGTTCGGCTACAAGGAAGTTCTCGCGCTTCTCGAAAGTAATCCCGAGATTACGAAGAGCAATGGGCATGTTGTTCCTAACGGAGATTGGCGATATGCAGGTCGCGACATGATGCTGCACGACCGAAGTGGAACGCGCTAACGGCTCAATGGAAAAAACGATTGTTGCAATCATTCAGGCCCGAATGGGCTCCTCGCGTCTCCCCGGAAAGACGCTTGTAGATATTGCCGGCAAGCCTCTGTTGGCACATGTAATCGAACGGGTCCGGGCGTGCAGGGTCGTGCAGCGAATTGTGGTCGCCACGACCAATGAGCACGTCGACGATGCAATCGTCTCCCTATCGTACGATTGGAACGCGGAGGTCTATACCGGCAGCACTGAGGACCTTCTTGATCGCTATTATCAAGCGGCCGTCGCCGCCGAGACGGATGTGATTGTGCGCATCACCGCCGATGATCCCTTTAAGGATCCGGATGTAATTGATGAAATCGTCGAACGTTTGCTCAGCGAACCAGAGCTTGATTATGCGAGTAACACACTCGAGCCCACATACCCTGAGGGGCTCGATGTGGAGGCGTTCACGTTCGAGGCGCTAACCCGGGCATGGGAACAGGCCACGCTGCCGAGCGATCGTGAGCACTTGACGCCGTACATCTGGCGCCAGCCCGACAAGTTCCGCGTTGCGAGCGTGCGCCGGTCACCGGATTTATCGGGATTGCGGTGGACGATCGATTACGAGCAGGACCTCGAGTTTGCCCGAGAAGTGTATGCGCGGCTGTATAGGGGCCGCGTGTTCCGGATGGAAGAGATCCTGGCTTTGCTCGAAATGGAGCCGAAGCTCGGACAAATCAACCAGGGGTTCGTACGCAACGCCGGGTATTTGGCCTCGTTGAAGAAAGAGAGAGCGGCATAACCGTGGAGCGAATAACCGAACTCGAGCAGCAATACGTTTTGGAAGTCTTGCAAAGCCAGTTCCGCGGCTCGGCTGGCGGTAAGATGACTCGCCGGTTGGAGGAAAAATTCGCGGAGGTGTTTGGCGTGAAGCACGCCATTTCCTTCGTAAACGGCACCGCTACCATGCATGCTGCACTCGTCGCTGCGGGCATCGGGCCTGGCGACGAAGTGATCGTTCCGCCGTTAACCATGGCGAGCACGTCATTTGCTGTGCTGCACGCCGGAGCCACTCCAGTGTTCGCGGACATCGATCCAAACACGTGGACGATTGACCCGTACTCCATCGAGTCGCTGATTGGGGAAAAAACGAAAGCGATCATCCCGGTCTCGATTTACGGTCTCGCGCCGGACCTCGACCGGATCTGGCGGCTCGCCCGCCTACACAACCTTTTTGTGTTGGAAGATGACGCCCAGTGTTTTCTCGGCTGTTACAAGGGCGCGGTGGTCGGGAGCCGCAGCGACGCTTCCAGCTTCAGCTTCCAAAGCTCCAAACACATGACAAGCGGCGAAGGCGGCATGGTTGTGACGAATGACTTCGAACTGGCCACGCGCGTCCGCCAATTTAACAGCCTCGGCTACGCCGCGGTGACGGCAGGCAATAGCAAGATTACGCGGAGCGTCATTCAGGATCCGGACTATGCTCGGCACGCATCGATCGGTTGGAACTACCGGTTGCCTGAACTCTGCTCGGCTGTGGCGCTGGCACAAGTGGAACGTCTCCGCGAACTAGTGGCCATGCGGTGCTGGATTGCGGACATGTATCGAGAAGCGCTGAGCGAATGCAGGTGGTTGGTGCCACAAAACACCCCGCCTGAAATCCGCCACAGCTACTGGACATATGCAGTCAAGCTCGAGGGCGTGGACTTCACCTGGCACGAATTCAGAGATAAGTGTCTGGAGTATGGAGGCGATGGCATCTACGCAGCCTGGCGGTTAACGTATTTGGAGCCGGCCTTCCAGCGCCAAAAAATGACAGCCACCCAGCGCCAGATCCTGGATACGGGGCTGTGCGCCGTGGCCGAGGCGCTGCAACCAACCCTGCTGCAGTTCAAGACGAATTACATGGACGGAGCAGTTGCGGAGCAAAAAATAGCAGCGGTGGCACAGGCGGTCAGGTACTTCGGATAGGAAACTACAATGCAGACGGCCGTGCTGCAAGCCGAGCAAAAACAAACGACCCCGATCACTCGCGGCGTCCTCGATGAGCTCTTCGACGAGCTGTTCCCGATCTTTCGCAGCATAACTGGCCCTGGGTATCGCCGGAGTATGGAAGTACTCAGCCGGTACATGCCTCTCGAAACTGAACGCGTACCAAGCGGGACGGAGGTGTTCGATTGGGCGGTGCCGCCTGAATGGCGGCTGTATTCGGCGCGTCTGACGGGCCCGGATGGAACCGTGCTGGCTGACGCCGACCGCTCGAATCTGACGGTCGTGAACTACTCGGAGGCGATCGATCGTCGTCTGAGCTTGCAGGAGTTGCTACCGCATCTCTACGGCGCGCCCGCACTTCCGGAAGCAATCCCGTACGTGACCAGCTATTACAAGCGCCGCTGGGGCTTCTGCCTGCCCCAAACTGAAATCGACAGGTTGCCGGAGGGGACCTATCACGCCTACATCGATGCGGAATTTGTGCAGGGATTCGTTGAGCTCGGGCATTGCACTCTGCCCGGAGAGAACGACTCCGAAATTGTGCTCAGTTCGTATATTTGCCATCCGTCACTGGCGAATAATGAACTCAGCGGGCCGCTTGCTCTCTTGCTGCTATATGACAGAATCGCACGGTGGCCGCGCCGCAAGTTTACTTACCGCTTCATTGTGAATCCGGAGACGATCGGCAGCATCTGCTATCTCCACCGGCACGGCGGCCATCTCCGGCGCAAAATGGTCGCGGGAATGGTGCTGACTTGTCTGGGAGGCCCGTGCGAGCGCCTCAGCTACCAGCTCAGCCGGCGAAGCAATTCCCTGTTCGATCTCACGGTGCTGGACGTTGCAAACGAAGGCCGCATTCCGATTGATATCCGCGCGTTTGATCCCGCGGATGGTTCGGATGAGCGGCAGTACTGCTCGCCGGGCTTCAACTTGCCCATGAGCCAGATGGCGCGGACGGTATACGGCCGCTATCGCGAATATCACACTTCGTTCGACGACAAGGCCTTCATGGACATCGATGTTGTGTATCGAAGTGCGGAGCAAATAGAGACGATCCTTCAAAGGGCAGAGATTTCTGGCGCCTACAGAAATTTGAAGCCGTTCTGCGAGCCGCAACTTGGCAAGTTAAGTTTGATGCCGAGTATTAACAGCCCGGACACAAAGGATTCGGGTGAACGGCGGGCAGCGAGGAGAATTCTGACAATTCTCAATTTCTCAGACGGCAACACAACCATGATCGAAATAGCCAAACGATGTGGCTGTAGTGTTGTGGAACTGGAGCCCTACATCGCTGAACTCGAACGTGCGGCGCTATTAACGGTCGCATAAGCATTCTTGCCTCTGAACGTTTGAGGTGTAGCCTCGGCCGCCTAACGACAATCAAAGGAGCTTCTAAAATGACCGGTCTTACTGAAGCTGTGCGAGCACACTATGACGCGGTAGCCTCCACCTACCATTACCAGTACGAGCGCGAAGGCCTCCACGATTTACAGCGTGAATATCCCGCGAATTACTTCCGGCTTCAAATTCTCCTTAACACGTTTGTGAGGCACGGCATCAAGAGGGTGGTCGAAATCGGCGTCGGCGAGGGAACGCCAATCATGACCCTGCACCGGGCGGGTCTCGATGTGTGGGGAATGGACATTTCCCCCGAGATGGTCGCGAAATCCAAGTCAAGAATGGAAGAGTGCGGCTCTGATCCGGATCACATCTGTCTGGCCGATATTCAGGACCCTGTCACTTACGCGCACCTGCTCGCGAAGGGATCGTTTGACGCGCTGCTTGCGATGGGCGTTATGCCTCACATCACAAACGACGACATGGTGCTCGAAAATATAAAGACGTTGGTCCGCCCCGGCGGCCGCGTGTTCATTGAGTTCCGCAACAGCCTGTTCTCACTGTTCACGTTCAACCGCTACACCAAGGAATTCATTCTCAATGATCTGCTCCAAAACGTCAGTCCGATTGTGAAAGAGGTGGTTGCGGTCGATCTCGATTTACGCCTCAGGACAGACATGCCCCCCGCACGCGCCACACTGAACGGCTCGGGTGCGCCCGGCTATGACGCGATCACTTCGAGGTTTCACAATCCATTTGAAGTGCTCAACCTCTTTACGAAGAACGGGTTCGAAAATCCCAGCCTCCTTTGGTACCACTACCATCCAGCAATGCCCTACCTCGCGGACAGCATGCCCGAGCTATTCCGCGAAGAAGCCATTCGCCTGGAGCATGAGTCTTCGGGTTGGCGCGGGCTGTTTCTTTGCTCTGCGTTTGTCGTTGAAGCGGTGAAGAAGGCATAAGCGCCGCAGAATCCGAGGCAAGGTATGACAGCAACCGAACAAGCGTCCGTCTGGTTGGACGCCCGCCACATGGACTATCATCGACGGCAGTTCGAGCGGGCTTATCGGAGCACCGAGCGCCTGCAGGAATTCGTTGCAAACGTTCTAGGGCCGAAGACGCAGGAGCCATGCGCAGTCATCGATGTGGGATGTGGCGCTGGCGCCAACATGTTTCACCTCAGCCGAGCGCTTCCTGGCGCCCAATGGACAGGCGTGGACATTTGCGGAGATCTGCTTGAGTTCGGCGGTCCACTGATTGAGGAAATGAGCAAGGGGCGCGTTTCCCCGACCCTTGTCAAATCCAACTTTTTTACACTTACAACGAGCTTTGCACGTCGGTCCTTCGACGTGGCGTTCTCCATTCAAACGATCAGTTGGCTTCCGGCGTACGCCGATTTTCTGGAGCAGTTCCTGGCGATCGTAAAGCCGGGCGGCGTTGCGTTTGTCACCAGTCTCTTCACCCACTTCAACGTAGACGCGCGCATCGAAATCACCGAATACGAAGACACTGGAACTCCTCGCACCCCGATTTACTACAACATCTATTGCCGAGACCGGTTCATGGAGCGATGCTTTGCGCTGGGTGCGGCAGACGTGATCTGGGAGCCGTTCAACATCGATATCGAGTTGCCCGTTCCCGAGCACCGCCGTATGGGCACCTATACGCGTGGGATGCGCGACGGGTCGCTCGAGCAGTTCAGCGGACCGCTGCTAATGCCATGGCAGTTCGCAGCGATTCGCATGCAGCATTGATCCGTTTTTTTCATGTTCGAACACTTAGAGCAAAATTCGCGCCACAATCCCGCCAAGGTTGTTCCATGCCACGAACGGCAGGCCCCGACCCAGGAACGGAAGACGCCGGTCGATATACGTCATCGCTCCTTGCTGCTGTGGGCCGAACACTGCGTGGAGTGTGCGGCGCCGTCCTGCTACCGAACCTGCGACCTGTTCGAGAAACGGCCCGACGGACACTGCCGTCGCTTCGCCCACGGCATTGTAGCCAACCAGCGGTTTCCCGGGCTTTATGGCTATGGTGCGGAAATCAAATTTAAGAAATGGGCGAAGCTCGAAAGTCTGGGCAACATGCGCATGCTGCCCGCCAATACGACAGCGCACCTTGACCGATGGCTCACGCGTGCGAGCCGCGCGGTCGATTGCGCGGGCCGCGCCCTAGCGACGGCCACAGGCGACCTGCGGTGGAGCAGAATATCTCAAGCCATATTCGGCAGGGCAACCCGGCGATGGAACAAAGCGAGCGGTTTCGATCCCGACGGTTTTCTTCTCGAAGTCTACAATCCCGGCGGCACAGAAGTGACACTCGATCTCACCATCCGGCTCGATCCTCACGCGCGCGACTACGACTCTTCGATCCTGCCCCCGTTCCAGACGGGCCTCCGGCTGCAGCCGGGTTACTGCACTAATTTTGTCGAAGCTTTTCGGTTCCGGCACATCAGCGCATCCGGCAGACCATTTCTGGTCAGCCTCACTCCGGCCGCCGAAACCACTCCGACGCTCGTGTTCCTAGTTGCCGATTTCGTGATCGCGCCTTACGCGGCCAGCCGGGCCAAACAGGTGAAATGCGTCGTATGGGATCTGGATGGCACGCTTTGGGACGGAGTTCTCGTAGAATCTGTCTCTGTGCGGCTCCTCCCTGGAATCGCAGAGTTGCTGGAAGCGTTGGACGGGCGCGGCATCCTGTTGAGCATCGCCAGCAAGAACGATCATGCTATGGCATGGGAAAAGCTGGAAGAGTTCGGAGTCGCGAAGTACTTCCTCCATCCGAGGATCAACTGGAATCCCAAAAGCGAATCCATTCGCGAGATTGCGCAAACGTTGAATCTGGGATTAGACAGCTTCGTATTTATCGACGACAACCCATTCGAACGTGATGAAGTGAGGGCGGCAGCGTCGGAAGTGAACTGCCTCGATGCATCAGATATGCACGGCCTGCTCGATGATCCGCGTTTTCAGGGCAGCAGCACCGAAGAGGCAAGAAACCGCAGGCGCTACTATCAGGCGGCGGTGGCGAGGGAACAGGCCCAGACCGCGATGGCCGGTGACTATGCCAGGTTTCTGGCCTCGTGCGGCATTCTGCTCGAAGTCGATGAGTACCAGCCGGCGGACTTCGAAAGGATCGCAGAGCTTCTGCAGCGAACCAATCAGTTGAACTTTTCTGGTAGGCGCTATATCCGCGAAGATGTTCATCGGTTGATCGGAGATCCGTTGTCCTCAAAGCTCGTGCTCCGATGTCGCGATAATTACGGGTCATACGGAATAGTCGGCTTTAGCATCGTGAGCTCCTCTGACGGAGAGGTGACGGTGGAGGATTTTATGCTCTCCTGCCGGGTGCAAGCGAAACATATCGAGCACGCATTCTTTTCGCGCTTGCGTCTCCAGGATGGCAAATCCGTGCGGCTAGTGGTGCATTACCGCGACAGCGGCAGAAATCGCCCGGCGGCCAACGTGCTCTCGAGTATTGGCTTTCAGCCAAATGCCACCGGCGGAATGAGTCTGGATGCGGAGGCATCATTGGACTGCGATTTCATTCAGGTCTCGTGGCCGGCGGCTGCAGGGTTGGCACGTCAGTCAGTTCACAATTAACCTGGAGCACCTGAGTGAAGATCGAAGCAGTCCTCCAGGAAGCGCCTTCGGCGAACATTTCGCCGATTCGAGGCCGATGGATCGACGTCAATTTTGCCCTCCAACTCGGAGCTTACGGGACCTCCGTCCTGTTGCTTCAGGGCTTGCGTTTCGCGGTCAGCATTCTCTGCGCGCGCAGCCTTGCGCCGGCTGATTGGGGTCTGTGGACCTTGCTTAACACTGTGTTGGCCTATAGTTTCATCGCCGATTTCGGAGTAACCAACGCGATGAACCGCGATATCCCACTTTTCCGTGGCCGGGGGGACGCGGCTCGGGTGGCTTCCATCGCCGACCTCAGCCGGTCTTTCGTGCTGTGCACGTCAGCCCTGTGCATGATGCTGGCTACGGCGTATTCATTGTTCACGCCGCTTGAGCACCGAAACGTTCTGCTGCTTTTCGCCGTGCTGCTGTTCAGCTTCAAGGCATTTACGTTCGCACAGGCTTACTCAATGGCGTATGAAGATTTCGGCCGCGTCACTCAATCTAACTTCGCGCTGGCCCTTCTCACTCCCACTGTCTGCCTGCCGCTCGCGCTTCGTTTTGGGCTAATCGGATTTGTATGCGGACATGTCGTCACTTTCGTCGTGGGAAGTCTGCTCTACATAAAATTCCTAAGCCAGTCTTTCCGATGGAACCTGGATTGGCGTGCGTTGGTCTTGCTTGGCCGGGGAGGCGCTCCGATTGCGATTGTCGGCATCACGGCGGCGCTGGTGACTTCGATGGACCGCTGGTTGGTGACTGGTTTCCTGGGTGTCCATGCGGTCGGCTTCTACTCATTGGTGGCTATGACATGGGGAGCGGTGAATATCATCCCGCAAGTGGTCGCGGCAAGGCTGTATCCGCAAATGGCTTCTCACTGGGGAGAGCACGCAAACCCCGAGGGCCTGTTGCGGCTGGCGGGCCGATGCACGTTGCTGGGCATGGCGCCTACGCTGCTGGTGGTGTTGGGGGTGGAAGCCGCCGGACCGTACCTGGTGCGGACGTTGCTTCCGCGTTATGAAATGGGCATCACGGCTTTCCAGCACATTGGGATCCTAAGCTTAGAATTCCACGTGGACAAGTTGTCGCGG
>JADMIO010792828.1_pt1 | contig 18615 bp, 22 predicted proteins | sample 8958161 | NCBI WGS metagenome assembly JADMIO01 (sample SAMN16585339, study PRJNA669376) | soil metagenome | isolation source: Crop rotation soil | place: USA: Cullars Rotation, Alabama | collected 2011 | reverse complement strand
CTTTCCCGGATACGGCCGAAACCGCTCCCGCCGCCAGTCCCGCATAGCCCAGCTTCTGAATGAAGCCACGGCGATTGGGGGAGCGTGAAATCATTTCCTGGATCACTTCTTCGTTTGATTGCATTGCGATGGTTCTCCTGTGGTTGAAAGACTAAAGGGCCTGGGGGTCTGTGGCGGGAGAACCAGTCCGGACGTACCTGTTAATAGATACGGAGGGGAATCGAGAACGGATGTAAGTGGAGGAGATTAATCTTTGCGAACTGCGGATGCTTTCGCAGCAACTTGGGTGGCAAAGCTGGAGATTTCGACGACGCCGCGTTCGTGCGTTCCTTCGGACTTACTAAACGGGACTGTACGCTTTGACACGGTTCACCGCAAACGATAGACGGCGCTAACCCGCTCCATTACTGTCGCGGCTCGGATGCGCTCGCAATTTGAGTCTGATCCTGAATCTGCTTCACGGCGGAAATCTTGGGGCTGCTCTCCGAGTTGTGATGTTTGCGTGTACCGCCCCGATTTCCCTCTCAGAAAGTTTGAGAACCGACTCGGTGCGATACGATACTGGATACCGATGAGGACCATAAGCAGGCTGTCGCTTCTTTCTGCGGTGTGGATCGCCGTTGTCGCGGCACAACTCGGCGAAGTTCCCGACTGGCAAACGATAGCGGGAGGAAGACTCTCATTCGAGGTCGCGTCCGTCAAGCAAGATACTGGACCGTTTCGAACGCCCAACTTCCCGCTCGATCCCGGCGAGGCCTACAGCGTGACTGGCGGCCGCTTCTCGGCTGATTTCTCACTCCCAACGTACATCACGTTCGCATATAAGCTTTCGATGACCCAGGAGCAACGGCAGGAAATGGTAGCGCACCTGCCAAAATGGGTTGCCACGGATCGCTTCGACATTCAAGCCAAGGCCACAAACACGAATCCGACGAAAGACCAGATGCGCCTCATGATGCAATCGCTCCTTGCAGAGCGGTTCAAGCTAGTCGTGCACTTCGAGACGAAAGAATCTCCCGTGCTCGCTCTCGTCTTGGCGAAGCCGGGAAAGCTCGGACCAAAGCTCGTACCGCATCGCGACGGACCACCCTGCGATGCACCGCCGGCGCCCAACGTATTTCCACCCCGGTGCAACGGGATGATGATCACCATGGGTGTTGATCGCCTCGCAAAAGGAGGTTCACGAGACACGACGATGGCGCTGATCGCAAGTGCCCTCCCGTCGATGGACCGCTTAGGGCGCACCGTCGTCGACAGAACAGGGTTAAGCGGCAGATTCGATTTTGTCATCGACTGGACGCCGGAGCCGAACACTGTTCCTCCGCCAGTAATCTCGCTCGATGACCCTACTCCACCTGCGGAAGAGGCGCCGAATCCACTGGGTGCATCGCTCCACGCTGCACTTCGCGAGCAACTCGGACTGAAACTGGAAGCGACCAAAGCACCCCTCCAAATCATCATCATCGATCACGTGGAACGTCCTTCCGAGAACTAGATCGTTGCGACCAGCCGGCAACGTTAACAGCGTTCCCATGCTAGAAATTTCGTGTCATGCGGTATGCGAGCAAGCGACTCAATGATGAATGTGGAAGAAGTGGATTGTCCTTGTTCTGGCACATGCCGGCCTGTGACAACACGGGACTGTACACTCTGAAACGATTCCCGAAGTAAAAGGTCGGCTCGGACCGTGTTATTGACCCTTGCTGACGCTAGCCGCTTTCGCGGCTACTCGCGTAGCAAAGCGGGAAATCTCGACCACGCCGCGCTCGTGCGTGCCTTCGGCGATCTTTTCGATCTCGCTGAAAGCTTCGACTTTGAAAGTGACGCGGCGATCCTTGACCGCAATCACTTCGGAGTGGAACGTGACCATCATCCCGATAGGCGTCGCAGCGAGGTGCGCCACGTTCACATGCGTCCCGACACTATCGAAACCTTCCCCAACCAGCGGCTTGATGGAATTGCGGGCGGTGATCTCCAGGTTCTGAATCACGTTCGGGGTGGAAAACACACGAGCGTTTTCGAGACCCAGGAAGTCGATCGCGACTTCGCTCGTGACGAGGAGCCGCTCCTCGCCTTTGGTTCCTATAGGGATGTCCGCCATGAGGATCCTGCTTTCTGTTTGGCCCACTCAACCAGGCGCTTCGCCCAAGTATAACGCTGGCTCAGCATGGCGAGTCCGGGAATCAGGAAGATCCAGCCGGGCATGATCGGCAGGATGAGTCCGCACACACCAATAGCCACCATGGAAAAAGCCGCGATGGTACGCAGCAGGCCCACAAAAATGAGGGACTAACGAGCCTCGGCTTTTCGTCTTTGTACAGTTTCCGGCGTGGCTTTTCCACGCTGTGAATCCATGGCGGTGCGCAAACGGCCAACCAGATTCTTGCAAAGCCCCAGTTCTTCGTGGTTGAGGACAAAACCGGGCATCTTGGGATCGATGAACTGTTTGCGAAAGAGCTGGTTAGACGCCATGTCAGTCAAGGCACTCAATTCCTCAGGGGTGAGTTCGAGAGTAAGTTTCTTCATGGCAGATAAGTGACCTTAGTATAGCAACTTTCGACGGTAATGGCGAATCGCGCCGAAGGTCCTGCAAAGCCCCTATATGGTGGTAGTACAAAAACTTTAATAGTACTAGGGAAAATCATTGATTCTTCAAGTCCCAGCACGTTAGACTCAATCGCGTTGCACGAATAACGACGGCGGGGCTGCCTAGATGATGAAAACGGGGAACTTCGGAATCAATGCGTACGGTCTTCAGATCGGTATCCAGCTGAGTTCACTTGCTTATCGCGAACAGATTCTCGATCACCTGCCACCGGGATGGGTTCCAGACTCCACGCGAAAACTGGACCGCGTCTACACGCTGTACGCAGCCGAGGCAAGCGAAAGCGGCCAGCACGAGCTGCAGGTCGACGGGGATCTCCTTTACTTTCATCGGAACCTAGCAGACGTCATGCGCTGGTTCGAGGCCGACGTGCGAATCTTTGTAGCCCAGCAGAGACGCGACCTGCTGTTCGTCCATGCCGGAGCCGTCAGCTGGCGCGGAAAGGCGATCATTCTGCCTGGGCGCGAGTCTACCGGCAAGACGACCCTGGTGCGAGCGCTTCTCGACGCTGGTGCAACTTACTACTCCGATACGTTCGCGGTATTCGACCGCCAGGGCCGTGTCCACCCCTACTCCAGACCGCTCGGCAATGGGACTTACGGAGAGTTGGACCAGGCATGTGGCTCCGATCTGCTGCCTGCAAGCTTGGTCGTCGCCACGACATACAAACGGGGCGCGGTCTGGCAGCCAAAACGGCTCTCAGCCGACTGCGCGATGCTCGTCCTGTTCGCCAACGCAGTCGCGACCCATCCGCTCCCTGGATCGGCTCTCACCACACTGCGAAAAGTGGTTTCGGACGCCGTCATTCTGGAAGGGCCCAGAGGAGAGGCGGACGAGATGGCGGAACTGATCTTGAACGAACTGTCCGCGCCCGGGATCAAAGACCGGGCAGCCGCTCAAATCGCTTCAAGCTCTTCTTCCAGCAGCTGCTTCTGATAGAGGCCTGCGTAGTAGCCGCCAGCGGACACCAGTTCCGCGTGGGTCCCTTGCTCGACGATCGCACCCTTCTCCAAAACTACGATACGGTCCGCCTGACGTACAGTCGAGACGCGGTGGGAGATGAGGATGACGGTACGGCCACGCATCACACCGGTCAATCCTTTCAGGATCAGTTCCTCCGTCAACGTATCGACGCTCGATAAGGCGTCGTCGAGGATCAGAATCTTTGGATCGCGTAGCAAGGCTCGCGCGATCGCGGTTCGCTGTTTCTGGCCGCCCGAGAGCGTAATGCCCCGTTCGCCGACCATGGTTTGGTATCCGGCCGGAAATCCCGCTATGTCACCGGCAAGTCCTGCCAGTTCCGCAGCTTGTTGAATTTCGCCTTCGCTCGCCTTCTCTACCCCGAACGCAATATTACCGGCGATGGTGTCGCTAAACAAAAATGTCTCCTGGGGCACGAAGCCAATGTGTCTCCTGAGTGCTTGGGGGGACAATTTTCGAAGATCTACTCCATCGAGCAGTACTGAACCGGCTGTGGGATCGAGCAGCCGAGGGATCAGGCTTACGAGCGTGCTCTTGCCGCAGCCGGTTGCTCCGACGATAGCTAGGGTCGAACCGCCCGGAATCAAGAGGTCGATCCCCCGAAGCGCTGCGCCAGCCGGATAAACCACGGAAACATCTCGAAACTCGATGGCCCCGTGCACTTGCGTTATCGCCACGGGAGCGGTGGGCTCGTCGATGGAGGGACGCTCCAGCATCATCTGCCAGATGCGCTCGAAAGAGGCGCTGCCGCGCTGCATCAAGTTCACCACCCAACCGAGCGCGATCATAGGCCAGATCAGCATACCCATGTAGGTGTTGAACATCACGAAGCTGCCGATCGAGAGCTGGCCGCTGAGAACCCGGAGTCCACCGGCCCACAACACGATCAGGAACGTCGCACCGATAAGAAGCTCTAACAAAGGGTCGAACAGGCCGGAGATACGCACCAGCTTGAGGTTCTGTGCGATGTAGTCCTCATTCAGGGAATTGAACTTCTTCAGTTCCGCAGACTCCTGTGCATAGGCCCGGATCATACGAACGCCGGAGAGGTTCTCCTGAACGCGACTGCTGATGTCGGAGAACATGGCCTGAATCTTCTCGAAGCGGTCGTGGATCTTGCGGCCAAAGACGATTACGGCGACGCTCACAAGCGGCGCGGGCATGATAGCGAGCAGCGTCAGCCGCCAGTCCGCCGAAGCCATCACCGCGATGGCGAGGAGGAAGGTGAGGCTGGTCTCGGTCCAATACATGACGCCGGGGCCGAGCATCATGCGAACAGCGTTCAGATCGTTTGTGGCGCGGGCCATGATATCGCCGGTGCGGTGGCGAGCGAAGAAATCGGAAGAGAGAGAAACAAGACGAGCGAAGAGATCGCTGCGCAAGTCGTATTCGATGTCGCGCGAGATTCCGATGAGCACGACGCGCATCCAATACTGGAAGAAGCCCCTGAGCATGGCGATGACAACCAGGTAGGCGGCGTAACGCCAGATCTGCGATGCGGGAGCGTGGCGTGAAAATCCATCGACGGCGGACCGGATTACGAGAGGTGCGGCCACGGCCGTAAGGTCTTTCGCAGCCAAAGCCGCAAATCCAAGCAGAAAGCTACCGCGATATCGCCAAAGGTATGGCCAGAGCGGCTTGAGGTTTCTCCACATCAGATTCCGAACCAACCCGCGATCGTTTTGGACCACTCGAGATAGACGGTCTTCTGCCCTTCCCTCGTTCGCCACCATGAGTCCGACCGGAAGTTGTCGTCCGGTGCGGCGATGACCTTCATTTCGAGTCCATCGGAGATCTGCCGGAAATATCGGCCAGCGCGGCGGGTGTGATAGTCGCTGGTGACCAGAAGAAAACTGTGAGCCCCGAGCCTGCGAAGCTCGGCCACGACGACAACAGCCTCCGCTCGAGTGGACGTAGCGGTCATCGGGAGCTTGAGAAAATAGTCTTCCGGATACCCTCGCTTCACCGCCCAATTCACGGCCAGGTCTGACTCGTGGACATCGTAGGAACCGAGAGGTCCGTCGACGATTGCCTTACGGACCATTCCCTGCCGAACCAGCTCGGCGGCGGCAAGCAATCGATGCCCACGGCTGCTGTCACCCGCCAGAACGACCGCGTAATCGGCGTGTGCGGGTTGGTCGGCTTGAACGAGATAGGATCCGATGGCGCTCAGCCATAGGGTAGAAGTGAGCGCCAGAACTGCGATCAGCGCGAAAAGAATGAGGAGAGTTGGTTTTCGGGCCCGAAACGCCACCGGTTACTTCTCGTCCGAAGAGCTCTTTTGGTCGAGATGGCCGACGGTTTTCAGACGTTGATAGAGACGTTCCACTTCGATCTCGTCTTCGGTACGAAGAAGGCGGTAGCGCGGCGCGGCGGCCTTACCGACTGCACCTGGAGACGCAGAGAGGACTTCACCCCAATACTGACGGTAGGGTACGCCATCAATCAGCGCGTCGCGAGAGGCGCGGCGCAAGTGGCGTAACAAAGCCTGGCAGGAATCGAGAGTTCCAGGATAGACGAGGAGCACGCGTGAATCGTCGAAGAGGGTGAGCCTGACGATAAGCGCCGGCGACATAAACCCGGTTCTGTCGATACGGCGTATGTCGAGCCAATGGATAGTGCGGTCGCCGATGGAAACGTGATGCGGGTGAAGCTCAATAGCCGGGCGCGTCGCGAGGTATAGCAGTACCGCCGCGCTCAGTACGAACAAAGCGCAGGGAATAAAGGCGAAATGCCAGGTTATGCCCAGCCAGCCAGAAAATCCGGCCAGCGCGATCGCGACGATTCCAAACGAGAGATACTGACGAGCCGGCGGATATCGCATCATGGCACGGGACCCAATATATATAAGACTACTCCCGAGAACGGCTTGCGTCAATCGGGAGAAAGGCTGGGGTGCGGCGTGAGTGATTGCTCTTGGATCCTACTCAGAGAGGCCGATTGGAAATCGGTCTGCGGGATACAATCCCGCAAAACTCGCAACGTACGGCAATGTGCTCTCTCCACGTGAAAACTAGTACACTTTACGCCATGATCTCGAGACCGGGATCCCGTACTTATGGGGTCTCGACCGCACGCCGAGGATGCACCGTCCGAAACGCGGCCGCGTTGCTCCTCTACTTATCGTTCAGAGTATTGGCAACTCCCCCAGAATTTGAGGTCGCTTCGGTAAAGCTGAACAAGTCGGACGAACCAAGTGACGTCACCCCTAAGCGTTCAGGCACCCTTGTATCGATGCACAATGTTCGCCTGGCGACCCTCATTTTGTATGCCTATAAGGCCGAGTCATTTCAAGTCGTGGGCGGTGATCAGAAGTTGAATCTACCGGATGGATGGAATTGGTACGACGTCGACGCAAGGATTGCAGGCAGTGCGAGTTCGGCTCATATTCCAGTCACTCTTGGCCAATCGTTTCAACCTGAGGATTCACCGCGTAACACAAAAAGGCAACGGCTATTCTCTACGCCTCGCAAATAGCCGAACGACACCAAAAGCCTCTTTGAGTTTTCGCGAGGCAACCGGTCATGTAGCAGCAGGATGCTCCATTCAAGGAGGCGGGACTAGCGGAAATCATCTGCTCTGCCGGGATGCGACGAGCGGCCAAATTGCAAACTTGCTCGCCCGACACTTGGGGCCGCCAGTCGCTGACCAGACGGATAAACGGGGCAAATATGATTGCGATATCGTCTATGCATCAGACGATGCGCTAGATACAACGTATCCGTCGTTAATCGCGGCGATTCGCGATGTTTTGAAATTACGGCTTATCCGGGGAGTTGTACCCGTCGAGATGCTGGTTATCGATCGGCTAGAGAAACCTAGCGAGAATTGAAAACTCAGTATGTTTAGAAGAATCATCGCATGATTGCGGTGGAATAAACACTCTGAATAAAATCGGTCTGCGGGTTGGAAAGCCGTTGCGAAGCTATGCCGCCAACCAAAAATTCCACTTGAACCTCCGCTGGTACCCCATTTGGGCATACAGGGGTTCCCCGCTCCGGCTGGCGTCTAAGACCGTTGGCTTTTTAGGGGCCGCCGACAGCGAGGCTCGCATGGCTAGCTCGGCGTATCCTTTTTGGCGGTGCTCGGCGTCGGTTGCGACTGCGGCGATGTAGATCCGGTCGCCAAGATCGATCGCTGTAGCAGTACTGACCGGGACTCCGGCTGTGTTGTAGACCACAAAACCGAAATCGCACTGTGGATCCGAGAAGTAGACGTTGGCTGCGATCACGTCTTCGGTTACGGCGACGGGCATTCCGTAGGCGCGGCTGTTCAGACTCAGGGCGTCGAAAGCAATAGCGCGGGAGTCGACTCGCTTGACCTCGGCGTCTTTCGGCAGCGGGCGGATCGGGTCGGTCAAGGGGCCAGCGCACTCCATCACCGTCATGTACATCAGGTGTCGCAAGCCCGCCTCGCCGAGGGCAGAATTGGCGTCATCAAGGCTGGCCGGCAGCCAGGGATCGGGGATTCCAAACATCCACGGGAGATGGTACGGAGCGGCGTCGGCTATAGCGGATCGGGCGCATGCTGTTAGGCCGGCAAGGTCGGTCACCGGACCTGCAGGGGTCGTGAGATTGTTGACGATCAGCGCTGTATGGGACCAGGCGGCGTGTATGCGGTTCGAATCGCGGACCTGGCCCCGCGTGGAATGGCGGGCACACCATTCGTTGAAGTGGATCCAATGCATGGCTTACAGCTTATACGTGCGCGCGGGCGCTTTGGATTGTCTCCCGCCACAAGTAGTGAGCAGCGCTGAATGCGGTCATCGTGGAGGTCGCCACGATCAATACTTTTTGCGACTCCGCGGCGACTGCGCCGGGAAACGCATTGTTCACCATGATCGCCAGCGCGCACGCGATTTGAAGAAACGTGCTGGTCTTGCCCCAAACGCTCGGCGGGAATCGTTTGCGGCGACGGAGAAGGAGCAGCGTTCCCGACACCGCGAGTATCAGTACGTCGCGCGCAAAGATTTCGATGACTAGCCACCAGGGTACCGTCGAGATTTTCGCCAGGGAAATGTAGACGCCGCTTAGGAACAGCTTGTCAACGATCGGGTCGAAATAGGCGCCGACACTGGTCGCCATACCGAAACGGCGGGCGAGAGTTCCGTCGATCGTGTCGGTTAGGGCGGCAAGCAGAACGATCACCAGAGCACGCTCATGTCGGCCGTGGAGAATATCTACGATCGCGAAGGGCGCGGCGAGAAGGCGTCCAAACGTGAAAAGGTTCGCTATGTTGACCCAGCTAGGCAGATACTTTCAATATAGAGGACGCCGGACGCAGATTCGTGATACTATGCCGAAAAATAAGGAGGCGAACATGAAACTCTGGATTGCTACGCTGATGACGCTGGCCGCTATCGGGCTGGGCGCGAGTCCCGCGCTGGCGCAACGGCACACGCTGGGCACGGTTAACGCCGAGACCCCTGAAGGCGCGCTGCTACAGCAGATCGGCCAAGCCGACGACGAGGCCAAGAAGATCGCACTGATGGAACAGTTCGCCACCCAGTTCCCGAAGCACGAGGGGATCGGCTGGATTTATGAGCAGATGCAGGCGGCTTATCTCAAGGGCGGACAGGCCGACAAAGCAATCGACATCGGCACGAAGCTGATCGCCATGGACGCCGACGACATCACGGCGGCGCACAACAATCTGAAAGCGGCCGAGGCGAAGAAGGACCCGGACCTGATCGTAAAATGGGCGGCCGACACGTCCAAGATCGCGCAAAAGGTTGTCGCGTCGAAACAGCCGGCGGAAGCCGATGAGGTTGAGAACTGGAAGAGAAGCGTCGATTTCGCCAAACAACTCGACACCTACACAGAGTATTCGCTGTATGCGGCGGCGCTAGGGACCAACGACCCCAAGAAGCGCATCGAGCTAGGGGAAGCGCTGGCTGCGCGCAATCCGAAGAGCCAGTACATGCCTCAGGTCGCGGGGATCCAATTCGGCTCCTACCAACAGTTGAAGGAGAACGACAAGGCAATGGCATTCGCGGAGAAGACTCTCGAGACCGATCAGAGCAACGAAGACATGCTGGCTTTTGTCGCGAATCAATATGTCGAGAAGAAACGCGATCCAGACAAGGTAGTGGCGTACTCGGCGAAGATCGTGGAACTGATGGACACCAAGCCCGTTCCTCCCGGCGCAAGCGAGGCGGACTGGGCGAAGAAGAAGACCACCCTTTCAGGACTGGCTCACTTCTACGCCGGCAGCACGCTCTACAACCAGAAGAAACTCGCCGCAGCAGACAAGGAATTGCGCGCAGCGATCCCGCTGGTAGAGGGGAACGAACAGCTCAAGGCGGCTACTCTGTTCTACGCAGGCCTGGCCAACTACGACATGAAGAACACGGCCGACGCGACCCGGTTCCTGCAACAGTGCGCGGCGATTAAGAGTCCGTTTCAAGCGCAGGCGAATAAGAATCTGGTGGTCATGAAAGGTCAGCCTGCGGCGAAGAAGTAACACAGCGGCTATAAGAACGCGGCATCGCCGATCGATCCCCAGTAGCGCCGGTTAAAAACCGGCGCGCAGGTTGAAAACCTGCCCCACAACTTCTCAATGAACATACTTGTTCCGAATCTCGGCTCGACTTCGCTGAAATACCAGATCCTGGAGATGCCGTCGGAGAAGTCCCTGGCGAAGGGGCGGCTCGAGCGGGTTACCAACTACAAGGACGCGGTCGCACAGATTCAAACGGGCGAGATCGCCGTGGACGCTGTCGCATTCAAGGCGGTGCATGCGGGGCCTCGTTACAGGGGTACATTTCGGATCGACGACGGAGTAATTGCAGCGCTCGAAGAGTTCCTTCCTGCCGCGCCAGCTCACAATGCGATTTATCTGACGGGGATCAAGGCATTCCGGGAGTCGATGCCAGGGGTGCCGCTGGTGGCAGCGTTCGAGACCGAATTTCACCGCACCATGCCGGACTACGCGCGCGAGTACGGCGTTCCCGGCGCGTGGCGAGACGCCGGGGTGGCGCGGTACGGATTTCACGGGGCGTCGCACCAGTACATCGGAGAAAAGGTGACTGCGATGCTCGGACGGCCAGTCAAACTGGTGAGCTGCCACCTCGGCGGGAGTTCGTCGATGTGCGCGATCGATCGAGGAATAGCGATCGACACCACCATGGGATTTTCGCCGCAGTCGGGTCTCGAGAACGCCACGCGCCACGGGGATCTCGACGTCTTCGCCGTCCTGTTCATGATGGAGACACGGGGCTGGACCGTGGAGGAAGTGCGTAACCAGTTGGCACGGGAAGGTGGGCTCGCCGGGCTATCGGGAATCGCCGGCGGGGACGTGCGCGATCTGGAGGCAAGCAACACCGACGCGGCAAAGCGAGCGCTCGCCGTATTCGCTTACCAGGTGAAGAAGACGATCGGCGCCTATGCAGCAGCGATGGGCGGAATCGATGCAATTGCTTTCACCGGGGGAATCGGCGAGAACTCGGCGAAGCTGCGGACGGTCTGCTGCGAAGGATTGGAATTTCTCGGCGTGAGACTGGACGCGGAGCAAAATGAAAACGGCCGGGGTGACCGTCTGGTCTCCCCGGCCGAATCTCGCGTGGCCGTTCTCGCGCTGGCTACCAACGAAGAACTGGTGGTAGCCCGGCGCGCGTATCGCTTACTTTCTTAGTCGCGGCGCTTCAGCGTGGGACGCTCGTCCTGATCGTCCTTCTGCTTCTGCTCGTTGCCGTCTTCGTCGACCGGGATCGTGCCACCACCGGGCGCGCGGCGCAGACGCGGACGGTTAGAGTCCTTGTCATCCGGCTTGCGGCGGTTGTGCATCATGCTCATCCGGTTCTTGACGTCGTTAAACTCGGAAGTGGTGACAACGTACTCGGGCTTCGCCACCAGAATCTCTTCGATTTCTTTCTGGGAAGACTTGATGCGGTCATCCGTCGGCGGGTGATCGGAGAAGATCTTCGCCATCGTACCGGGCTTCTTCTTTTCCTTGGACTGAATCTTTTCGAAGAAGTCGACGAAAGCGGTCGGATCGTAGCCGGCCTTATACATGTACTGCAATCCCAGGAAGTCGGCTTCGGCTTCCATGCCCTTGCTGAACTTCAGGAAGCCCAGCGGGATGGCGAGGCCTGCGCCTTGTCGGATCGCGTAACCGGTCCAGCCGCCCATGAAGATCAGCGGGATGCTGGCGTAGTTGATGATCTGTCCGCGAGTCGCCTGCCGCGTGCCGTGACGAGCGGCCACGTGCGCGATCTCATGCGCCATGACACCGGCTAGCTCTGCTTCGGAATCGGCATTCAGGATCACGCCCGTGTTCACGAAGAAGAAGCCGCCGGGAAGCGCAAACGCATTGATCTCCTCGGCGTCAAGAACTTTGATCGTGAACGGCACCTTGGCGTCGGAGTTACGCACCAGGTTCTGACCGACACGGTTGACGTATTCGGAGATCACCGGGTCGTCAATGATCTTGGCCTGGCGCTCCACTTCCTGCGCCAACTGTTTCCCAAGCGCGATCTCCTTCTCGATCGAGTAGAAGTTTACGCCCTTGCCGACGTCACGATTGCCGATTTCGTCGGTGTCCTTTTTTTTGTCTTTGGCGGCGCTTGCGATGGAGAGCGTCACCAGGAGAGCCAGCGCGAGAGTGGAGAAACGTTTCATTAATATGATCTCCCGTCTATCAGTATACCCCTCAGACGCGCCTTCCGGTGAACGGGTTACAACAGTGTAGCGATTAATCTACAAGATCCCGGCGTTTGATGGTGGGACGTTCGTCCGAGTCAGAGGCAGGCTCGACGGCCGATGGGGCCTTACGCAAGCGCGGTCCGTTCGAGTCGTCCTCCTTATGTTCGACGTACCGGGACCTTAGCCGTTCCCGAACTTCGTTGAATTCTGACGTCGTGACAACGAATTCGGGCCGATCCGCCAGCATTTCGGCGATATTCTTCTGGGTTTGGCGGATGCGGTCGGCGGGCATGGGGTGGGTCGCGAAGGCCCGGGGGATGATCCCAGGGTTCCGCTTCTGGAGGGAGAGCAGACGTTCAAAAAGGTCGATGGCAGCCGTAGGGTCGTAGCCGGCTTTGTAGGCATATTGCAGCCCGAGCATGTCGGCTTCGGTCTCGTAGGCGCGGGTGAAGCGCAGGAACGTCATGGGAATTAACACCTGTGACGCCTGCCGCGCCGCAACGCCAACCCCGCCGCCCATGAGGATCATCGGCATTGTCGCCCAATCGACGATTTGTCCGCGGGTCGCCTGACGGGTTGTGTGACGGGCAGCTACGTGAGCGATCTCGTGCGCCATGGCCCCGGCCAGCTCGGCTTCGGTTTCGGCGGCTTCGATCAAGCCTGTGTTGATGAAGACGAATCCGCCCGGGAAGGCGAAAGCGTTCAGTTGATCGGATTCGACTACCTGGAACGTGAACGGGATGGTGGCATCGGAATTCCGCACGAGATTCTGGCCAAGCCGGTTGACGTATTCGCTCAGGATCGGGTCATCGAGCACTTTCGATTGGCGGCGGACCTCTTCGGCGAGCTGTTTCCCGAGGGCTATTTCCTTCTCGATCGAGTAGAAATTGATGCCTTTGCCGACATCGCGATTCCCGATCTGGTCAGGATCCCGCTTCTTATCTTGCGCAGAGGCAGCGACGGATAGAATCAACGCCGCAGCCAGCGCCAGAATAGAAGTCGGCTTCATTCGCATCTTTGACGTATAGTCAGACAAATGGGTTTCCCGATTTACGACCAGTACCGCAGTCAGTTTCCCGTTACCGAGGCTCTTATCTATCTTAACCACGCCGCAGTCGCTCCGCTATGTAAACCCGCAGCCGATGCGATGAAAAACCTCGCGGACGACGCCCTCCAGTTCGGAAGTTTACACTACGACCAGTGGATGGCCGCCTATAAGGGGCTTCGGCTGGCTACGGCGCGGATGATTGGGGCGAGTCCTCGTGAGATCGCCATCGTGAAGAACACGTCGGAAGGAATCGCGACCGTGGCCCTTGGGATTGATTGGAAATCCGGGGACCGGGTAGTGGCATTTAACGAGGAATTTCCCGCTAACTACTATCCCTGGAAGCTTTTAGCGGAAAAGGGCGTGACCATTACATGGCTGTCCGTGGAGGACCCGCTCGACAAGATCGACGAGGCGTGTAAGGGGGCACGGCTGTTGGCAATCAGCTTCGTCCAATACTTAAGCGGGTTCCGGGCCGATCTCCAGAAGATCGGGGAGATCTGCCATCGGCGGGGGTGCTTCTTCTTTGTCGATGCCATACAGGGGTTGGGAGCGTTTCCGCTGGACGTGGAACAGTGCCACATCGATGCGCTCGCCGCCGACGGCCATAAGTGGCTGCTCGGGCCCGAGGGATGCGGAATCCTTTACGTCCGGCAGAGCCGGCAGGACGGCATTCGGCCGGTCGAATTTGGATGGACGAATGTCGCCAAGTACGCGGACTATGCATCGCGAGACATGACACTGCGTCCAGACGCGGGGCGGTATGAGTGCGGAACGTTGAACACGATCGGCTGCTTCGGATTGCGCGCGGCTATGGAATTTCTGCTGGATATTGGGATTGGAAATGTTTCGCGTGCCGTTTTGGATGTAGCCGATCGGCTGGCGGACGGGCTGCGGAGCAAAGGATACGAGATTCTCGGAAATCGCGATGCGGGACACGGATCGGGGATTGTCAGCTTCCGGCGGGGAGATGTTGAGAGTACGGGGCTCGTGAGGCAACTGCGGGAAAAGAAAATTATTGCGGCGCCGCGCCAAGGATGGGTACGCACGTCGCCGCATTTTTATATTGCGCCGGAGAAGATCGATCAAGTGTTGTCAGAATTGTGAATTGGTATGATCTTAGATTCATGCGTCGCTTGAAATTTGCACTCATTCCCCTATTTGCCTCAATGCTCATGGCTGCTGCGCCAAACCTCGACATTTACTGGGTAGACGTCGAAGGCGGTGGGGCCACTCTGATCGTTTCGCCTTCCGGTGAATCGCTGCTCGTCGATACCGGCTGGCGCAAGGATGACCGGGACGCCAAGCGTATTTACGAGGTCACGCAGAAAGCGGGGCTCAAGAAGATCGACTACCTGGTGATCACGCACTATCACGCCGATCATGTCGGCGGCGTAGGCGCGTTGTCTAAATTGATTCCCATCGAACACTTCATCGATCACGGCGATACGGTCGAGACGCGGCCCGGCCCTGGTATGGATGAGTTCAACATTTATCTGGAAGCCTCGAAGGGAAAGCGCTCGCAACCCAAGCTCCTGGAAAAGATTCCGGTCAAGGGGCTCGACATCACGGTGGTCGCAGTGAATGGGGAGATGATCCAGGCGCCGGTCAACGGCGGCGGTCCAAATGACGAGGCTTTGTGCAAGGAACCGGCAATGAAGAACAACGACCGCAGCGAGAACGGTCGCAGCGTGGGATTCCTGCTTCAGTTCGGCAAGTTTAAGTTCCTCGATTTGGGCGATCTAACCTGGAACAAAGAGATCGAGATGATGTGCCCGGTAAACCGGCTGGGCAAGGTGGATCTACACCAGCTTCAGCATCATGGAATGGATATGTCGGGGGCACCGCAGATGGTTTGGGCGCTTGGCGCGGAAGTATCCGTGATGAACAACGGACCGCGAAAGGGCGGAGTTGGCGCCGCGCTTGACGTCGCCAAGAAGGCGCCGGGTCTCAAGGACCTATGGCAGATGCACCTCTCGCTGGTCACGGAGAAAGAACGCAATACTTCCGAGAACATGATCGCGAACCTCGAAGAAGAGGCCGAGTGCAAGGGTCACTATCTGAAGGCAACCATCGAGCCGAGCGGCAAGTTTACGCTTACCAATAGCCGGAACAATTTCAGCAAGAGTTACATGTCGAAGTAGACAAAACTACTTCGGCGCCATGCGAATTGCGCCATCCAGGCGGATCACTTCGCCATTCAGCATTGGATTCTCGATAATCTGACGCGCCAACTGCGCGAATTCGGCGGGTCGTCCCAGGCGGGCCGGGAAAGGCACCGCCTGTCCCAGAGATACGCGCGCAGCCTCGGGGAGTGACGCCATCAATGGCGTATCGAAAATGCCTGGGGCGATGGTCATCACGCGGATTCCGTACCGCGCCAGTTCCCGCGCGATCGGCAGCGTCATACTGACGATTCCACCTTTTGACGCCGAGTAAGCCGCCTGACCGATCTGTCCCTCGAACGCGGCGACCGAGGCCGTGTTGACGATGACACCGCGCTCCCCCTCCTCGTTCGGATCGTTCTCCATCATGGCGGCCGACGCGAGCCGGATCGCATTGAATGTGCCGATGAGGTTAATGTTGATCACCTTCGAAAATTGCTCGAGGGGCATCGGACCTTCTTTTCCAACCACGCGGCCCGGCGGAGCGATTCCGGCGCAATTGACCAGGATGTGGAGAGGTCCGCAACGCTTTACCGCCGCTTGCACCTGTTCTGGGTTGGCAACGTCAGTGGGGACCGCGGCGCCGAGATCGGCCACTTCGGCGCGACCTCCCGCTTCCACGATCATGCGGGCTACCGCCGCTCCCAATCCGGAAGCGCCTCCGGTGATGAGAGCGGTCTTACCGTCAATGCGCATGTTTTATTGGCGGCGAAAGAGAACGGCTTGCGAATCCTCGTCGACCAGGCTCCAGCCGGCATTCACCCGCAACAGAGACGCGATCGGGCTTTGCGAAGGAACCAGGGCCGCGTTCAAATCATACCGCTTCATCAGAGTATCCCATCCGTACTGGCCCTTCAAGATTTGCATGTAGTCTTCGGAGATTTTCTGTCCGAAGAAGTCAGAGCGGCCGTCGACGAAGATCTTCTGGCGCGGATAGAAGTGGAATGTCAGATAGTCCGCCCAACTGTCGGTTGTGAAAATCCGCGCGGAGGCGATCAGGTCTGCATTCTTGGACGATATTGCCGACGGAAATTTTCCCTCTGGAAAATCGGCCGGCCAGGTAAGCGGCAGACACCCGAGGAGCAGCACAGCCAGTGGAGCGAAAAAGCTGAGACGCCGCAGTCCCGGAGTGTGATCGTTGGCAAGCGAATTGAGAATCGATAGCGCGGATCGGGGCTTGGCCGCGTCGGTCCATAGATCCCACAGTCGCGTCGCTTCCTGCGCGAGCATCGGCCCGATGACGAAACCAAAGATCGGAATATGGCGCTGCGAGGTCAACGCCGCGTGCGCCCAGGCCAGAATCAGCAGGGCCGGCGCGACCTGCTTCCGGCTTAATAGCCACGCGACAAGAGCGATGCCGGCGAACAGCAGAATCTCGAAGTAGATCGTTCCCGAAGACTGAAAATTGGGCGACTGGAATTCCTCGACTACCTGCTGGATCCATTTGGCCTGCAGGTAAGGCAGCGCATGAGCATGGACTGCAAATCCGTAAGGGTTGACGGCGGATGCCAGGAGGCACGCACCGGCAAGCATACCGTAGCGGCGCGCCTGCCAGAAGGAGGAAACGAGCGCCGATCCGATCGCCAGAACCGCCAGAGAGGCGATCAGGGCAAGAAATCCACCGTGGAGATTTGCCCAGAGGGTCGCCAACGGGACCAGAAGCCAGATGCGCCGCGACGCTCGCAACCGGTCGGCGTCGATCAGCCACAGCGAAATCGGGACGAACAGCAGTGTAAAAATGTGAGGCCGTGCCAGGAAGTGAATCGACGAAGCCGCCAGCACGAGATGCATGACGACAATCGCCATCAGGCAGTTCGCGCCGCGCCAAACCATATGGCGAAGCAGAACGATGTTCGAAAACGCAATCACGGCCCCGGAAAGGAGGATGAGGCCCTTCATCCCAAACGAACCGAAGATCGCTGCAAACAGGACGGCCGACAGCCACTCCCAGGCGTACCACGGCTGGCCAGCCTTCGAGAAAGAGAAAATGTCGCCTTGTGGCAGGGATCGATGCGCCAGGATGTAATCACCGGTGCGGATGTGATAGCCGGTCTGGGAATCGATAAGTAGGCCGGCGGTTCCATCGCTCGAAATCGTAAACAGCGCCAGCCAGATCACAAGGGCTACAAAAATGATGTCCAGGAGTGACGGGGTGAGCCAGCGGCTGACAGGAATGGCCCGCTCGGCGCCAGCGGCGGGGAGGTTACCGGCGTGAGTGGTTGGGTGTCCTATCCGGTATCATTCGACAGCCGGAACTAGTAGCGACATAAGGACTATCCCCTAGTCTTGGACCGGTACGGCAAGGCCGGAAGAAGTCGTTGCATTTGCTGAAACCCCTATGCTATAACCATTGCTTCAAGCGGCTGTTATCTAGAATAATCCAGCATCATCGAGGACATATAAATGGCATACGTCATAGCGGAACCTTGCATCGGAACGAAGGACACGGCGTGCGTGGACGCCTGCCCGGTAGACTGTATCCACCCGAAAAAGGACGAGGCAAATCACGCGACCGAAGAGTTGCTCTACATCGATCCGGTAGAGTGCATCGATTGCGGCGCCTGCGTCCCGGTATGTCCCGTCTCGGCGATCTTCGCGTTGGATGATCTCCCCGAAAAGTGGTCTGATTTCACCGCGCGAAACGCTGCATACTACGGCCGCTAGTTCGTCCTGTCAAGATTTACCGGCGCGAGATCTTCTCCCCGAAGCGTTTCGCGCCGGTTTTCGATTCACATCCTTCCTGATTTTTCTTCAACCTTGAATTCAAGCAGTTAGGTCTGTCCAGCCGTCAGGGTACGAGCGCCGTCCGTTACATTTGTGGCCAGAGGAGATCACTATGACAGTAACCACGATGGGCCGCGTGAACGTAGCGACACCGGGAACGATTGTGCCGCTTTCCACGAATCCCGTCCAGAAGGTCGCAAGAATTTACGCCCAGGTGATTCCGGGGCTGACCGGGAAAGGCTACCTCGGAAAGTCGAATTTGAACCGGTCGACTCTGGCCGGAGTAGCACGGGTGTTGTGGCCGAACTCCGGCGGGGGCTTTTCGGATTCGTTTGAAGTTAGCTCGGGCGACGGGCAGAACTCGTTGGTGCTGTCGGAGTACTTTGTCGATATGGACGTGGCGGGGGAAGGGTTGCTGGTTACTTACTGGACTGCTTAAGAGCCGCGGGAAAG
>JADMIO010634589.1_pt1 | contig 18616 bp, 9 predicted proteins | sample 8958161 | NCBI WGS metagenome assembly JADMIO01 (sample SAMN16585339, study PRJNA669376) | soil metagenome | isolation source: Crop rotation soil | place: USA: Cullars Rotation, Alabama | collected 2011 | reverse complement strand
CGCGACTTCAAGTCACGTGAATTCCAAGCTTCGGATCCCACTGTGCTGGAAAGCGTGCCCCTCAAGGCCAAGCTGAAACTCTACTGCACGGACCCCGAGCACGAGGATTTCGAGACCATCGTGCAGGACGTATACCTCGGCCAGATCCCCTACATGACCCCGAAAGGCTCGTTCGTTGTGAACGGCGCCGAGCGTGTGGTCGTGTCCCAATTGCATCGTTCGCCGGGCGTGTTCTTCGGCCAGAGCCGCCACGCCAACGGCACCAAGTTGTACAGTGCCCGTGTCATCCCCTTCAAGGGTTCGTGGATCGAATTCGCCACGGACATCAACGGGGTGATGTACGCCTACATCGACCGTAAGAAGAAACTGCCGGTGACCACGCTGCTGCGTGCCATCGGGTTCGAGAGCGACAAGCAGATCCTGGAGATCTTCGGCCTGGCCGACGAGGTGAAGGTGACCAAGGCCAACATGAAGGAGGCCGTGGGCCGCAAGCTCGCCGCCCGTGTGCTGAAGAGCTGGGTGGAGGATTTCGTGGACGAGGACACCGGTGAGGTGGTCTCCATCGAGCGGAACGAAGTGTTGATCGACCGCGAAACGGTGATCGAGGAGCACCACGTGGAGCAGATCGTCGACAGCGGTGCGAAGACCGTGATCCTGCACAAGCAGAACGTGAACGCCGCCGACTACGCGCTCATCTACAATACCCTGCAAAAAGACACCTCGAACTCCGAGAAGGAGGCCGTGGAGGTGATCTACCGCCAGCTGCGCAACGCCGAACCGCCCGATCTGGAAACGGCGCGCGGCGTCATCGACAAACTGTTCTTCAGCGAGCAGCGCTACGACCTCGGTGAGGTGGGTCGCTACCGCATCAACAAGAAGCTGGGCCTGCAAAGCGAGCTCAGCGTGCGCGTGCTCACCAAGGAGGACATCATCTTCATCATCAAGTACCTGATCGAACTGGTGAACTCCAAGGCTGATGTCGACGACATCGATCACTTGAGCAACCGCCGCGTTCGTACCGTGGGTGAGCAACTGCACGCCCAGTTCGGCGTGGGCCTGGCCCGCATGGCCCGCACCATCCGCGAGCGCATGAACGTGCGTGACAACGAGGTGTTCACGCCCACCGACCTGATCAACGCCAAGACCCTGAGCTCGGTGATCAACTCGTTCTTCGGGACGAACCAGTTGAGCCAGTTCATGGACCAGACGAACCCGCTCAGCGAGATCACCCACAAGCGCCGCATGTCGGCGCTCGGACCAGGAGGTCTGAGCCGCGAGCGTGCTGGTTTCGAGGTACGTGACGTGCATTACACGCACTATGGCCGCCTTTGCACCATCGAGACGCCGGAAGGACCGAACATCGGTCTGATCAGCTCGCTTTGTGTGTACAGCAAGATCAACAGCCTCGGCTTCATCGAGACGCCTTACCGCAGCGTGAAGGACGGCAAGGTGGATATGAAGACCGATGTGACCTACCTCAGTGCGGAGGAGGAGGACAACCTGATGATCGCCCAGGCGAACGCCAAGGTGAACGACAAGGGTGAATTCACCACCAGCCGTGTGAAGGCCCGCTTGATGGGTGACTTCCCGGTCGTGGAGCCGAAGGAATTGCACCTGATGGATGTGGCGCCGAACCAGATCGCTTCGATCGCCGCCTCACTGATCCCCTTCCTCGAGCACAACGACGCCAACCGTGCGCTGATGGGCTCGAACATGATGCGCCAGGCCGTGCCGCTGCTGCGGCCCGAAGCCCCGATCGTGGGTACCGGCCTAGAAGAGCTCGTGGCACGCGACAGCCGTGTGCTGCTCGTGGCCGAGGGCGAAGGCACCGTGAAATACGTGGACAGCGACCGCATCATCATCGACTACAAGCGCAGCGAGGACGAGCGCATCGTGAGCTTCGACGGCGATGAGAAGGAGTACAAGCTGACCAAGTTCCTGAAGACCAACCAGAGCACCTGCATGAACCTGCGCCCCATCGTGCGCAAGGGCGAGAAGGTGACCAAGGGCCAGACCCTCTGCGAGGGCTACGGTACACAGGATGGCGAACTCGCCATCGGCCGCAACTTGCAGGTGGCCTTCATGCCTTGGAAAGGCTACAACTTCGAGGATGCCATCGTGATCAGCGAGCGCGTGGCCAGCGAGGACATCTTCACCTCGATCCACATCGATGAGTACATCATGGAGGTGCGCGACACCAAGCGGGGCCTCGAGGAACTCACCGCCGACATCCCGAACGTTTCCGAAGAGGCCACCAAGGACCTCGACGAGAACGGCCTGATCCGCGTGGGTGCGGAGATCAAGGAAGGCGATATCCTCATCGGCAAGATCACGCCGAAAGGGGAGACCGATCCCAGCCCTGAGGAAAAGCTGCTGCGCGCCATCTTCGGCGACAAGGCCGGCGACGTGAAGGATGCCAGCCTGAAGGCCCCGCCCAGTACCAAGGGTGTGGTCATCGACAAGAAGCTCTTCAGCCGTGCCGTGAAGGACAAGAAGGCCAAGACGAACGAGAAGACCGTCCTGGAAGGCATCGACAAGGAGCAGGATAAGGAGTTGGGCAACCTGAAGAACGAACTGATCGACAAGCTGATGAAGCTCGTCGGTGGGGTCGGCTCCAATGGGGTGTTCAATAAGTACAAAGAGGAGCAGATCAAGAAGGGGGTGAAGTTCACCGCCAAGGTGCTGCAGGGCGTCGACTTCATCACCGTGGATCCTACCGACTGGACCGTGGAGAAGAAGACCAACGAGCTTGTGCGCCAGTTGATCCACAACTACAACATCCGCTACAGCGACATCAGCGGTGTTTACAAGCGCAAGAAGTTCCAGGTGAGCATCGGCGATGAGCTGCCCGCTGGTATCGTGAAACTGGCCAAGGTGTACGTAGCGGCGAAGCGCAAGCTTACCGTGGGCGACAAGATGGCCGGCCGTCACGGGAACAAGGGCATCGTTGCGCGCATCGTGCGCGACGCCGATATGCCGCACATGGCCGACGGAACGCCGATGGACATCGTGCTGAACCCGCTCGGTGTGCCTTCACGGATGAACCTGGGCCAGATCTATGAGACCGTGCTCGGTTGGGCCGGCCTCAAACTCGGTCGCAAGTACGCCACGCCGATCTTCGACGGTGCCACGCACGAGCAGATCGATGCCGAGACCGACGAGGCCGGTGTCCCGCGCAACGGGAAGACCTACCTCATCGATGGTGGCACGGGCGTACCCTTCGACCAACCCGCCACGGTGGGCGTGATCTACATGATCAAGCTGGCCCACATGGTGGACGACAAGATGCACGCCCGTTCCATCGGACCATACAGCCTCATCACGCAACAGCCGCTGGGCGGTAAGGCCCAGTTCGGTGGCCAGCGTTTCGGGGAGATGGAAGTGTGGGCGTTGGAGGCTTTCGGTGCCGCCAACATCCTGCAGGAGATCCTCACCGTGAAGAGCGACGACGTCGTCGGTCGTGCGAAGGCCTACGAGGCCATCGTAAAGGGTGAGCCGCTCCCCACCCCGGGTATCCCGGAATCGTTCAACGTACTGCTCCACGAACTGCGTGGCCTGGCCCTGAACGTATCCCTCGAGTGATCCACCCGGTGAGCAACGAATTGGTAGAACGGTAAGCAACGCGATAACATGAAGAAGGAAGTAAAGCTGACCAGCAACTTCAACACCATCGTCGTGAGCCTGGCATCGCCTGAGCTGATCCTCGAGCGCAGCCATGGTGAGGTGATCAAGCCTGAGACGATCAACTATCGCACCTACAAACCGGAGCGCGACGGCCTTTTCTGCGAGCGCATTTTCGGCCCGGTGAAGGACTTCGAATGCCACTGCGGCAAGTACAAGCGCATCCGCTACAAGGGGATCGTATGTGATCGCTGCGGGGTGGAGGTGACCGAGAAGAAGGTGCGTCGTGAGCGCATGGGGCACATCCAGCTGGTGGTGCCCGTGGCCCACATCTGGTATTTCCGCAGCCTACCCAACAAGATCGGCTACCTGCTGGGCCTGCCCACCAAGAAGCTCGACCAGATCATCTACTACGAGCGTTACGTGGTGATCAACCCGGGCAGTGCGGTGAACAAGGAAGGTGTGGCCGTGCAGTACCTCGACTTCCTGACGGAAGAGGAGTACCTCGACATCCTCGATGCCCAGGGCAAGGAGAACCACCACCTCGACGATGCGGATCCCAACAAGTTCATCGCCAAGATGGGCGCGGACGCGTTGCACGACCTGTTGAAGCGCTTGGACCTCGACACCCTGAGCTACGACCTGCGTCACAAGGCGAATACCGAGACCAGCCAGCAGCGCAAGAACGAGGCCTTGAAGCGCCTGAACGTCGTGGAGGCTTTCCGCGATGCGAACAGCCGCCGCGAGAACAACCCCGAGTGGATGATCATCAAGGTCGTCCCCGTGATCCCGCCCGAACTGCGCCCGTTGGTGCCCCTGGACGGTGGCCGTTTCGCCACGAGCGACCTGAACGACCTCTACCGCCGCGTGATCATCCGCAACAACCGCCTGAAGCGATTGATGGAGATCAAGGCGCCGGAAGTGATCCTGCGCAACGAGAAGCGCATGTTGCAGGAGGCCGTCGACAGCCTCTTCGACAACAGCCGCAAGAGCAGCGCCGTAAAGAGCGAAAGCAACCGCCCGCTGAAGTCATTGAGCGATTCGCTCAAGGGCAAGCAGGGCCGCTTCCGCCAGAACCTGCTCGGTAAGCGTGTGGATTACAGCGCGCGTTCCGTGATCGTGGTTGGTCCCGAACTGAAACTGCACGAGTGCGGTCTGCCCAAGGACATGGCGGCCGAACTCTTCAAGCCGTTCATCATCCGCAAGCTCATCGAGCGCGGCATCGTGAAAACGGTGAAGAGCGCCAAGAAGATCGTGGACAAGAAGGAGCCCGTGGTGTGGGACATCCTGGAGAACGTGCTCAAGGGCCACCCCGTGCTCTTGAACCGTGCACCAACGCTGCACCGCCTTGGTATCCAGGCCTTCCAGCCCAAGCTGATCGAGGGCAAGGCCATCCAACTGCACCCGTTGGTATGTACCGCGTTCAACGCTGACTTCGATGGTGACCAGATGGCCGTGCACGTGCCCCTGGGCAATGCCGCCATCCTGGAAGCCCAGCTGTTGATGCTCGCCAGCCACAACATCCTGAACCCGGCCAACGGCGCGCCCATCGCGGTGCCCAGCCAGGACATGGTGCTCGGCCTGTACTATATCACCAAGGGCCGCAAGACCGACAAGGAGCGCGCGATGAAGGGCGAAGGCATGACCTTCTACAGCCCCGAGGAAGTGATCATCGCGTTCAACGAAGGCAAGCTCGACCTGCACACGCACATCAAACTGCGCTGGACCGATGTGAACGGCAAGAGCAGCATCATTGACACCACCTGCGGTCGCACCCTCTTCAACGAGGTGGTGCCCGACGAGTGCGGTTTCATCAATGACGTGCTCACCAAGAAAGCACTGCGTGACATCATCGGCATGGTGATGAAGACCACCGGTACCGCACGTGCCGCACAGTTCCTGGACGACATCAAGGACCTGGGCTTCATGAGCGCCTTCCGTGGCGGACTGAGCTTCAACCTGGACGACGTGGTGATCCCCGATGCCAAGGAGAAGCTGGTGAAAGCCGCACAGGCCGAGGTGGACGAGGTGACGGGCAACTACAACATGGGCCTGATCACGAACAACGAGCGCTACAACCAGACCATCGACATCTGGACACACACCAACAGCAAGGTGACCTTCACCTTGATGGAGCGCATCAAGAGCGACCGCCAGGGCTTCAACTCCATCTACATGATGATGGACAGCGGCGCGCGTGGTTCCAAGGAACAGATCCGACAGCTGAGCGGCATGCGGGGCCTGATGGCCAAACCGCAGAAGAGCGGTGGTGGTGGCGGACAGGACATCATCGAGAACCCGATCCTCTCGAACTTCAAGGAGGGCCTTTCCATCCTGGAGTACTTCATCAGTACGCACGGTGCGCGGAAAGGTCTGGCCGATACGGCGCTGAAGACCGCCGATGCCGGTTACCTCACCCGCCGTCTCGTCGACGTGGCGCAGGACGTGGTGATCACGGCCGAGGATTGCGGCACGTTGCGCGGCCTCATCGCCACTGCGCTCAAGAAGAACGAGGAAGTGGTTGAGACCCTGTATGATCGTGTATTGGGTCGCACCACGGTGCATGATGTGTACCACCCGCAGACCGGTGACCTGATCATCGCCAGCGGTGAGAACATCAATGAGGACATCGCAGCCGTGATCAACGCCAGCCCGATCGAGGAGGTGGAGATCCGCAGCGTGCTCACCTGCGAGCAGAAGCAGGGAGTGTGCGTGAAGTGCTATGGTCGCAACCTGGCCACCGGGCGATTGGTGCAGATGGGCGAGGCGGTCGGTGTGATCGCCGCGCAGAGCATCGGCGAACCCGGAACACAGCTCACCCTGCGGACATTCCACGTGGGTGGTGTCGCCGGCAAGATCACCGAACAGAGCGAGATCCGCGCCAAGTATGACGGCGTGCTGGAGATCGACGAGCTGCGCACGGTGAAGAAGAAGGACCGCAAAGGCGAAGAAGCCGATGTGGTCATCAGCCGCAGCACCGAGATGCGCATCGTGGACAAGAACACGGGCATCGTGCTCACCACGAGCAACGTCCCCTATGGTGCGTTCCTCTATGCCAAGGCGGGCAAGTCGATCAAAAAGAACGACCTGATCTGCACGTGGGACCCGTACAACGCGGTCATCATCTCAGAACTGGCCGGTAGCCTCAGTTTCGAGGCGATCGAGGAGAACGCGACCTACCGCGAGGAGATCGACGAACAGACGGGCTTCGCCGAGAAGGTGATCATCGAGAGCCGCGACAAGCGGAAGAACCCGACGATCAAGATCATGGATACCAAGGGCAAGGAAGAGATCAAGAGCTACAGCCTGCCCGTAGGTGCCCACATCATCGTGAAGGAGGGCCAGAAGATCGAGGCCGGCGACGTGTTGGTGAAGATCCCCCGCAGCTCCGGCAAGGGTGGTGATATCACCGGTGGTCTGCCACGCGTGACCGAACTGTTCGAGGCGCGTAACCCGAGCAACCCGGCGGTGGTGAGCGAGATCGACGGTATCATCTCCTATGGCAAGATCAAGCGGGGTAACCGCGAGATCATCGTAGAGAGCCGCACCGGCGAACACAAGACCTACCTGGTCCCCTTGAGCAAGCACATCTTGGTGCAGGAGAACGACTTCACAAAGGCGGGTGCTCCCCTGAGCGATGGTTCCATCGCCCCTGGTGACATCCTGGATATCCAGGGTCCGACCAAGGTGCAGGAGTACCTGGTGGACGAGGTGCAGGAGGTGTACCGCATGCAGGGCGTGAAGATCAACGACAAGCACTTCGAGGTGATCGTTCGCCAGATGATGCGCAAGGTGGAGATCGAGGATCCGGGCGATACCCGTTTCCTGGAGCGCCAGAGCGTGAACAAGACCGAGTTCATGGAGGAGAACGACCACATCTACGAGAAGATGGTCGTCACCGAATCCGGCGACAGCCCCAACCTGAAGGTGGGCCAGATCGTGTCCATGCGCAAGCTGCGTGATGAGAACAGCGTGCTGAAGCGCAAGGACGCCAAGCTGGTGGAAGCCCGCGAGGCCAAGCCGGCCACGGCCCGTACCATGCTGCAGGGCATCACCCGCGCCTCGTTGCAAACGGAAAGCTTCATCAGTGCGGCCTCCTTCCAGGAGACCACCAAGGTGCTGAACGAAGCCGCTGTGAGCGCCAAGGAGGACCACCTGAACGGCTTGAAGGAGAACGTGATCGTCGGTCACCTGATCCCCGCCGGTACCGGCGCGCGCGCCTACCGCCAGACCATCGTCGCCAACAAGGACGAGTATACGCGCATGATGGCCGAGAAGCTGCAGGCGCAGGAGATCGAAGAATGACACCGCGAGCGGCAAGCGGCAAGTAACAGAGCGGCGAGTAGTCGATCACCGGCCTTGGGCCGATGAGCGACTTGCCGCTCGCCGCTTGTTTACCCGCGCAAATCCATCCATACCATGGCAGACCAGAAAGACCAGCCCCGCGGCAACCAGCTGAACATCGAGATCAGCGAGGAAGTGGCCGATGGCGTTTACAGCAACCTCGCGATCATCACCCACAGCAATTCGGAGTTCGTATTGGACTTCGTGCGCGTGATGCCCGGTGTGCCCAAGGCGAAGGTGAAGTCGCGCATCCTCCTGACCCCGCAGCACGCGAAGCGGCTGATGCGTGCGCTCGCCGATAACATCCAGAAGTTCGAGACGGTGCACGGCGCGATCCGCGAAACGGAAATGCCCGAGATCCCGATGAATTTCGGCGGGCCCACGGCGCAGGCTTGAGCTTTGCCAGAATGAAATGAGAAACCCCGGGAGACCGGGGTTTCTCATTTCGGATCACAACTTGATCGCGTGCATTCGCTGCACGACGCTCTCATCCGCGCACTCCTTAGCAAGGCGTCGGGCCACATGCTTCTCATAGCCATCCGTTGCATAGCCGTGGCGGATCAGGTGCAGGTCCAGCAGAAGTTCGTCAATGACCTCCCACACGAAAGGATCCGGACGAAGGTCCACAGGCAGCCGTTCCAACTCCCCGGCTACCCGCTCATAGAGGTCAAGGAGTGCGTGGTCGATAGGCCCGTTCATTCCTGTGCTTTCTGGTTGAAGAGGATGTACCCGAAGTTGAGGCTCCAGGCCCATGGCTCGGCCAGCTGATCGAAGTAGCTCAGGTTGAACCATACCGGCCCGATGGGACTCTGATAGATCAAGGAGCCTGACCCGATGTAGCGAGGGTCTGTGAAGCCGGCGGCGGTCGTGGGCTTCCCATCGGCATCGCGAACGATGGGCTCGTAGGGCTGGAACACATAAGCCTCCAGCCGCAGATCGAATTTGTTGCGGGCCACGGCGATGATGGTGCGCAGCCCACCAGCCAGGTACTTGGGCGCACGGAACTGTTCCATGAAATACGTGCGGCTCTCCGGTGTGGGTTGGAAGGCGGGTGCCCGGATGATGCTCTCGGTGTAGTTCTCGAACGTGGGCATGGCGCTATACACCCCTTCGGCCAGAACACCGAAGCGCAGGATGCCGCGCGGAAGGAAGTACTGGTCGATGGAGGCTTTCGCCATCGGCCATTCGCGCCGGGCCTTGAATTCCCCGCCTCCATCCTCGTGCGTGGAGCCGGGTATGGTGTTCTCATCACCGATGATGTAGCGCACTTCGGCCTTCAGGCATTCTCCTGCGTTGGGGTGCTGCTTCCGGTTCAGTGAATTCCGTGTGATCATCAGGCCGCCAGTGATATGGCGGAAATAGGTCACATCGCTCGTATCCTGCCCTGTGAAGTCATCGGTCTGGTAGTAGCGGTCCTTCGTCTCGGCCCATTTCACGTCGGCGCGGAGAAGGCCCTTGTTCCCGAATCCCATGCCCACGTTCGCCCCGCCCCACATCTCGCGGATCACCACGAAGGCCGGCTTCACCTCGTCGAAGAAGGTACTGAAGCTGCGGAAGTAGTCCCACCGGTGCAGGGTGAACTCCGGTTCGATATACAGGGGCAGGCGCGTGGAGAGGTCGGCGCGCAGTTTCAATTGACCGGCGCTGTAGAACTTCCCGAAGTAGGAGAGGGCTTCCAGTCGCGCACTGCTGCTGCCGAAAAGGTGGTAACGCAGGCCCACCATGCCTGTATTGATGGGTCGCGAGGAGAACATGCCACCGAAGTGCACATCGAGGTCCTTCTCCGGCTTCACCAGCAGGTCCAGATCGTAATCGCCGCGCTCCTTCCTGTACGTGGCCCGCGGATAGAGCCCCGCGATATTGTGATCGGCGAAGAGCCTGAAGTAGGCGGGTTTCAGGCGGTCCGCGGTCAGCCGTTCGCCATAACCCTCAAGACTGTGCTGTACGTAGCGTGTCGCCGACCGGCCAAGACCCTCGATGTGGACATCGCCGAACACAAGCGGTGGGAATCTGGCGCGGAACGCTTTGCGGCGCACCTCCAGTTCGGAACGTGACACGCGCCGTTGCACCTGCGCGAGGATCTCCGGCATGCGTCGTATCGCCTCGTTGTAGCCATCTTCGATGGATACGCCCGGCTCGCTGAAATCGAAAACACCGGTGGTGGTGCGGGGTTCGATGATCACCCCGTTCTCGCAGAGCACCGAGAAGTTCGTCGGTTCCTGCATCATCGCCCGCAACTGGCTCAACAGGTCGTCCTCGCTCGGTGCGATGGAGTTGCTCGAGACGTTGCTGCCCAGGATGATCTCCGGGAAGAAGTCCTCGTACATCACGTCACTGGGAAAATTGTTGTACAGCCCGCCATCCATCATCAGGTGGCCGTTCACGCGGATCGGCTTGAAGTAGAACGGGTAGCTCATGCTCGCACGTACGGCCTGCGCCAGGTCACCCTGGCGGAATACCACGGACTTCTGCTCCGTGATGTCCGAAGCCACACAGCGGAAAGGGATGAAGAGGCTGTCCATGTTGTAGCCCGCTGCCGCCGAGGCCGGCGAGAACTCGCGCATCTGCTCGAAGTCCAGCAGCACAGGGCTCCGCAGGTTCGTGGGCAACGAGGTCTGCAGGGCGGTGTCCAGGTCGAAACGGAGGTTGAGCAAGGAAGCGTCCGGATGGTCCTGCTTGAAGTAGTACTGGTAGCGGGGCTCGACCCCGCCTTCGGCCATAATGCGGAATTCTTCGGTCTTGAACAACGAGTCGATCTCCCACGGTGACAAGCCGGAGGCGTACATGGCACCGATCAAGGCCCCCATGCTGCTTCCGGTGATGCGATCGATGGGAACACCGTTCTCCTCCAGCGCCTTCATCACGCCGATATGGGCCATGCCGGAGGCACCACCACCGCTCAAGACAAGACCCACTTGTTGCGCATGGGCATTCCATGTGCTCGTGACGAGTGCGACAGCGAGTACGAAGCGGGTCATGCGTGCGTGGGGCCGGGCAAAAGTAGGACCACGCATCCCGCCCGGAGTGCCGTTCACAAGACGGATAAGCCGCTGAAATACGCTGGTGCGAGCAGGAGCCTGCTGCCGTACCAGCTGAACAACTCCCCGTCAACGAACTTCACCGGCGTTCCCGGACAGATCATATTCAACTCGGCGATGTGCTCTTGCTTGAACGGATAGGGCTCCGATGAGAGCAGGATGAGTTCCGGGTCGGATTCGGCCAGTTCCTGTGACGTGATCACGGGGTAGCGTGCGTCTCCATCATCGAACACATTGATCAGGCCGCAACGCTTGAGCATGTCGTTCACGAAGGTGCCATGCCCGGCCACCATGAAGGGCTCGCGCCAGATGAAATAGGCCACCGTCCGGGTCGGTTCCACCGGGATCAGCTCGGCAAAGGCACGGTCTATCCCCAGTTCGAGGACCTCTGCCCTGGCCCGCGATCCGGTGATGTCGCCGACCCGAAGGATCATGTCCAACGCTCCGTCCAGATCGCGCACATCGCTCATCCAGACCGGGAATTCCTTCTCCAGGGCTTGAATATCCTTCCGCTCGTTCTCCTCCTTGTTGCCGATGATGAGATCGGGCTTCAGCGAGCGCACTTTTTCAAAGTCCACCTTTTTGGTACCGCCGACCCGCGGCTTACTGCGGAACCATGCCTCCGGGTGCACGCAGAACTTGGTGATGCCGACCACGTGCTCACCAAGGCCGAGGTCGTGGAGCAGTTCGGTCTGCGAGGGGACAAGGGAGATGATCCGCTGCGGGTGCTCGGGCACTTGGACACTGCGTTGCATTTGGTCCAGAACGATGCGCATCAGGGTAGCTTATCGATCCGAAGGAATTCGTTCCAATAGCGCTCGCGGTCCATGTCGGACCAATGGATACGATAGTAGCGGGCCTGGTAGGTCTGGATCTGGCAGACTACGACCAAAAGAACGGCTGCAGCGATGAAAGCTCCTTTCCAGGGCCCGGGCAGCCTTTGTGCAGCGAGTGCGAAGGGTATGGCGAAGAGCGCCAGGAATTCCACGTACACCCGCGAACCGAAACTCCCGCCATACCACCAGTTCCACCATGCAGAGAGCATGTAGGTGAGCAGGACGAAAAAGAGCAGCCAGGCGATACTCGCCGGCCGCGACCGCTGCCAGAAGTGCCAAAGCCCAATGCAGGCCAGCAAGGTTATCGGCGTATAGACGAACAGGCCTTTGCGATAGCTCCAGAGCATGTCCAGCATATGCGGGTCGCCCCAGTTGAAGCCTTCTTCACCGTAGCTGTAGATCATCCAGTTCCCAGTAGCGGCTTTGTAATAAAAGAGTTGAAGGCCCAGGATGGACAAGGCCGCAAGCGAACCACCTGTGATGTGGAGCGGCGAGCGACACACCAGTCGCCAGCAGGCGCGGAGTTGCTCTGCGTTGTCGAAAAGGATGGGCAGGGCGAGCAGGATGATCCCGTTCACCGGTCTCACGAGGACGATGGCCCCCAGCAACGCGCCGAGCCCGATCAGTTGCTTTCGGGAAGGAAGCAGGGCGAACCTGCGGCCAAGAAGGAGGAAAGCACCGCACAAGCCAAAGCTGTAGGCATGGCTCATGCCCGGTGCCACCACTGCATAGTAGAACAGGTTGGTGCCGAAGGTGAACGCCACAAGCGTACCCGCTATGGCGCGGTCACCCACATCGTAGCTGCGGAGCGTCCGAACGAGACACCATAAGCCGAGCATCACGAAGGCGATGGCTGAGAGGTTCACTGCGACCACGTAGGGTTTCGACCATCCATCGGCTTCCGCTCCGGCGATGGAGGCATACGCATGAGCGCACAGGAACAGCGGCAGTTGCATCACTGCGGTGCCGATGAAGTACTTGTTGATGTAGATGCCATCGACCTGGAAGCGGTAGTCGTAGAACAGGTCCGGGTTGTAGTAGCGCTCGCGTTCGATCGCATCGAACGAGCCGAGGTTCGGGTCGCCTTCGAGGATCAGTGTTGGGAGATAGGCGTGGTAGCCCTTGGCGTCCGCCTGCAATACGGTACGCCAATGTTCGGCCCCCCAATTGATGTTCGAACTGCTTACCAGTAACACCCCGAGGATAAGGAAGAGCACCCAGCGTGTGTAGCCCGAATATCTCAAGGTGATCCTGCTACGGACGGAAGATCAGTTCGGAAGGGGGACCCGTGTTGACCGTCGATGGAACAGGCAAGGCACCGATCACTTGAGCTTCCCGATGATGTCCTGCTTGGTGATGATGCCGAACCCCTCCTTCATCTTCACCAGCACGGCGGGACTTCCATTGCCCAGTTTCTTCGCGATCTCCTCGAGCGTCGCGTCGGGGGCCATCACCGGAAGGGATGGTCCCATGACGACCCGGCTTTTCTGGTGCCGCACTTCGGCGTCCTCCAGGATGGCATCGAACAGGCGTGCGTCGGTTATGGTGCCGACCGACTTGCCGTTCTCCATCACCGGCAACTGGTCGATGTTGTGCTTGCGCATACGGTCGATGGCGAGCAATACGGGCTCCTCGGCCTCGACACTGACCAATGGGAGATCGCGGCCTTTCAGGAGATCGCCGGCGGTGGGTTTCTCTTCGACGAGGAAGCCGCGCTCGCGCATCCAGTCGTCGTTGAACATCTTGCCCACGTAGCGTGTGCCGTGATCATGGAAGATGATCACCACCGTTTCGCCCTTCTTGAAATTGTCCTTCAACTGCAACAGACCGGCCATGGCACTGCCCGCGCTGTTGCCCACGAAGATGCCCTCCTCCTTGACGATCCGTCGTGTGAAGATGGCCGCATCCCGGTCGGTGACCTTCTCGAAGTGGTCGATCAGGTCCATGTCCACGTTCTGCGGCACGAAGTCCTCGCCGATCCCTTCGGTGATGTATGGATAGATCTCGTTCTTGTCGAAGATGCCCGTCTCCTTCAGTTTCTTGAATACCGATCCGTACGTGTCGATACCCCAGACCTTCAGCTTGGGGTTCTTCTCCTTCAGGAAGCGTGCGGTGCCGCAGATCGTGCCGCCCGTACCCACGCCCACCACCAGGTGATCGACCTTGCCGCCTGTCTGGTCCCAGATCTCAGGGCCTGTTGTTTCGTAGTGTGCCCGGGCGTTGCTCGGATTGTCATACTGGTTCGCCTTCCAGCTGTTGGGGGTTTCCTTCTCCAAGCGTGAGCTGACCGAGTAATAGGACCGGGGATCCTCGGGATCCACATTCGTAGGGCACACGATCACTTCGGCGCCGAACGCACGCAGGATATCGACCTTCTCGCGGCTCTGCTTGTCGGTGGTGGTGAAAATGCACTTGTAGCCCTTGATGATCGCACCGATGGCCAGGCCCATGCCCGTGTTACCGCTGGTGCCTTCGATGATGGTCCCTCCGGGCTTCAGCCGGCCGTCCCTCTCCGCATCCTCGATCATCTTGATCGCCATCCGGTCTTTGATGCTGTTGCCGGGGTTGAAGGTCTCCACCTTGGCGAGCACCGTTGCGGCGACGTCTTTCGTGATGCGGTTGAGGCGGACCAACGGCGTATTGCCGATGGTGGAGAGGATGTTCTCGTGGATCTTCATTACGCCGCGAAGTTAACCACCCTGTCCCCTGTGAGCGGTTCGGCCGGCCCACCACGACAATGCTTTCAGTCGAAGCGGATGGCCTTGGCCGGAGCGATGCGTGTGACGAGCAAACTGGGCAGGATGAGTGCCGCAACGCAGATCGCCAGTGTGCCCAGATCCAGCAGTGCGATGGGCATCAAATGGAGTTCCACCTGCACCACGTCCACATAGTACACCTCCACCGGAAGGCGCACGAGGCCGAAGTGCTGTTGCACCAGGCAAAGGGCGATCCCGAGCAGATCGCCCAGGATGATGCCGGCACCGAGGATGTATGCCGCATCGATCAGGAAGATCCGGCGGATGGCGCCGTTGGTACTCCCCAGTGCCTTCAGCACACCGATCAGCGTGGTGCGCTCCAGGATGATGATGAGCAGCGCGCTGGTCATGTTGATGATCGCTACGATGATCATGAGGACGATCACCACGACCACGTTCTTGTCCAGCAGTTCAAGCCAGGCGAAGATCTCCGGGAACCGATCGCGCGCGCTCAATGAGCGCAGTTCAGGGCCGAGGTAGCGGGTGTAGATCAGATCGTCCATCGCCATCATGTCCTCGAAGCGGTCCAGGGTGACCTCGAAACCGCCGCAGTATTTGGTATGGCTGCCACCACTGCCGCCGCGTTCCACGCGTATATGCTGCACGACGATGTCGCTGCCAAGGCTGTGGGTGATGAAGGAAACGGAGTCCGGAACGATATGCACCCAGGCTGTATCGGGGATGGTGTGGTCGGCATCATGGAGGACCAGCGTAAACGTGGTATCCCCCGGCGGCTTGCCCATCGCGCTCAATGGCAGGTTAGGGTTATGCCAGTCCCAGAGTTGCAACCGGTGAGGGCCGGGGCCTTTCAATTCTGTGCCCGGCCATTCGTATGTGTAGAAGCGATCACCGCCGAAGGCCAGGCCTTTCAGTTCAACGAAACGGCCGTACTCCACCTGGCCAACGTCGATCTCCGCCTTCAACCCCCATTGGGAGAAGCGTTGGATGTGATCGATGTCGACGTAGACGAGCTGGTGATCGATCTGCTCAAGGCCGGTCTCATACAAACCGCTTACGTGGAATTTCCGCGGGCGGATGTCGTCGCGGTCCTTCACGAGGTAGACCGTGATGGTGTCATCAACGCCGATGTGCAACCGTTTACCAAGGTAACGCGAGAGGAGGAGGTCGATCGGGTGGGCCGTATCGCCGATCGCAGGCAACGAACCGCTCACCAGATGGTCATGGAGGAAGCTCCAGTCATGATCCCTGCCCACGCCTTTCACGATGACGCCTTCGATGTCTTCCGGGGTCTCGATGATGCCCGGCTTGGTGGCATAGATCTGGATATGCGCGACGCCGGGCACGGTGTCCAGCCAGGGATAGAAGGGCTGTGCGATCGGGACCCGCGGCGTTTCCTTCGGATCGGTCTGGCGGATCGCGGTGATCTGCAAGTGCGCGCCAGCCCCGGTTACCTTCGCCCGCACCTCATGCTGGAACCCTGTCGTGATCCCCACCGTGATGATCATCACCGCCATGCCCACCACGATACCTAGTACCGCGATGACCACGATGGGCCTTGAGAACCGGGAACTGTCCGATCCCTCACCACGAACGATGCGGCGTGCGATGAAGTGTGCGAAACCCATGGAACGCCCTGCGATACCGGGCCGGGCGAAGATAGCCTGCTCGTGGATGGCGCTTTTGGCGTGGGTCTGCTCCCCCGCACAGAATGCTGCCGTGCTCGTCGCGCATGGACCGTCGCAGGTGGTCACCGGGGCGGAACGTACGGATCAATACATCCCCTTGCTTGTCGGTAAACGCGTTGCCGTGGTGACCAACCAGACGGGGATGATCGGACCGACACACCTCGTGGATTCGCTGCTCGCCCTGAGAATCAATGTGATGAAGGTGTTCGCTCCGGAGCATGGGTTCCGGGGTGATGCGGATGCAGGGGCGCATGTGAAGGACCAGCGCGACGAACGTTCGGGTCTCCCGATCATTTCGCTTTACGGGAGCAAGAACAAGCCAACGGTCGCACAACTCGCTGACGTCGATGTGCTGGTATTCGACATCCAGGATGTGGGCGTCCGCTTCTACACGTACATCAGTACGCTGCACTACGTGATGGAAGCTGCAGCGGAGCAGGGCAAGCAGGTGATCGTGCTGGACCGGCCGAACCCCAATGGATTTTACGTGGATGGGCCGGTGCTGGAGGAAGCGCACACCTCCTTCGTCGGTATGCATCCCGTGCCGCTCGTGCACGGCATGACGATCGGGGAGTATGCCCGCATGATCAACGGAGAAGGTTGGTTGAAGGCGAATGTGAAGTGCGATCTCACCGTTGTCCCGTGTACAGGCTATGATCACAACGTGTTCTATGATCTTCCGATCAAGCCTTCACCCAACCTGCCGAACATGCCGGCCGTCTATCTGTACCCATCGCTGGGTCTTTTTGAAGGAACGGTGGTGAGCGTTGGCCGGGGGACGGACAGGCCTTTCCAGTGTATCGGCTACCCGGGGAACCCGGTGGGCCAGTTCCATTTCACACCGGTGAGCATGCCTGGCGCTAAGGATCCGCCGCACAAGGGGATTGAATGCACGGGCATCGATCTGCGTGAATACGGTGCCTTCCAAAGTCGCATGGAGAAACGCCTGCGTCTGCATTGGATCATCGGATTCTATACCGAAGCCGTTCACAAGGAGTCCTTCTTCAGTGCCTTCTTCGACAACCTGGCCGGTGGTCCGGACCTGCGCGAGCGGATCGTTCGCGGTGAGGACGAGGAGACCATCCGCGCTTCATGGCAGCCGGCCCTGCAGGAGTTCCTGAAGGTGAGAAGCAAGTATCTGCTGTACGCGGATCTCTCCAACTGAGAAAGCGGAACCCCGCTCCCAACGTTGGGGCGGGGTTCCGCTTCTAGAACTCCGAGGATCGGAGTTTCCCGCTCGGTTATTTCTGGATCACCAGTCGCTGTGTGAAGTGCTGCTCACCTGCGGTGATGTTGACCAGGTAGATACCATTGTCCATGGTACCACCCAGATTCAGGACGGTGTTGATGAACCCGTCCTGCACGGCGATGGTGCGCGTGCTCACACGCTTGCCCGTGAGGTCGAAGAGGTCCACGCTCACTGTGCTCACACCGTCATCAATGGCTTCCAGGCTCAGGTATAGTTGATCACCGCGGTTGGGGTTGGGGTACATGCGCAAGGCCGTGTCCTCGGTCACCATGTTTTGCCCCCCGCCGTTCACCGGGGTATTGTCGATGGTCAGATCGCAGACCTCACCCCAGGGAGTGAAGTTGGGTCCTGCTGCCGGTGTAGGCGTGTCGACGCACCAGGTGGCACCGTTGTCCTTGCTGGCGCGCACTTCCACCTGGTAGGTCTTCCCGTCCTGCAGAGGCTGCACCGCCCAGTTCAGCTGCACGAAGTACGTATTGCTCGTGCGGATGGTCACGAAGTTCTCCCCATCGATACGGAATCGGAACTGGTACTTGTTGGCCCCGGTAACGGGTTTCGCATGGACGTACTGCCCGGTGACGAAGGAGCGCATCACGTTGCAACTGAAGTAGGGGTTGCCGGGGATGTCCATGAGCTTGGTGAGGGGACAGGCCGCGCGCACGGGATCGATCATCATGCGGCAGGCAGGTCCCCAGCTGCCGTTCACGTTGTTGATGCGCGTGCGCACCTTCACGTTCATCAGCACGTTGGCGGGGATCTGGTTGGCCGCCGCCCAGTTGTTGACCTTCAAGTGGCACGCGCGGCTGGCATCTGCTGGTGCGAAGCCATCGCTCACCGTATGGCTGCGGAACTTGCGGAAGCTATAGCCGCCATTGGGGTTGAAGATCCAGAACTCGTAACCGCTGGTGGCGGCGTGGGGCCCACTGTACTCTGCGCTCACTGCGGCGACAGGGCTGCAGACATAGTACTCGCCCGTGGTCCAATCGAGCTTGTCGCAGCTTGTGAAGATGGACCCGGCCGCTGACATCGGTACGCAGAAGCCCTCACCGCCGGCGATCTGGCTCACGGCTCCGCTCGTGAAATTTCGGCGGTTGTCGATAATGCGGACACCGGGGTTACCTGCGGT
>JADMIO011227300.1_pt1 | contig 18617 bp, 21 predicted proteins | sample 8958161 | NCBI WGS metagenome assembly JADMIO01 (sample SAMN16585339, study PRJNA669376) | soil metagenome | isolation source: Crop rotation soil | place: USA: Cullars Rotation, Alabama | collected 2011 | reverse complement strand
GCCGCGACTTCAAGTCACGTGAATTCCAAGCTTCGGATCCCACTGTGCTGGAAAGGTCTTGGTCGGGCCGGGGACCACCGCGTTGACGCGGATCTTGTGCGGGCCGAGTTCGATCGCCGCGCTGCGGGTCAGTCCGCGAATGCCGAACTTCGAGGCCGAATAGGCGGTGAACCCGTGCCGCCCCTCGACGCCCTGCACCGAGGAGAAGTTGATGATCGAGCCGCCGCCGGCGCGCTTCAGCGATTCCGCCCCGTACTTCAGCCCGAGGAACGTCCCGACCAGGTTGGTGTCCAGGACCTTGCGGAACATCTCCAGCGTCAGGTCCTCCAGCTTGGCGACGCGGTTGACGCCAGCGTTGTTGACCAGGATGTGGATCGGGCCGAACTGCGCCTCGGCCGCGGCGATCGCGGTCTGCCAGTCGCCCTCGACCGAGACGTCCAGCGGCACGAACGCCGCAAAGCCGGCACGGGCGCTGTTGAGGGCCTCCACCACCCCTTTCGCGTCGTCCGCGCGCCGATCTGCAATGACCACTCGCGCGCCTTCGGACGCCAGCAACCGGGCCGCAGCCGCGCCGATGCCGCGCGCGCCGCCGGTGATGAAGGCGACCTTTCCATCGAGCGAGCCGGCGCTCATCGCGTGATGATCCGCGATCCCTCGACGAAGGCGTTCCGCGCCTTGGAGCCCTCGCCCATGATGTTGAGCTGGTAGGTGTAGCCCTGCTCGATCCGGTAGTTGGTATGCAGCGCGAAGTTGTCGATGTGGTTCAGCGCGGCCTTGGCGGCGCGAACCGCGGCGGGCTGCTTCTTGGCCAGTTGCTGGGCCACCTCACGCGCCTTCGCCATCAGCTCGTCGGGTTCGACCAGATAGGCCACCGAGCCCCAGGCGTGCAGTTCAGCCGCAGACGCCGGCTTGCAGGTCAGTGACATCTCGCGCAGCTTCATCGGCGACACGAGCTTGGCCAGGTGCGAGGCGCAGCCCAGCGCGCCGTTGTCCACCTCGGGCAGGCCGAAACGGGCCTTGGTCGAGGCGATGATGATGTCGCAGCTGCCGACCAGGCCGACGCCCAGGCCCATGCAGAAGTCGTTGACCGCCGCGATCACCGGGACAGGCGTGGTGTAGATGGTGTGGAAGGTGGCGTAGCAGGCCTCGCCCGAGCTGGTCATGAGCTTCCACTCGTCGCCTGCGGCTTTGTTGGCCTGCATCTCCTTGATGTCGATGCCGGCGTTGAAGCCCTTGCCCTCGGCGGTGAGGATGATCGCCCGAATGTCCTGGTTGGCGGCCAGCTCCTTGAAGATGTCGTTGATCTTCCAGGTGTCTCCCACCGTGATGGCGTTCACCGGCGGGTTGTTCATCACGACCTCGGCGATGTTGTCGGTGATCGTGCAGGTGACGGTCATTTCGATCTCTCCGATGGTGTGTGCTGAAGCGGCGACTTGTAGTAGCGCGCGACGTCCGGCTCGACGAAATACGCCACGCGGCTGGACCAGCGGCGGCGCGGAAACGGGGCGCTGAGGTACTTCTGCGAGAGCGCGTCGAGCAGGCTCAGGTCGTTGTCATCCCGCGCCTCGACCACGCTTCCGCGGACGAGGAGCTGTTCGTAAGGGTTTTGGAAGTCGGTGATCGACAGGGCGACGCGGGGGTCGCGGTCGATGTTCACCGCCTTGATCGACTTACGGTCGGTGCAGATAAAGATCTGGTCGTCTTCCCGTCCGATCCAGACTGGCTCGGTCTTCGGCGAGCCGTCCGCCATCAAGGTCGTCAAGGCCGCAAAGTTCGGTGCGTCGATCAGGCGCCGGGCGTCATCCGAAAGGACAGGGGACATGGGGGTTACGCTATCGCCGTTGGTTGCGTGAGGCAACCATGTGTCAGGTCGGCGGTCCAGGGCGCGGCGCTGGCTGACCCTGGGTCTGGTCGATCATGTGCCGTAGGACGGCCACGGTGGTTTGAAGATCGACCGGGCGCAATCCCTCGCAGGCGGCCTCGAGCCGTTTGCGCATTTCGGGAACGATGATCTGCCGGATGGCCTCGCCTCGCGACGTCAAGGACACCACGTAAGCTCGTCGGTCGGTGGACGACTTGATCTTGGTGACCAGCTTGCGAGCGATGAGCCGTTGGAGCATGCGGGTCACCTCCGGCTTGTCCTTGTATGTCAGGTCGGCAAGCTGGATCTGAGTCAGCTGGCCATGCTGGTGAAGCCGGTTCAGGAGGGCGAATTCGCGCGGCCGCAGGTCGCTGCCGACGCTGGCGATGGCGTCCTCCAAGGTGCGAGCCAGCAGTGCACCCGCCTGGCTGACCACGAAGCCAATGACGTTGTCGTAATCGTCGAACGAGAAGGGATCGATGACCGCCACGGTGTCGGCTCCTGACGTCCCGAGGGGGCTGGGCCGCGCGCTTTTGCCCACCTGGATCAGGCTCTGCGGCAAGACACCGAGAGCGCCTCGCCGGTCATGTAGCTGGCGTAGTCCGAAGCCAGGAAGACCACCGCATTGGCGATCTCCCAAGGTGCGGCCGAGCGTCCAAAGACCTCGTTCTCGCGGATCATCCGTTGCAGGTGCTCGTGGTCCGAAACCTTCTCAAGGTAGGGGTGTAGCGCCAGGCTCGGCACGACCGCATTGATCCTGACGTTGTCGCCCGCATGCTCGAGCGCCGCGCAGCGGGTGAGCGCCAGGATGCCGGCCTTCGAGGCGGCATAGGCGGTCTGTCCCGCCTCGGCCCTCCAGGCGCAGATCGAGGACATGTTCACGATCACTCCGCCGCCTTGCGCCCGCATCGTTGGAAGGGCGGCGCGCATGCATCGGAAAGTGCCGGTGAGATTGGTGTCGAGGATGCGCGCCCACTGCGCGTCGGTCGTATCCACCAACTCATAGGTCCCACCCAGCCCGGCGTTGTTGACCAGCACGTCGAGGCGGCCCATCTGCGATACGGCGGCCTCGATCAGGGCCCTGATCTGTTCGTCGGAGGTCACGTTGCAGGTCTGGCGATGGACCTTGCGGCCGATCTTCTGCTCCAGTTGGTCTGCGTATTCGCCCAGCCGCTTTTCGTGGACGTCGGAGAGCATCACCGTCGCGCCCTCTTCGGCGCAGCGGGTCGCGGTGGCGTACCCGATCCCGGTGCCGGCGGACGCGGTGACCACGACGGTCTTCCCCGCGAGGATATCGCGGCCTTCGGGGTAGGGTGGCGGGCTTGCGACGGTCACGCCAGCAATCCGCCATCGGCGATCAGCACCTGGCCGGTGATGAACGACGCCGCGTCGCTGGCCAGGAAGCGCACCGCTCGGGCGATCTCGATGGGGTCGGCAAGCCGGCCCATCAGGTTCGACGCCCCCATCTGCGCGATGAACTGCGCCCGCCGCTCCGGATCCTTCGGAAGGATCATGTCGGTGGCGACCGATCCCGGCGTCAGGGCGTTCACCCGGACGCCGTCCCGCGCCCATTCCTTGGCGAGCGTCCGGGTCAGGTTGAGCATCGCCGCCTTGGTCGCCGAATAGGCCCCGATCCCCGCCATTGGCACATGCCCGCCGGCCGCGGTGATGTTCACCACCGCGCCTTTGCCGCTCTGCTTGAGCAGGGGGTGCAGCGCCTGGCACAGGAAGAGCGGCGCCTTCACGTTCACGCCGACCAGTTCGTCGAATTCGCCGCCCGTCAACTTCGCGATGTGATGCGGCCTCAGGATCGCGGCGTTGTTGACCAGGATGTCGAGCGCGCCCGCGGTCTCATTGACCCATTCGCCAAGCCGGCTTGCGCCCTCATCTGCGCCCGCATCGTAGGCGACGCCGATCACATCGGCGCCGATCGATGACGCAGCGGCTTGCGCCGCCTCACCGTCACGTCCGGTCAGGATCACCCGCGCGCCGCAGCCTGAGAATTCGCGGGCAATGGCGAGCCCAATTCCGCGCGTGCCGCCCGTCACCAGGCAAGTGCATCCTTCGAACCGGAAAGGCTGATCTATCTGCATTCCCATCGCCCGAGCTTGGCACAGGCTCGGACTGTTAACTCATATGGTTGCAACTCACAACTAAATGGGTTGGTTGAGCAAGGCGTGCCTCGGACAAGCGCCCGGGCGAAGCGGGCCCTCGGCCGGCTCGGGCTGAGACCTCGCCGCCTCCAGAGCATTTCTCCCTGGCTCTCCCTCAAAGATGCAAAGCCAAGCCCGCCGCCTTCCGACTGGAAGACGGCGGGCTTGAAAGCCGGTTCCCCTAGGCGGCCTGCTGGGTCACCGCGGGATGGGGCAGGCGGAACAGCCGCGCGCCGTTCAGGCCGACGATATCGGCCTTTTCTTCCTCGCTGATGTCGATCCCGTCGAACAGGCTGCCGACGACTTGCCGCGAGTTGGGGAAGGTGCCCTCGTGGTGCGGATAGTCCGACCCCCAGATCAGCCCCTTATGCCCGGTCACCGAGCGCGACATGATGCACGCTCGGTCATACTGGAACGAGATGTAGACCTGTCGCTGGATGATCTCGCTGGGCTTCAGGGACAGCTTCGGCTTGACGAAGATGTCATGGCCCTTGGCGACTTCGTCCATGCGTTCGGCAAGGCCCGCAAGCCAGCTTGCGCCGGATTCCACGACCATCACCTTGGCGCCGGGGAACCGGTCCAGCGTTCCGCCCGCCACCATGTACATGATGCTGTGGATCGCATCGCGCATCTGGTCGGTGTAGTTGATGATCGCGCCTCCCGGACCGCTTTCCGGCCGAATGTCCGCGCGCCCGGTCGCGGTGTGGATCGTCAGCACCACGCCGAGGCGCTGGGCGGCGTCGAACACCTTGTCCCAGGACTCGTGATTGTACAGCGGGACGCCTTCGGGGATCTGGCTGGGCAGCATCGCTGACGTGAAGCCCTTGGCCGCGAGCCGCTCCATCTCCGCGACGGCGTCGTCCAGGTTGCGGACCGGCAGAATGCCGCTGCGCACGAAACGGTCGAGGTGACCGGAAAAGAACTTGTCGTTCCAGTCGTTGTAGACCTGTGCCGAAGCGACCTCCGCGTCCCGGTCTTCGATGAGGTAGGTCATCATCCCGGTGGTCGGGAACACGATCTCCGCATCGATGCCCTCGCTGTCCAGGTCCGCCATGCGGGCTTCGAGATCGGAGGAGCCCTTCAGATTGGGCCGGCCAAGGTTTGCCTTGTCGCTGTCGTCGACCGTCGTTTCCCGCCGCAGCGGGAAGCGGTGAACCAGCTTCTCGCCGGCGAACGTCATGACGTAATTGTCATCCCGTTTGGTATGAATGCCGAACTCGCGCAAGGACGCGGGAAGGCCCTCGGAGAACAGGTCCTTCGGCTCGCGAAGGTGGCCGTCGCCACTAAATATAAAGCGCGTCATGAGGTCTTCCTTCTCTATTTCCGGAGGTCGAAGCCAGCCGCTTTCCTGTCCCAAGTCCTTTCGGTCCGTCCCCGTTCTCTCAGCAAGAACTTCTGAACCTTGTTGGTTGGGGTGTAGGGCAGGCTGTCTACGAGCTCGATGTAACGTGGCACGAAGAAATAAGGCGCGTTGTCGTTGATGAACCGGGCCAGTTCATCTTCGGTAAGCTGATGGCCTTGCTTCACAACGACGTGGCAGGCGAGTTCGCTCTCCACGTCCAGCTCTGCGGATTTGATCCCGAAGACTGCGACGTCGCCCACTGCGGAATGGCCAAGAATGGCGCGTTCCACCTCCATGGTCGAAATGTTGCGGCCCGCGTAGCGCACCGCGTCCTTCTTGCGGTCGACGAAGAAGTAGTCCCCGTCGGCGTCGCGGCGCCCAAGGTCGCCCATCTTGTACCAGCCATCGGCGGTGAAGGCGGCGGCCGACGCTTCGGGATTTTCGAAATAGCCCTCGAACATGATGTGCGGCTTGTTCGCCTTGAGCGCGAATTCGCCGACTTCGCCGTCGGGCACATCGTTTCCGTCGTCGTCGATCAGCCGGACGTCGACGGCGGGGGCCACCTTGCCGAGGGCCCCGGGTTTCGGTCCGGCCTGGTTCGTCGGGTCGCGGCTGATCACGTTGCCGATCTCGCTCTGCCCGAAGCCCTGGGCGATCCGCTCGATCCCGAAGCGCTCGCAGAAAGGCCCGATAAGATGGTCCGGCATCGGGCTCATGCCGGCCGACCGGATCGGGTTGTCCCTGTCGTTCGCCCGTTCAGGCTGATTCCACAGGTAGATGTGCATCGCGCCCAGCGTGAACGTCTGTGTCGCGTTGTAATGCCGCGTCCGATCCCAGAACGCGGACGCGGAGAAGACCGGATCGCAGGCGCAACCGATCCCTTCAAAGAGGGCGCGGAAGATCGTCATGATCCACGAGGCGGTATTGTAGAGCGGAAGCGCGTTGTACGCGACGTCGCCGGGAAGCGTCGCATAGCGGACCGATGTCCGTTCGGCGGAATGCACCCAGACATTGTGGCTCTGCATCACGCCCTTGGACTTGCCGGTGGTGCCGGAGGTCCAGAGCACGGCGTTCACGTCCCCGTAGTCGATGAACGACATGTCGTGCGGGGTGTCTGAAAACGAATGCAGAAACTCGAAGTTCTTCGCTCCGGGCGGCATCGGATTGGATCCGACGTCGCGCAGGACCAGGTGCTCGTGCGGCACGTCGTGCAGAACTTCGAGCAGACGCCCGAGCAGCGCCGTATCGGAGACGATGACCTTCGGCTTGCTGTCGGCCAAGGTCGATTTCAGCCATTCGCCCTTGTATTCGGTGTTGACCGGGATCCACACAGCGCCCAGCCGCGACACCGCAAGCGTCAGGAGAATGATGTCGGTCGCGCTGCCGGCGAAGAAGGCGACGCGGTCGCCCCGGCCGACGCCGAGGTCGGCCAGGCCGCGGGCGATGCGGTTCACCTTCCGGTCGGTCTCGGCGAAGGTGATGCGCTCGTCGTCGTGCAGCAGGAAGACGTGGTCGCCCACCGCATCGGCCTGAAGCTGCAGGATGCGCCCGAGATTTCGGTCTCGCGTATCACTCAAGTCCAGATGGTTCATCCTTCGGGCCGTCCGTCTGCTTGGTGTGTGGTGAAATGCGGGGCTGTGACGCCGGTCTCGACCGCCGGGTAGCCAAGGTCCGCAAAGCGCACCTCCACCGGCATCCCGGCGTGCAATCCGGCCGGATCGCAGTCGATCAGTCGCGTGATGAATCGCGTCTCACGATCCTCGTCGATCACGACGATCGCAGAGACATAGGGCGCGATGGGCGCGAGCGGCTTGTGCAGCGCCCTGTGGACCACCGCCCACGAAAACAGCGTGCCCCGTCCGCTGAGCAACGCCCATTCGAGGTCGCGTCCGCCGCAGTGTTTGCAGTCGCCCTTCGGATACCAGTTGAAGGTTCCGCAACTGGTGCAACGAGGTAGCCGGAACTCGCGCTGGGCGGCCGCCCGCCACAGGGGCGTGATCGGACCGTCGTCGACATTGGGCGTCGGGAAAGGCTTGGCGTCCGCCATCACGCCCTCCTCATGACGAGCGTGCCGGCGTCCACGCCGGAATAGCCGCCGTAGACCGCGATCTCCGCGTCCGCGACCTGGTTCGCCGCCTGGCCGCGCAGCTGGCGGACCAGCTCGACCACGTGGTTGATCCCCAGCAGGTAGGAATGGCTCAGCATGCCGCCATGGGTGTTGAAGGGCAGCCCGCCCCGGGCGCGCCCCCGATCGAAGGCCAGCCTGTCGCCTTCGACGAAACGGCCGGCCTCGCCCTTGGGGCAAAAGCCCAGATCCTCGATCGCCATCAGGGCGACGATGGTGAAGGGATCATAGACGGCGAGGACATCCACGTCGGCCGGAGAAAGCCCTGCCATGGCGAAGGCTCCGGGCGCGCTGAAGCGATGCGGCGTCGAGGCGAAGTCCGGCTCCATCGCGAAATGGATGCCCTCGATGGCGCCGCCGTATCCCACGCCTTCGACGATGACGGGGCGGGCGGCGAGGTCGCGGGCCCGGTCCGCCGCGGTCATCACAAAAGCGCAGGCCCCGTCGGATATCAGGCAGCAATCTTCGAGGCGGAGCGGCTCGATGAACGGCTTGCGGGCGCGATAGTCGTCGAGCGTCAGCACCTTGTTGCGCATGACGGCGCCGGGGTGGCCGTTGGCATGCCGACGCGACATGACGGCGATCGCGCCCAGTTGGTCCGCCTGCGTTCCGTAGAGCTCAAAGTGCCGGCGCGCGACGTGCGCGAAATAGACCGGCTGCGGAATGAAGCCGAACACCACCTCCGCGTTCGCCTTCATCTCTTCGGCCAGGTGCGCGGTGGCGGGGCCGCCGACATCGGCCGCGTTCTGGCTGGCCCAGTCGGTGCCATGGAGGTTGAGGATCACGCTGGCCGCCCCCGACGCCATGGCCGCATGCGCATGATAGGCAGCCGTCGCCGCGAAAGAGAACGCGCCGCCCTTGCCGGATTCCCATATGTCCTGCTTGAGGCCGTAGTGGGCGCGGAAATGTTCGACTGTCAGCTGGCCGACGCTTTGCCCTGAGAACATCAGGCCGTCGACCTGCTCGGGCGCGAGGCCGCAATCCGCCAAGGCGGCGTCGATGGCTGCGAAGGTCATGTCGTGAAGCGATCGGCCGGAGGCGGCGCTGTGCTCGGATTCGCCGACGCCGACGATGGCCACCTTTCCCTTGATGTCTTCCAGCTGAGCCGGGCCAGGGTCAGCGACGAACGCCATCGACATCCTCCGGAATGCAGGGCCCGCTGGCGGCCATCAAAGAGAGAATTGTTTTTCCTCTGACTTTCGTCGCAAGCACAAAGTCGCCCAGCGCGGAGTGCGCGCACGGGCTCGCAATGAGAAGTGCCAATTCGCGAAGCGAGCCATCGCGAATCGTCAACGCTCCGGTGTCAGGAAGGCTCAGTCATGTCCGCTGAGTGCTTCCTGAAGTCCTGCACAGCATTCGTCGCTGCGTCGATCAGTCTGGACACGATGGGGGAATCGTCGCCGGCGAGCCACAGCATCTTGAACTGCGCGGAAAACCGAAGATCCTCGATCCTGCGAAGGGCAATTTCGGGAAACGCCTGGGCCCAGTGCGTGGACGCAGGGGCAAATCCCAGTCCCATGCCCTTCGAAACGAGGCCCAGGGTGGCCTCGGCGCTGGGACTCTCCATCTCAATACGCAGCTTCGTCCTGCGCGTTTCGAGCTCGCGCTCGAGCTGGCGCCGGATCGCGGGCGCGGATAACCGCGAATACCAGATGAAGGGCTCGTCAAGCAGGTCCGCCAGGACGATCTTCTGCGCCCCGGCCAAGGGGTGCGTGACGGGCAGGGCGAGATAAAATTCCTCGTCGGCGATCTCCATCGAGGCGAAATCCGGATCGACGTCGTCGATATAGAGAAGGCCGGCCAGGAGCGACCTTTCACGAATGCCGATCAGGATGTTCTCGACGGGCAGCATGCTGGCCTCCGTCTCGACATTGGGAAATGCGCTGACAAACGCCTTGAGGATGTCGGCGATGACCACGTGGCGTATGGCGCCTGGCGAATAGGCGATGCGCAGGCGGCCGTATTCGCCATATGTGGCGGCTTGCGCGCGCCGCCCGGCCTTTTCGACCAGGGCGAGGATTGTCCGGGCATCTTCGAGCAGCGTCTCGCCGCTGGCAGTGAGCTTGACTCCGCGGGCAAGCCGCACGAACAGCGGGACATCGCCCAGATCATGTTCGAGATCGCGGATCCGGCGCGAAAGCGCCGACTGCGCGATGTTGAGCCGTTCGGACGCGCGTTGGAAGTTGAGCTCTTCGGCGACCGCGACGAAATAGGGAAGCTGCCGGATAATCGCTAGTTCGAACTTCATCGCCATTCTCTTGATCCAGACCTCCCTGGACAGGCTTGCACGGACAGAACGAGGCTGGTTTAACTCCGGGCTTTTAGCAGCCTGAGCGGATGTAACAATTTTGATGTTTCGCGTTGCTGAGCACTTTCTGAATTATCGTCATTTACTGCTTCGGACGGGGCTGAAGCGGCGTCGGCTCGAGATCGCCTCGAGCAAGGATGGGGCGCGTCAGTCTGGCGTCGGGACCGCGCAATTTCGAGTGGGAGTCTTATGATCATGGCGGCGACGGCACTGGTTATCGGCGGCACAGGCCCCACGGGACCACATATCGTCGAAGGGATGCGCCAGCGCGGCTACCGGGTGAGCGTTCTCAGCCGCGGCGTGCACGTCCATCCCTTCCCTGAGGACGTCGAACGCATCGCTGGCGACCCGCACTTCGCCGAACCCCTGGCGGACGCCTTAGGCGACCGGACGTTCGACATCGTCATCGCGACCTATGGGCGGCTCAGGGTCACGGCAAGGCATTTTATCGGCAGGACCGGCCGTTTCATCGCCGTGGGCGGGTGCGCCGCCTATCGCGGGTTCACTGAACCTGCCGACAATTTTCCCGTCGGCATGCTGTCGCCTGTCACGGAAAGCGCGCCGTTGTCAGGGGCGGGCGACCATCCGTTCGGAGAGAAGATCGTCGAGGCGGAGCGGGTGCTGTTCGACCACCACCCGGACGCAACGCTGTTCCGCTATCCCTATGTGTACGGCCCGCGCCAGATCGCGCCGCGTGAATGGTCGCTGGTGCGCCGCGTGCTCGACGGACGCAGAACCATCGTCGTCATGCATGGCGGCCTGAGCCTGCTGTCGCACCACTATTCCGAAAACGCCGCGCATGCGTTGATGCTGGCGGTCGACAAGCCTGAGGCCTCGGCGGGCAAGGCTTACAACAATGCAGACGACCAGCAGGTCAACCAGCGCCAACTCATTGAAATCGGCGCGCGGGCTTTGGGCGTGGAGATGGAGATCGTCTCCATTCCCGATGTGGAGTCCGCACGCGGCGCGCTCATCCAGTATCAGCCGCATCACTACCTGGCCGACACCAGCCTGATCCGCGCCGATCTTGGCTACCGCGACCTTGTTCCGGCGGAGGAAGCCATCGCCCGGACGGTCCGGTGGTATCGCGACAATCCCCTGGAATACGGCGGTGAATACGAGCAGCGCCGCAGGGACGTGTTCGATTATGCAGCCGAGGACAAGCTGATCGCGCTCTGCCAGGCCTTTGAAAAAGCCGTCGGCGAAGTGAAGTTGCGGCCTCGGCATGAGAACTACACTCCGCACCCCTATGCCCACCCCAAGGCGCACCGGGCAGGTCGGGACGAGCGCGGCCGTTAGGGCTGCAAGCCCTGACCACTGCACCGGTCCCAGCAGCGAGGCTCCGTCCGCCCTCTGTGTGGTTCGCAGAGTTCAAGAGGTCGGCGTAATGATCAGTTGGTTCACGCTCGCGACGGCGACCGCGGCGAAGATCGCCAGGGCGCCCAGGACGAGCGTGGCGCTCCGCAAGCCTCGCAGCGCCAGAACCAGAATGACGACCACTAGCGCGCACAGCGCAACGCCCCATGGCTGGATCTGCATCAGGAACGACTCCTGCGCTGCGCCGTAGGGCTTGCGCACCAGCCCCAATGGCCCGCAGAGCAGGAGCGTGAGCGCAGGGGTCGGCAACAGCGCCAGGAACCAGGCGCGTCGTCGCGCCACGGGATCGCGCCAAGGGATCAAGGCGAGTCCGCCGATCAGCGTGCCGATCAGCAGGATGGGAAGAGACCAGCGGCTCATGGCTCGATCCCACTCTCGACGGCCGGGGACACTCGCCCGGCGTATTCATCGCGCAGCCTGTTCATGATCCAGCAGAAGATCTCGTGTTCGTCGTCCTTCTCCGGCAGGTGATGGACGATGGGCCTGGGCGCGGTCGCGACGAAGGCCCTCGCGACCTGTGGATGGGCGTCGAGCTTGGCGCGGTTGGCCGCAAGGATGAGCTCATGGTGCCGCTGGGAGTGCGTCACCACCCGTTCGCCGTGGTAGTCGAACGACTCGGGGTGGACTTGCGAGAGCTTGTACTTGGCCCGCGTACCCCACATCGGCGCCACCTTCGGGCGCTTCTCCGGGCTGACCAGCAGCCAGGTGTAGAATGCTTCGACAGAGCCGAACGCCACCCCGTCAAGCACGAAGGGCGTGTGGGCGAAGTGCGACATCAGCCGGCCGACTTCCTCGTCCGAGCGCGACCAGATGTTGAGGGGCTCAAGCATCCCGGACCGCGCCCTTCACGCCCTTGAAGTCGATGACCGCGCCGGGCGCCAGGATGACGCGCTCGTCCCTGGCGAGGAGCGCGCGGTCGCCATCGGCCGTCGTGATTTCCCAGGCGATGTCGCCCAGATTGCGCAGGGCGAAACCGGAAGGGCTGTCCGCGGTCTTCTCGAACCCGCCGACCGGGTCGCGTCCGCGCCCGGCGCCCGCGGCGCCCAGCATGCGCGGCAGGATCAGCCCGCCGGCCTTGGGCTCGAGGTGGAGTTCGCCGATGGCCAGGACGACCCGGCGGGTGCGGCGCGAGGCGGCGGCCGGTGTGGCTGACGGAGGTTCCTTAGTGCTCGGTGCGGAGGCGGGGTGGCCTTGCGGGGGCAGAGCGGAGGGCGTCGACTTGGGACGAGATACTGGCGCGGCGGCCGGAGACGGCGTCGAATATGCTGCGGAAGCGAAGTTGGTGATCCGGGTCGGCGAGATCCGCCGGGCCCGCAGGATAGCCGAGAATAGGAAGGCCGCGGAGGCGATCGCCAGAAGGGCCAGGAGGATGTTCGGCGCCCGGACCTGAAGCAACGCGTCCCACAGGCCGTGCAACGCTGCCGACGTGCCAAACCCTACCGCCAGATACAGCGGTGCGGACTTCGGCTTCAGCACCGCCAAGCCGATGAAATAGCCGAAGTAGCCGGCGTAAGCGAGGTGGCCGCAAAGGTCCGGAACCACCCGCACGATCAAGGTGATGAGGCCCTCGAGATTGTACTTGTCGAGGACGTATTGCCCGAGGGTTTCGTTGAGCGTGAACGCGGCGCCCGAGGCGACGCCGAGCGCAATGCCGTCCAGCGGCTCCGAGAGGGTGAACGCCGCCGGCCACCTGGTGAGCTCGCCGCGGCGTCTTGCCACCGCTAGGCCGGCCAGCGCCAATAGAGGCAGGGCCTTGTAGAGCTCTTCGGCCAGCCCCGCGCCGCTGAAGTAGGCCGCAAAGGCGCTGAAGAAGTCGGTGGCGTGCAGGTTGGCCATGACATGTGCGCCGCGGAACGGGGTGGCGACGATGGCGAACAACGGGGTCGCCATGAGGATCGCCGAGACGAAGAAGACGGCGACCATCGGCCAGAACAGCAAGCGCTTGCCGCACAGGTGGAACACCAGCGCGCAGTTCACGTACATGGCGAATTCGCCGAATAGCCGGAACACGCCGGCGATGTCGTTGGCGTCGGCTGCGGCGGTCATCAGCACGCCCACGGCGCCGACCGCCACGGCGTGCAGCCAGTAGCCGTTCTTCCAGAACGAGCCCGACTTCGACAGGATCGGGATGACGGCGCTCAGGTTGTCGCGACTGGACAGACCCGGCGGCGAGCGGCGCGGCGTGGTCATCTGAAACTCCGGTGTTGCGGACCGACCCTGTGGCCAAAGACGGCGACGGAGCCAGTTCCGCGGCTTGAATGACGCCGCCAGGATGGAGCGGCGCTGTCACGCGACACAGCGAATCGATCCGAACGGGAATGAACCTGGCCGGCACGGCGCAGGTTCAGGGCGGCAACAGCTCCCATGCGCCGTCCGACCAGCGACGATAGCGGCGGACAGAGGACGTCCAGGGGCCACCGGACTTCGGCCGTGAGCGGGTGGCGCAGGCGACGACATCGTACGTCCAGGTCCAATGGCAGTCGCCCCCGGCCCATTCGGAGACGGTGGGCGTGCTCGCTCCTGTCCGCCAGCGTCCCTCGGGATTGCTCACGCGCTCGCCTCGCGCCCATTCCTCGGCCGCCTGTAGGTCCTGGGGCGTCATCTGGAAGCTCGGTCCGATGGCGCAGCCCCCGGCGAACAGAGCGAGGAGCGCAGCAAGCCAGGCACGGACATCCACCGGGGCCGCGACACCGGGTCGGGGAGTCAAAACTGATCCCCCACATCCCATTCCACCGCATCCGCATCGCCGACGATCGGAGGCTCGCGGAGGAGCGGCAGGTCGCGCAGGCGCACCTCCCTGGCGCAGGGCAGGTGGGGCAGACTGGCAAGCAGCGGCAGATCGTCTACGTCGATCGACGTCGCTGCAGGCAGCTCCGGCAGGGCGCGCAGGGCCGCGAGGTCCGCAAGCCAGACGAACTCGGCCTGGGGCAACGGCGGAATAGCGTCGATCTTCGGCAGCTTGCTGAGCGCCATCCAGTCGACCCCCGCAAGGTCCGGCAGGGCCGCGAGCTGCGGCAGTTCGGTCGCCAGAAAGTTGCGCAGGGCCGGCAGTATCGGCAAGGCCTCGAGCGCCGTCATGCGGCTCAGCCAGACCCTGGTGGCGGTCGGCAGACTCGGGAGCGCGGCCAGGCGCAGATCCGCCAGGCGCACATCTTCGACGAGGTCCAGCGCCGGCAGGGCCGCGATCTGCGGAAGCTTCTCGACGACCAGGCGGCGCACGGCCGGCATTGCGGGGATAAGATCGAGGGCTGGCATGTCCGCAAGCCGCACCTCGACGGCGCACGGCAGGTCCGGCAGCCGCCGCACCGCCGGCAGGCCTTCGAGCTCGACTTCCAAAGCGCTTGAAAGGTCGCCGACCCCCTCTATCCGGGGAAGGTCGTGGAGCCTCACCTCCTTCAGGCCGGCAAGGTCCGGCAAGGAGTCGATGAGCGGCAGCCCGGCGAAGATGACACGCTCGGCCGAAGGCATCTGCGGCAGCTGAGCCAGATCGGGCAGGCCGGCGATCCTCACAAAGGTCGCGGCGGGGAGGGCGGGAATGGACTCGATCCCGTCGGCCCACTCGACGCCGATGTAGGTCATGATGTCGAGGTCGCCGGATTTTCGAGCGCGGTCGAGCTCATCCTTCGATCGGACCACCAGGACCTGGCTCATCGGAGGTCGCTGAAATTCCACGTGACCGTCCCCGCGTTCGATTTCAGGATGCCACGTCCGACGCCGGGCCGGCGACTGGAGGGGTGTGATGTCTGGGGGCCAGGAAGACCGGCGCACGCTCGCGCCCACCTTCACCAAGGGTTACTCGCACATTCCGCACCTGCGCGAGAAGTTGCGCTGGCTTTATGGCTACCATCCGATCGTCAAGACCCAGTACCAGCTCGCCAAGGAACTCGGCGTCTCGCCGGGTACCCTCTCCACCTGGCTGACGGGGGTCAGCTACCGTGATGCGGTCAGCGTGGCGCCGCAGAATCCGGACTGCATTCCGACGAAGCATTATCGAGCGTTCATGGAGGTCTGGGGCCTGCCGGCCGAGGTGCTGGAGCTCGCGGACATGGCTGAGTTCAAATCTGCGCTGTCGCGACTTGAGGCCGGCAGGGGGCCCTGGGAGAAGCTGCTGGGCGGCGTATCCGACGACCCAGCCTTCGAGATCGTCGTGAACACCGAAAAGGGCCTGATCGATCCGGACGACAAGGTCGAGGCGGGCCTGCCGCTGCTGGCGGCCGGCGACGAGATCATGCTGCGGGCGCCCAACCCAGCGGGCGAGCATGGCTTGCTGCTGATGCAGGACCGCTTCGGCTGGTCGTGCCTGCGGCCCAACCCGCGCTGGGCGGAGCTGGAGACCGGGCCCGAACTGGTCTTCCCCCGCCAGCGGGTCGACGCCCCGCCGCGGTTCGCCGAGCTGGACTCGGTGGGCGGCATGCACCGGGCGCTGGCGATCTTCCTGCCCAGCCCGCCGCCCGCCTCGATGCTGGAGATCCTGATGGCGCCGCCGCTCGACCTGAACGGCCTGAACCACATCGCCGGCGTGGTGCAGAGCCGCGGCGCGCGGCTGGCCAGCCGGCGTTTCCTGGTCTCGTCGCGCCGCCGCCGCTCGCGCGCCAGCGTGTCGGTCGCCGTGCGGGCGGAGTCGTAGGGCGGGGCGGCTCATCTCAGCCGCCGCTTGAGCGCTTCCAGCAGCCGCCTGCGCCAGTTCAGCTCAGATTCGGGAACTGGCGGGGGCCGGCCATCGCCCTTGACCATCCGCTGGCCGAGCACCTGGCCGCGCTCCACCTCGATTAGGAGATAGCGCTCGAAGCTCGAGGCGTAGCCCATGTGCCTGTAGCTCAGCATCTTTCCCTGCGGCGACATCAGTTCGCCACTGAACCAATCGGCCAACAGCGGCGCGCCGTCCTCGTCCGAGAAGTCCTCCATGCGGGCGGCGCGGAACCGGCAGGGTCCGTGGTGCATCGCGCCGCACTTGGCGCGCGGCGCGCCGGGGTCGGGGCGCAGCTCGCAGATTTCCCCGTCGATGTCCTTCAGGCGGAGCCAGCCGCCGTCGATCTCCCAAAGCGCCACGTAGCCGCGCCAGTTGGCGGTGTTCCTCGACCGGAAGCCGCGCCGCCGGTCGTCGGGCATGCGGTCGAGCGGGTTGGTGAAGAGCTTGTGGAGCTGCCCATCAAGCATCAGGACGTCAGGAACCTGGGCGGTCATTCGTCGCCTCCTGTTCCTCGAATCCAGGCGTCGACCGCGCTGCGGAGCCCTGCGACGATCCCTCGAGGCGGCAGGATCGTGACGGCGTTCCACCAGGTCGTCCGGTAGGCCCAGCCGTCCTCGCGCTCGGCCCAGCAGAGGTAGGTGAAGACCCGTTCGCCGACCGGGTAGCGGTCGTTCCAGTCGCCCAGGATGGCGCCGCCGTCGCCCATCGTCTTCTGGTCCCTTAGGCGCACCCAGACGGTGTCATCCGCCTTGCCGCCCGGCCTCTGGAAAATCTGGCCCTTGACGATCCGGGTGAAGCGAAGCCGGGCGTGGCGGGCCGGGTTTCCCGGCAAGGTCTCGATCGCGCAGACCCGCGCTTCGCCGGCCAGGTCGCAGATCTCGAGAAGCTCGTCGGGTTCGAGGGGGCGCATCATGCGAGGCGGACTTTCGGTCAGGCGCATCAAGGTTCGACCCCTCAGCTAGACCGGATCGGGCGGGCGCGGCGCCGAACGCTTCTGAACGAAATCGAACGCCTGCACATCGACGAAGTGGTCGCCCCATCGATTTGGAAGCGTTCGGCTTTCTTCGCTCTCGTTGGCGCGGCGGCGGCCCTTAGATCGTGAGCGAGCGTCGACCGCGCCTTCCGCCCGGCGACGTGAGGGATTTCGCCATGAACACCTTGATTTCAAAGCTGGGCGCCCGCCGCCCCCTTGCCGCCGCAGCCGCGGCCGTGACGCTCGCCCTCGCCGGCGGACCGGCGGTCGCCGGGACGGACGCCTTCGAGCAGCTTCCGACCCAGGAGATCCTCGGGCGGCAGATCGGCTGGTACGTCAACAACACGCTCGACGCGATGACCGCGGCGGTCGAGAGCAACCGGGCGCTGGTGATCGTGTTCGGCGACGACACGTCCTCGTTCACCCAGGCGTTCGCCCGGTACGTCGCGTCCTGCCCGCAACTCGGCCAGCTCGCCGGCGCCGCGGTGTTCGCCTACGGATCGCCGACCAAGGACGAATTCGCCCGCCGGATGGCGCTGCATCTGAAGTTGACCGACTATCCGACGATCAGCGTGATCGCCCCGCGGACCGACAAGCTGACCGAGGTCCATCGGCTTGAGGGCTTCTTCGACGCCCAGTCGGCGGCCCGATTCCTGCGCGGCGCCATTGTCGCCAAGGGCTTCTGGCCGGCGAGCGCAGCTGCGCCTAAGCCGCTGCCCGGCCATTACCTGGCCTATCCCGGCATGGCCTGCACCTGGGAAGGCGCTCGGCGGCTGGGAATCGTGCGGGCCGACACGCCCGCGCCGTGAAGCTTGGCCTTTGAGCGAAAGAAGCGAACTATAGCGGTGGAACAAAGGGCTCCGCGCCTGCTGTCCACGCGAGAACTGGAAGGACGATCTCGTGGAACAGTCCGTTGATTTGAAACTGCGCGACATCATCGACCGGCACGGCCGCGTGCTGATTGACGATCCGCGGCGCTGCGAAGCCTGCCTGCGCGACGCCGACCTGACCGATCGGGACAGGGCGGCGCTGTCGGCCGCCGTCAAGCAGGGCGTCTGCCGCCGGCTGCTCTCCCTGCCGGAGGGCGCCTTCGGGCCGCAGACGGTGACGGCGCTCACCGCTGAGCTGGCCGAGCAGAGCGGCTTGAAGGACGACCTGTGCCGCCGGGCCGTGGAGGCCTGGGCGCATGCGTTTCGAATGGACGCCGCAGCGCCCGCCGTCGGGGAGCCGCCAATCGTCCGCCCGAAGGATCCGAAGGCGCCCGAGCCGCCCATGACGGAGGGTGAACGCCAGGCCTGGAAGGCGATCGAACAGGGCGTGCTCATTCCAAGTCCGCCGCCGGTCTCCGCGCGGGACTACCTGGGGCGGTTCGGCTTCATTCTCGGCATCACCGCGGTCGGGACCATCACCGGGACGATCTTCGCCGTGCTCTGGGGCGCCCTGCAGTCGATGCTGACGGGACGCAGCATGCCTCACCTGGAGGGCGCCTTCATCGTCGGGCTCGGGTTCTATGGCGCGATCGGCGCCCTGGGTGGGGCGCAGATGGGTCGGGACGCCGCGGAGTCGCGCGGCCGGCCGGAGTCTCGCCAGGTCGACATCGCCGGGTGGATCTTCGCGGGCGTGGTCGCGCTCTACTGCCTCTCGGTGCTGTTCCGGCGCTGATGGCGCGCGATGAGGGGCTGGGGCAGGATGCTTGGGAAACCGAGGCGAGGCCGATGATCTGCGTCAGGTGCGGCGACGAGATCCCGAGCAGGGCGGCGAGTTGCGCCCGCTGCGGCGGTGAGCCCG
>JADMIO010838982.1_pt1 | contig 18620 bp, 18 predicted proteins | sample 8958161 | NCBI WGS metagenome assembly JADMIO01 (sample SAMN16585339, study PRJNA669376) | soil metagenome | isolation source: Crop rotation soil | place: USA: Cullars Rotation, Alabama | collected 2011 | reverse complement strand
CGCGACGAGCGCCGCGTCGACGTCGCCGAGCCCGGCGTGGACGAGCGCGAGCTCGTAGTCGAACAGACCGTGCGGTTCGAGCTCGCGTGCGATCGCGAGCGCTGCGTCGCGGTCGCCGGCGACGGCGTGGGCCCGGGCGAGCCCGGCGCGCATGACGCGATCGTCGGACGAGCACCGCACCGCCTCGCGCATCGCGTCGACCGCCCGCGCCGGTTCGCCCGCGGCATCGGCGGCCCAGCCGGCGAAGTAGTGGCCCCAGTGAAACTGCGGATCCATCGCGATCACGCGCTCGGCCTGCGCGCGCGCCTCGGCGGGCGCGGCTGCGAGCAGGTGGTGCCATGCGACGTGGACGTGGAGCAGCAGGTTCATCGGTTCCTGCGCGAGCGCGCGCCGGGACACCTCGAGCGACTCGGCAAACCGGCCCGCCGCGGCGAGGCAGTGCGAGTACCAGTGCAAGGCGGGTGCGTAGCGCGGGGCGAGGTCGAGCGCGCGGCGAAACCGCTGCTCGGCGGCGTCGAGGTCCCACGCGTAGTGCAGCGTCGTGTACGCGCGCGTCGTGATCGCGTCGACCAGCGTCGGATCGAGCTCGAGCGCGCGCGTCGCGTAGCTCCACGCCTTGGCGTGCGCCTCGGCGTGCGGCAGCGCGCCGGCTTCCCAGGACCCGAGCGTCGCGTAGACATCGGCGATGCCGGCCCACGCCGGCGCAAAGCCGGGTGCGAGCTCGATCGCCTTCTGGAAGCACTCGAGCGCCCGCCACACCACCTCGCCCGGGCGCCGGTTCCAGAAGTAGCGGCCCTGCAGGTAGAGATCGTAGGCCGCGGGGTCGACGTGATGCGGCGGCTCGCCGAGCTGCACGGCGGCGACGAGGCGGTAGCCGCGGCGCGGCACGGTCTCGATCGCGTGCTCGCCGAGGTGCTTGCGCAACGTGAACACGAGCTTCGCGAGGTTGGACTCCTCGACGGTGACGTCGGGCCAGACCGCGGCCATCAGCTCGTCCTTGGTGACGACGCGACCGCCGCGCTCGGCGAGGACGCGCAGCAGGGTCGCGGCCTTGGGGACGAGGACGATCCGGTCACCGTCCGCCAGCAAGACGCCCTGCGCCTCGTCCAACCGCAGCACGCCGCATTGTACGAACAAAAAGCAAGAAACAAGGAAGAACTCGGCGGTGCGCCCGCAGCTAGCGTGAGGTCATGCGCTCATTGCTCGTGCTGGTGCTCGTGTCGTTCACCCTCGCCGCCGCGGCGGCGGATCCGTTCCCGGTCGTCAACCCGGGCGACTTCCACTGGAAGCCCAAGACCGCGCTGCCGCCCGGCGCGTCGGGCGCCGTGCTGCGCGGTGACCCCGCGCAGGGCGACTACGACTTCGTGGCGAAGTTCCCGGCGAAGTACACGGTGCCGCTCCACTCGCACACCAACGAGTGCGTCGTCGTCATGCGCAAGGGCGCGATGACGATCGGCCGGCCCGGGGAGAAGGACGTCACGATCAAGGCCGGCGGCCTGTTCGTGCTACCCGCCAAGCTCGAGTACACCGCGCACTGTGCGGCGGCGTGCGAGTTCCTGGTTCACGGCAGCGCGCCGTTCGACATCATCTACAGCGATCCGAAGGACGATCCGCGCGTCACGGCTTCACGAACTTGAGGACGAACCGATCCTGCGTCCGCGCCCGGGGATCCTTGGCGCTGGGGTCGGCGTTCCAGTCGCGCGGGTCATCGGGGTTGCGGAGGAAATCGCCCGTCCCTGCGAGCTGGAACCCGGCGGCGGTCACCTCGTCGCGCACGAGCTGCTCGTCGACGCGGTGGAATTTCTCCGCGTCGGTGCCGCCGGTGCCGTCCTTCGCGCTGTTGTCGATCACCACGAACACGCCGCCGGACTTGAGCGCCGCGAACACCGCGCGGTCGAGCTTGGTCGAGTCGCCGTGCTCGGCGATGACGTCGTGGTACGCGCACACGAAGAACACGGCGTCGAGATCGTGCGCGTCGGGCGGCAGCGGGTCGTCCCAGGCGCGAACGACGTGCGTCGTGTTCGCCATCACCGGCTTCGCACCGCGCTCCTGCCATGCCTTTTGCAGCCACGGTCCGTCCCACGTCGGGGAGTCCTGCGAGATCACGTGGCCCGTCGCTCCGACGGCGCGCGCGAGGAGCTCGGAGGTGTAGCCGGCGCCGGCACCGAGATCAGCGACGTGCATCCCGGGCTTCACGGCGAAGAACGTGAGCGTCTCGACCGGCTTCCGGCTGCCGTCGATCTCGCGGTCCTTGTCGCTTCGATCGGACGCGGCCGCGATCTCGTCGTAGGAGATCGCGGCGGGCGTCGCTGGGGTGGTCGGTTCCGGTGGCTTCGAACCGGAGCTGCATGCAGACGCGAGCGCGGCTGCGGTGATGACGAACGTTTTCATGCGGCCATTGTAGTGACCGCGTGTTGCGCCGAAAGCGTGAATGGCCTTGCGACACCTGCGACGGCTGCGACGATCATTACTGGCTGTTCGGCGCTGCCGGTGGTCGCGCAGGTCCGCCTCCGATGAGCACGAACGGGGACCGCACCGAGATCCCGAGCGTGAACGTCCTGACCTCGTCGCGACCGTCGCCGCCCTCGCGCAGCCCGACCTCGGCGTACAGGCCGATCGCCAGGCTGCCGATCGCGACCATCCCGTTGCGCGCGTTCGTACCCGTCCACAGCTCGGTCGACACGCGCGCCGCGACGCCGACCGCCGCACCGTCGACGTCGAGGAGCTCGCCGCGGACCGCGAGCCACGAGCGAACGTGGCTCGACTCCTGAACGCGGGCGGCGAGCTCGAGATAGCCGCCCTGCGCATCCGCGATCGACGGCGTGACGGTCGACCGCGCCGCGGTCGTGCCGGTGTCGGCGTCGTTGCCTGCGACGGACCATCGCACGTAGCCCAGCCCGACATCGAAGTCGACGGGGCGCGGATCGAGCGTCGCCCGGTTGAGCCCGATCAGCAGCACGGATCCCGTGGCGCTGGTCGAGCCCGACTCGCTCCACGTCTGGCCGAGATCGAGGGTGAACGGCGGCAGCACCATCCCGGGGCACGCGTGGCTCGGAGCCGACTCGAGCCCTGCGACGAGAACCACGACGAGGCACGGCGCGCGGCGAAGCTTCATGCAGACGTAACGCGCGCCGCGACGACCGCTTTCACATGGCGGTGCCACCACCGCGCATGCGCGCAGGCCCGTCCGTCTGTGCCTGAGCGACACCCGATCGGGCGTCGCCGAGCTGCAGGTCGAGAATGTCTCGACCGAGGTCGGATGCGAGTCGTGCGCGCCGTCAGTCGACGTCGGTGATCTCGAACGTCCGCCGTCCGGCCGGCATCTGGACCTCGACCTCGTCGCCGGCGAGCCGTCCGCACAGCGCGCGGCCGAGCGGAGAGCGCGGCGTCACGACCTGGACGCCACCGGCGAGGACCTCGCCGGCGCCGCCGGGCGCGACGAAGTAGCGGTGGCGCGAGTCATCCGTCGTCGCGCCGACGATCGCGCCCGCGGCGATCGCGTCGTCGTCGCCATACGCGCGCAGTGTCATCTTCTCGACCGCCGCGAGCTCGGCGGCGAGCTCCTCGACGCGCTGGGCCTGACCGCGTGCGAGGTAAGACTGCTCGAGGCCGCGCGTATCCTTGTCGTTCTCGGCGCGCGCTTCCTCGTGGGTGGCGGCGTGCTGGGTCGCGGCCTGGGCGGCGCGCGCCGCGTCGAGCGCCGCGGTGAGCCGCGCGACGAGCTCGGCGTGAAGGTCGGCCTTGGTCATCGTGGACGCGAGAGCTCGGGACCCGCGGAGACCGGCCGCGCGATCTGCGGCGACGTCGTGAGACTGCAGCCAGCCGCGACGAGGATGGCAAGAGCGACGGCGGTGCTCATCAGGCACGAAACGGTAGCAGGCGAGGCCGGGCGGCCACGCATGGAGTGGTGACAGCTACTGACCACCGGGCCGGGGCCGCGTTACCTACCGCCTCGGCGCGAGGCGGATGCACAGATCGGTCTGGTTGAGCTCGTAGGTCGGATCGATCCGGCTCGCGCTGTACAGCTCGAGGCACGGCAGACCGGCCGGGGCGTAGCGCTTCATGCGCGCGATTCGATCGAACGCCGTGCGGTAGACCGCCTCGAGCGTGCGGTACGGGCCGACGTGGGTCGTGATCGCGAACGTGCCGCCGGGGATCGTCTGCACGCCGATTCGATCCCGCGGCGCGCGCGCAGGCTCCGCGACGAGCTTGATCGCGGCGTCGAACCGGCAGCGCTCCGGCGGTGTGATGCCGGGCGCGTCGTGGACGACGCCGAGCAGGACGGCCGGTCCGACGCCGTGGCCCGCGAGTCGATCCCATAGCTCGCCCGGCACCTGCTCGTACGGGCCGACGTGGCGGACGAACGCGACGGTCAGATCCTCGAGCTCGACGATCTTCGTGCGCGACACGACGCAACCGGCATGCGCCTCCTCCGCGGCGATCGCGGCAGGTTGTTCGACGCGCCGGTGCGAGGTGCGGTATTCGCTCGGGCTGGTGCCGAATCGCCGGCGAAACGCGCGCGTGAACGTTTCGTGGTTGTGGAATCCGCAGTCGAGCGCGATGTCGAGCACGGTCGAGCGCAGCAGCAACAGTCGCAGCGCTCCGCGCTCGACCCGCAACCGCAGCACGTACTGCTTCGGCGTCTCGCCGGTCAGCGCCCGGAACTGGCGCAGGAAGTGGAACGGCGACATCCCGGCGAGGCGCGCGAGCCGATCGAGCGCGAGATCCTCGTCGAGCCGGGCCTGGATCTGCACGAGCACCGGCAGGAGCTGGGTCAGGAGGTCGGTCGTCACGCTCACGGGTTCGCAAGATTCATCAAGCCGCGATCGCGGCCGCGTGCGAAGCGTACGCCATGAACATCTCCCGAACCATCGAGCTCCCCGCCTCGCCCGCGCATGTCTGGACGCTGTTGACCGAGCCTGAACAGATCCAGCGCTGGATCAAGGAGCTCGTCAGCGACGAGCCGATCACGCCGCCGCCGGTCGGCGTCGGGACGCGCACCCGCATGACGATCCGTGAAGGCAAGCGGCTCGTCCAGTACGAAACCGAGTTGCTCGCGTTCGCGCCGCACCGCGAGCTGGTCGTCGAGATGCGCGGTGGCAGCCTGGGCCGCGAGCCGATGCGCGTCAGCTACCACCTGACGGATCTCGGCGGTTCGACCCGCCTGGTCTACCGGACGACCTGGCGTCCCCGCGGCTTCCTGCTCCATCTCCTGTACCCGCTCATCGTCTTGATCGGTCGCGGCAACATGCGGCGATCGCTTGGTCGGCTCGCCGCGATCGCGGCCGGCCATCAGCTACCGAGCGCCGAGGCCAAGCGGATGCCGATGCCGCCCGTTGCGTCGCGCAACGCCTCGTAGGCCGCGAGCCCGTCCGGGTCGCGGTCGCGGTCGGTGTGGCGAGTCGCGACGAGCAACGTGTTCTTCCGGGTGTGCTCGGCGGGGACGAACTCCATCGCGACGACGTCGTAGCCCGCGGCGCGCACGAGCTCGACCCGCATCGCATCGGTGATGTCCGCGGCGGTCTCGCGCCGCAGCTGCGGCGTGCGCCAGATCGGTGCGAACGCGCCGGTGGCGCCGCGCTCGGCGAGCGATGCCCAGCCGGCGGCGAGCTCGGCCTGGCAGCACGGCGCGACGGCGAGGACGTCAGCCTCGACGCGGACGCCGAGCGCGAGCGCGAGCACGTCGCCGTGTCGCAGGCGTGGAGTGCGACCACGCCGTGGATGTCGCGCGGGGCGATCGCGGCGACGTCGCCGACCTCGAACCGCACGCTGTCGGCGAGGCCGGTGAGCTCGGCGAGGCGTTGCGCCGTGGCGACGACGGTCGGATCGCGATCGATGCCGAGGACCTCGAGCGGATGGTTCCATATCCGGCGCGCGCACCATGCGAGCAGCAGGGTCAGGTACGACCGGCCGCAGCCGGTGTCGAGCAGCCGGATCGTGGCGTGACGCTGGCGCAGCGCCTCGAGCGCGGGCCGGAGCAGCGTGACCATGTGGTTGATCTGGAAATACTTGCGTGCGCGCGCGGCGGCGAGCGAGCCATCGTCGCGCATCAGCCCGAGACCGCGGAGCAGCACGGCGCCCTCGACGGGGCGGATCAACAGCTCCTTGTCGCCGAGCAGCTGCCTGGTTCGTTCGGGCGTCCAGTACGCCCGCGCACGCGCCTCGACCTCGGCGGCCCAGCGCGTCCGGGTCGGGTCTTCCGCGTCCATCGCCCGATGATATCGTCGAGGCGTGGACATCGTCGCGGTCACGGACAGGTGACGCGCAACGTCGCCGGCGACAGGACGTCGGCCGGATCTTCGACGCCGGCTTGACCGTCGACGTTCTGGCCGAAGCAGTACAGCGCGTCGCCTGCGCCGATCGCGCAGGTATGCGTCGCGCCCGCGGAGACTCCGAGGATCGGCGGCAGCGAGACCAGGCCCGGCGCCGCGCGATCGTCGCGCGTGCCGTCGCCGAGCTGACCGAAGCCGTTGTTGCCCCAGCACAGCAGCGTCGTGCCGCGCCGCGCGCAGGTGTGGAAGCCACCGGCTGCGATCTCGTCGATGTCGGTCAGGCCGATCGCCATCGGGGCGGGCCAAAGCCCGTACCCCAGCACCACACGCTTCGATCGCTGCGCAGCGCGCAGACGTGCTCGCGACCGCCGCTGACGGCGACGACGTCGTCGACCTGCGCTTGCACCGCGACGCTCGGCGAGCTCGTCGTCGTGTTGTCGCCGAGCTGTCCGGTGCTGTTGTCACCCCAGCACCACAGCGTGCGATCGGCGAGCAGGACGCAGGTGTGACGGTTGCCCGCCGTGATCGCGACCGCGGGCGCCGGCAGCGTGATCGCGAACGCGTCACTGACCATCGGGCACGGCGCCTGGGTGCCGGGATGCAGGACACAGCCCCAGCACGCGACGTCACCGGACTGGGTCATCGCACAGGCGTGGCGAGCGCCGGCGACGACCCGCAGCGACGCCGTCACGTTCAGAGGCGTGACCGGAGTCGGCGAGTCCGTCGTCAGGCCATCGCCGAGCTGATGGTCGCCATTCTTGCCGGCGCACCGGACGCGGTCGTCGGTTCCGATGCCGCACGCGAACCGGCCACCGAGCGTGAAGTCGACGGCCCCGAAGCCCGGCGCCACGGCCTGGGGCTGATACGTATCGATCTCCGCGCCGGTGCCGAGCTGGCCGTGCCGCAACCGGCCCCAGCACTGGATGCCGCCCGCCACGCGGACGCACGTCGCGGAGTGGCCTGCGATCACGCGCTCGATGCAGCTCGTCAGCGGGCCGTCACTGGCAGCGTCGATGACGACGGGGTCGAAGTCGAGGCGGCCGCAGGCCGCGATCGAGCAGACGGCGAGCACGCCGAGACCCCGCATCGCCCATCAGCATACGGCATTCGCGATCACCAGATCTTCACCCGGTCCTCGGGCGCGAGGTACAGGGCGTCGCCCGGCTTGACGTCGAACGCCGCGTACCACGCGTCGATGTTGCGCACCGTCGCGATCCGCCACGGGTTCGGCGAGTGGCCGTTGGTGACCATGCTCGCGCGCAGCGCGGCCTCGCGGTACTTGCCGCGCCACATCTGCGCGAAGCTGAGGAAGAACTGCTGGTCGGGCGTGAGTCCCTTCCAGTCCTTGGCGTCAGGCAGGGCGGCCTTGTACGCGTCGTACGCCGCCGACAGCCCGGCGACATCGGCGATGTTCTCGCCGAGCACGAGCTTGCCGTTGATCGACAGGTCGGGGAACGGCTTGTACGCGTTGTACTGCAGCTCGAGCGCCTTGCCCGACTGCGCGAAGTGATCGAAGTCGGCCTTGGTCCACCAGTTGGCGAGCTTGCCGTCGGCGTCGAACAACGCGCCCTGGTTGTCGAAGCTGTGGCTGATCTCGTGGCCGATCACCGAGCCGATCGCGCCGTAGTCCATGACCTCGGGGCGGTTCGGGTCGAAGTACGGCGGCTGGAGGATCGCGGCGGGGAAGTTCATCGCGTTCATCGCCGGCAGGTTCACGGCGTTGACCAGGTGCGGGACCATGACCCACTCGCCGCGGTCGACGGGCTTGCCGAGCTTGGCGAGCTGGTACGCGGTCTCGAACCGCGACGCGCGCTCGGCGTTGCCGAACGCGTCGTCGGGCTTGATCTCGAGCGCGCTGTAGTCGCGCCACGTGTCGGGGTAGCCGACGCCGACCTTGAGCACGCCGAGCTTGGCCTTGGCCTTGGCCTTGGTCTCGGGCGACATCCACGCGAGCGCGTCGATGCGGCGCTTGAACGCCTCGATGATCGCCGCGACCATCGCCTGGGCGCGCGCCTTCTCGCTGGCGGGGAAGTACTTGTCGACATAGAGCTTGCCGACGGCCTCGCCGAGCGCGTTCGAGGTCGCGTCGACGCCCTTCTTCCATCGCTCGCGCTGGGTCGGCGTACCGGCGAGCGCGGTGCCGAAGAACGCGAACTGCTCGTCGACGAACGCCTTGGGCAGGAACGGCGCCGACTCCTCGATCGTGTGGAACGCGAGATAGTCCTTCCACGTCGCGAGCGGCACGCTCTTGACCGCGGCGGCGATGCCGGTGGTCGCCTTCGGCATCCAGATCACGAAGCCGTCGACCGCGCCGACGCCGGCGGCGGTGAGGTACTCGTCCCAGTCGAGGCCGGGCGCCTTCTTGCTGAGGTCCGCCTTGGTCCAGTGGTTGAGGCCGTTCTTGACGTCCTCGGCGGCGACGCGATCGAGGTGCGCGGTCGCGAGCTTGGTCTCGAGCGCGAGGATGGACTTGGCCTTGGTCTCGCTGTCGGCGATCTTGGCCAGCTCGAGCATCTTGGCGATGTGCGCGAGGTACTTGCCGCGCAGCTCGACCATGTGCGGCGTCTTGTCGAGGTAGAAGTCGCGGTCGGGCAGGATCAGGCCGCCCTGGAGGAGGTACACCGAGTACTTGGTCGGATCGATGAAGTCCTGCGCGATCCACAGCCCGAACAGGTGCTGGGTCTCCGGGTTGGTGTTGTTGATCATGTCGACGTCGGCGCGGGTCGCGTCGCCGAGCGCGTGCGCGAGCTGCTTGGCATCGCCGATCGCAGCGATCGCGTCGAGCTTGGGCTGGAGCGGCGCGAGGCCCTTCGCCTCGATGCCGGCCTCGTCCATGTACGCGGTGTAGTAATCGCCGACCCGGCGCGCGTCGGTGCCGGCGGCGGCATTCGCCGCGGCGTCCTTGATCAGGTCCGCGTTGCGCTTGGCGGTGAGCTCGACGGTGATCGCGCCGGTGCCGTAGCTGGCGCGGTCGGCAGGGATCTCGGTCTTCTTGTTCCATGTGCCGTTGGCGTAGGCCGCGAAGTCGTCGCCGGGCTTGACCGACTTGTCGATGCCGTCGAGATCGAGACCGGACTCGACCGGCGTGGCGGCCGACCCGGCGGTGCCGGAGCCCGCGGCGGTGCCGGAGCCCGCGGCCGCGGTGCCCGAGCCCTCGTGGGGCGATGGCTGCGGCGACGGGTTCGACTTGCTCTTGCAGCCGGATGCGAATCCGGCTGCGGCGATGAGTGCGGCGACGGCGGCGCGACGATTCATGCGCGGAACCTAACCGCGTTCCGGCGCGCGAGCACGCGTCATGCGCATGCGACAGCGTGCGACGCAGTGGGGCGCAGCCGGTACGACGTCACGTGGTCGGGCGGAGCGGTGGTGGGCGCGTCCGCGCCTGCATGCCTTCGGCCTGGCGCTCGATCATCCGGACGATGGGCTGCCGGCGATAGTTGGTGCAACAACACGGGGCATGCACAACGCGGGCTTCGACGTCGTGTCGTCGCAGTCCGGGACCAACGGCGTCGCGGCGCGCGTCCAGGTCAACACGGCGCACGGCGTGAACCCGCCGTGAAGCTCGAGCTGGCGCAGCTCACTTCGGCGGCTTGCAGTCGTAGGTGAACGAGACGCTCACCGCGTCGGGGTCGTTCGCGCCAGCGGCACGCTCGATACCGATCAGGCGCGTGCCCTTCCACGTCAGCGTCGAGGTCAGATGACTCGGCGCGGTCATCGTCATCGCCGTCGGGTGTCCGGCCGAGACGGCCAGCTCGACCGAGCCTCCCTCCGCCTGCATCGAGACACCCGTCGGCGTCCTGGTGAACGTCGTGTCGTACGTCGGCGTCGCGAGACCGTCGTAGCGCCACAGAAACGACTGCTGCGCGCCGATCATGCGCGGTCCGTCGTACCGGACCGTCACGGTCCAGGCACTCGGGGTGCCGCCGCCGGGTGGCTTCTCCTCGTGGTGGTACTCCGTCGGGCAGCCGACGAGGCCGGAGATCATCGCGTCGCTGCCGATCGTGCACGAGTCTTGGGCGCCGTACGAGAACGTATCGACGATCGCGCTGCCGTCGGGCTGCGTGGCGACGCGCGTGCACGGCCAGTCCGCGCGGGGCACCGACGTGAACGTCGCGAGCGCCGCGGCGTCATGATCCTTGGCTTCGCGTTCGCGCGCGGCGGTCTCCTCGGGGTGCGGCGCCGCCGTGTCGGCGTACTCGACGTACCCCTTGGTCGAGTCGGTCTCGATCGTCTCGAGGCGGCGCGCACTCCAGGTCAGCGTCACGGCCGGCTCACCGACGGCGATCGGCTTGTCGGGAGCCTCCTGCTCGAAGTGATAGCGCGCGAGCAGATGCCCGTCCTTGACCTGGAACACGGCCATGGCGTCGTCGTGACCGAGCCACAGGTTCGCGCCGCCCGGATCACTGAATGCGTGGTAGCTCGCGCCGGAGTCAGTGACGGCGTCGCCGTCCCACGCGTACTCGTTCTTGTCCTCGGCGACGAGGTGGTGCTCGGCGTCGTAGCGGTACTCCGTTCGCCGCGCGACCCGATCGATCCCGATCACCTCGATCGTCGACGGACAGCCGACGACTCCGTGCTCGTGGAGCGTCACCGGTAGCTTGCACGGTGCGTCGGACGCATACGTGAACGTGGCCGTCGTCGGCGGGCCACCGCGGCGATCGAACACGACGATCCGCGTCGGCCAGTCGGCGCGCGGCAGTGAATCCGTGCTCGCCCGCGCCGGCTGATGGGCAGGCGCGCCACCGGCGGGGCTCGATGACTTCTTGGTGCAGCCGCCGGCTGCGAGCGCTGCGGCGAGAGCTCCGAGCGTCCACGACAGGTACGTCCGCACAGACATCCCGGCACTCTCGCACGCAACGGTGCCGGCGCGACACCGCTGAGCGCGTTACGATCGACCGATGCCGCGCCGCCATACCGCGTTCCTGTTCGACCTCGACGGCACGCTGGTCGACAGCGTCTACCAGCACGTGCTGGCCTGGCACGAAGCGCTCGAGCTCGAGGGCATCCCGCTGTCGATCTGGCGCATTCATCGCCGCATCGGCATGAGCGGTGGCTTGCTCGTGAACATGCTGTTGCGAGAGACCGGCGTGGCGCTCGACGTCGAACGGGTCGAGCGGCTCGCGCGCGCGCACGCGGCGGCGTACCTCCGCCGCTCCGGCGGCATCCGCGCACTGCCTGGCGCCCGCGACCTGTTGCGCGCGCTCGCCGACGCGCACATTCCGTGGGCGATCGCGACCAGCTCGCGGCTCGAGACGGCCGCGCCGACGCTGGAGCTGATCGGGGTCTCGCCCGATCGCGATCCGGTGGTGACTCGCGACGAGGTGGTTCACGCCAAGCCGGATCCCGACCTGTTCGTCGCGGCCGCGGCGCGGGTTGGCGTCGAGCTCGAGAACGCCACCGTCGTCGGCGACAGCGTCTGGGACATGCTCGCCGCGCAGCACGGCCGCGCGCTCGGCATCGGGTTGCTGTCGGGCGGCTACGGCGAGGACGAGCTCGCGCGCGCCGGCGCGTATCGCGTGTTCGCCGACCCCGCGCGCATGCTCCAGCACCTCGACGAGCTCGGTGTGCGTTAGCACCGGTTCGAGGCTGTTCATTTCCGGCCAGCAATGCGCGCGCGAGGAGGTTTGACGTTCGCGGCGCTGTCGATCGGCGTACACGGTCGCCATGCGCAAGGCACTCGCACTCCTCACGACCGCGCTGTTCGCCCTCGGCTGCAAGGCCAAGGAGCCCCAGGTCATCGCGAACCATGACACCACGGACCGCACGCCCGACGCGCGCGCCGAGCCCGTGGGCACCCTCGGTAAGGGCGAGGTGTGCATGACGGGCCGGCGCGATCAGGACCCTGTCGATCTGAGCGACCGGCAGCAGACACCGTGCAAGCCGGGTCTCGTCTGCGGCTATCCGTGCGGCATCGACGGCTGCGACTGGACGTGCATGACGCCCGAGGAAGCGGAGATGCAGCGCCCCTGAGCTACCTGGTCCGCTCGCCGTCCCAGTACGTGCGCGTCGCGGCCTTGTCGTAGACCTCGCCGGTCGCGCCGACGAGGATCTTGTTGCTGTCGGGGTAGACGCAGACCTCGTTCGGCTTGCGCTCGCCGATGACGAGGTAGCGGCACGGCTTGTCGCCCTCGTTGACGAGGCAGTGCCCGACGGCGACGCCGGCGCGGAACGTGACGAAGTCGCCAGGCTTCATCAGGATCCGCTCGTCGCCGAGGCGCAGCGTGACGGTGCCCTCGAGCATCCAGACGTGCTCCTCCTCGCGGTAGTGGTAGTGCAGCGGGCACGACTGCTTGCCCGGGGCCAGCTCCTCGATCACCACGCCGACATGAAGATGATCGCGCTTCGAGTTGGCGAGCGTGCGCGTGCGGCCGCCGAAGCGGGTGCCCTCGGCCCAGTCCTCCCACGCCAGTTGCTCGACGGAGAAGGGTCGCATCGGTGGCTCCGGCTGGTCGTCACTCATCGGAGCCTCGTAGCACGGCATCACGGAAAAGTGCGAGCAGCGCCCTGAGTCAGTAACACTGCCAGAAGAACGCGGCGTCGTGCTCGTTGGGGCAGACCACGACGTAGCCGCAGCCGCGATCGCCGAAGTTCAGCTTCGCCGATTTGTCGAGGTCGTCGGTGAACTGCGCGACCGGCGTCATCGCCGCGCCGCACGTCGCGCACGCCACGGTCTGCGGGCTCTGGATGAAGTCGGAGTAGCCGCCGACCTTGTTCCACAGCGGCTTGCGCTCGATCTCCTCCTCGGGCGCCGCCTCGAACCGCGCGGTGTACGCGATCTGTTTCGGCTTGATGATCCGCGCGCCCTTCGGCGGCTTGCCCGCCGCCTTGCGCTGGGCGGCGGTCAGGAGCGCGACGTGGTTGCCGTCGCGCGCGTCGTAGGTCTCGCACCCGTCGCCGTTGCACACGAACACCGCGACCGCGTCGTGCTGCTTCAACGGCAGCCGATCCTCGTGCTTGCCGAGCAACATCACGAACGCCATCGGATCGTCGCACTGGCCGCACGTCGGCCAGGTCTTGGCGTCGAAGTGCGGCGGCGTGCCGCCCCAGCGATCGGCGGCCTTCGCCGTCCCGGCCGCGAGCTTGACGCCGTGCGCGGTCTTGCCGGCGAGCACGCGCGGGTCACCGGGATGCGCCGCGTAGCCCTCGTCGAGCTTCGTGCGGGTCTCGCGCTCGAACGCCGCGCGCGCCTTCGCCGGCGTGTCGAACGGATACTTCTTCTTCGTCGCCTTGCCGCCGCGCGTGCCCCACTCCGCGGTGAACGCCTTCTTGTCGAGGCGCGCGCACCAGAACTTGTTCGCGCCCGACAGGACGAGGTTCTGCTCGGCCGCCAGCGGTGCAGCCGAGGCCGCCGCCGTCGCGCCGAGGACTGCCGCCGCCGGCTTCGGCAGCGAATCGAGCCAGTCGCCGATCGCGCACGCGTGATCCGAGCGGATCCGACCCTCGATCGCCCGCGCGTGCAGCGTGCGTGTCGTCGGATCGAACCAGCCGTAGTACGCGTTCGCGGGCGGCGCCGGCGCCGGCTTCCACGTCCCGCCGCCGAGGTACACCGCCGCCGCGGCGCCGGCATTGGCGACCACGAGCCCGGTCTTCGGATCGGTCACGAGCACGGCCGCATCGCCGGGGTCGTCGATCGTCACCGCCGGAAACTGCGTCGCACGGTCGCCGTCGAGCTCGTACGTCGGCGTCGGCTGACCCTTCCACTTCTGCTTGCCGCCCGCGATCACGAGCCGGCCCAGCGCCGGCGAGTACGCCGCGCCGGCATCGACGGCGCTGATCGGCGGCTTCCACGTCACGGGCGAGAGCTGCTTCCCGTCGAACGCGAACGCCTCGCGCAGCATCGCGTTGCCTTCCGACGGCACGCCGGAGATCACGAGGGTCGCGTTGCGGCTCGGATCCCACGCGCCCGCCATGCGCATCCGCTCCTTGAACTTGGCCGGCCCCGCGGCGAGCTGCTGGAACGTGCCGTCGCGCAGGCCCCACGCCGTCCCGTTGGACTCGAACGCGACCGGCCCGGTCGGGGTCATCGCGTGCGCCCACAGACCCTTGGCGCATCCGCTCGGCGCGCCGGTTCGCGGGATCCACCGCGTCGAGCTGCGAGAGATCTCGAGGTGGCCGAGCTCGCCGCAGCGCATCGCGTTGTCGGGAATCGGCGCGCCGTCGTCGCGCAGCTGCTCGCCGTCCCAGATCACGAACGGCGACAGCACCGAGGCGCGCTCGCGTTGCGCGAGGAAGAACACCAGCGCCTTGCGCGACGGATCGACGCACGCGGCCTGCCACGTCACCGGGCCGTGGCCGACCTCGGTCCAGGCGGTGCCGTCGAAGCGATGGAACGTCGCCGGATCGCCGTCACTCGGCTCCTGGATGAACAGCGCGCGGCCGGTCGTCGGGTCCGTGACCAGCATGTCGCGATCGCTGAGGTGGCCGGCGCCGGGCGGCACCGCGATCTCGGCCCAGGTCGTGCCGTCGTAGGTCATCGCGGCGTCGTTGCACACGAACACGTGCACGCCGAGCACGTCGTCGAACGTCGCGCCGCAACCGCCCATCGTCCCGGGCTCGGCGAGCTGCTCCGGCGCGTCGCACAGCTTCTCGAACCCGTTCGCGCGCAACACGCGCAGCTCCGCCGGGCTGCCGTTCGGCCGGTAGATGTGGAACATCTCGCCGCGCGCGGCGTAGAGCTCGTCGCCGTACTCGATCTCGCCGGTCGGCGGCAGCGCGCGATCGCGGAACGCGCCGTTGGCGTAGTCGGCGACGAACAGCGTCGACAGCTGGTTCTGCTCGCGGAGCTTCTGGACCTGGCCGTAGTTGGTGCCTTCCCAGTCGTTGAGGACCACGAACGGCGCGCCGCGCTTGGCGTCGAAGAACGCCCACACCGGCGAGAAATCATCGGTCGGATGCCCGAGCGCGTCGCGCTTGCAGATCAGCTCGAACGCGCCGTCGCGATAGCGGAACACCCCGCCGCCGTCCTTCTCGAGCGCGAACACCCAGAGCGAGCGCTCGCCGGGGTGAAACACCATCGCCGCCTCGGGGTCGCGGCTCGACACGTACGGATACGGCCCACGCGTGAGCTCCCATGCCGTCATGGCCAGACAGTACGCCGACGCCCACTGTCGGAACTACCCACCGCTACCCGGTCAGGGCGATCTCCGTCGCCGACGAGCGCCTGCTCGGGCAGGCCAGCCCGCGCCGGTCAGTCCGGACAGAACTGCGCCGGGATCGTCAGCTTGCCCGTCCAGCGCTCGGCGCCGTCGGCGTCCGAGAGCGAGGCATGCACGATGAACTTGCCCGAGCACGAGTCGAAGTCGGTGTCGGGCTCGAGCTGCGCGTCCAGCTTCTGCCCGGCGGGCGCGGTGTCCTCCATGTCGCCGGCGTGCGGCGACTTGCCGTCGACCCAGACCGAGCCGGTCAGCTTGACGTCGTCGGGAACCTTCTTCGCGTAGACCATGCAGTCGATCGTCTTCTCGAGCCGACCCTGCAGCTTCTTGGTCTTGGGAAACTTCACGGCCGTGCCGTCGCCGTACTCGGTCGTGCAGCTGAGCTCGGCCTTGAGCTTCGCGGGCTTCGGACAGCCCTGCTGGACCTTGATGGTCTTCGTGAACTGACCACCCGGATCGTAGATGCCGGCGGTGATGTCGAAGTCCTCGCACGGCTTGAACGCCTCGTTCGGCTTCAGGTAGACCTCGAAGTCCTTGCTGTCGCTCGCGTCGTCGTTGACGACGCCGGTCACGTTCGAGAGCTCGACGTTCTTGCGCAGCGTGCGCACGGTGACGGAGTGGCCCGGTTCGGCGGGGTCGTCGAGGTGAAACGCGCATGCGATCGTGTCGGTGACCTTGCCGACCTTGCCCTTGATCGGCGTCACGATCTGGCCGTCGACGTAGATGCCGCACAGGAACTGGGCCTTGAGCTTCTTGGGACCGGCGCTGGCGTCGCGCGAGCCTGCGGCGACGACCGCGCCGATCACCACCAGAGTGCCGAGCTTCATCCCTCCACGTTACACCCGCCGGCGTCAGGGCGGGCCGACGTCGTACATCGCCATGCCCGACCACTTCCAGGTCTTGCCCTTCTTCTTGAACACGAAGGCCGGGAACTTGCCGTAGCCGCTGCCGGTGGCCGCGTAGATCCAGAACTCCTTCTTGCTCCGCTGCGAGGTATCCCACTCGCCCCACGAGCAGTCGGTGTGCGCTTCCTCGTCGAAGCAGAAGTACTGCGGCCACACGCCGAGCTGATCCTTCAGCTCGGCGCCGATCTTGAACGCCTTGATCTTCTTCTTCTTGACCGTCGTGCCGCCCTTGGGCCAGACGCCGGCGAAGAACGACATGTCCTCGAGCTGGACGTTCTCGGCGAACTGCATCGCGATCTCGTTCGCGATCGGATCGGCGAGGCTGGGCTTGCCGCCGACCCACACCGGAGCCGGCCCGTCAGAGCCGCCGATCGCCGGCGGATCCGGCTCGGAGTCGCCGCCGGGCTTGTCATTGACGCAGCCATCGGGGCAGTCCGGCGTGCACGACTGAACGACCTTGATCTCGTCGTGCCACACGGTCTCGCCATCGCGCGTGATGTCCGCATAGATCGTGAAGTTCGTGCACGGCGCGTACTGGCTCGTCGCGATGTTGTGCACCGGCTCGAGCGAAACCTCGAGGTCATTGCCGCTCGAGATCGCGCCCTTGTGCTTGTCGCCGTCCTCGCCGGCCCACACGTACGCCGTGAGGTCGCCACGGCCCTGATCGACGTGGACCGCACAGCTGATCGGATCGTCGAGCTTGCGCCCGTCGGACGTCGGGATGACCGTCACGACCTTTCCCTTCTTGATGATCCCGCACAGGATCTGAGCCTTCACCGTGTCGGCCTGGGCGGGCACGGCGAAGCCGAGCACCGCAGTCAGCGCTGCTAGTCGAAGCATCATAATTTTCTCCCCTCAGCTCTCTAGACGTGTGCGTTCAGAGACGATTCACGAGCATATCAGCGTTCATCGTCGGGAATACCGATGCGCGCCGATGCGTTGTTGCCGGAGCCGGCGGTGCGCGCAGCGCGGTATCGTGAGCCGAGGCATGCCGCGCGACACCGCGAAGATCCGACTCGCCGAGCTGGTGGCGCTGCTGTCGCTCGGCACGGATCTCGGGCTCGGCCAGCCGATGGAGCACATGGTCAGGGCGTGCCTGGTCTCGCTCCGGCTCGCCGAGCGGCTGCGGCTGCCCGAGTCCGAGCGTCGCGTCATCTACTACGCGAGCTTGCTGGCATGGGTCGGTTGCCATACCGACGCGTACGAGCAGGCGCGCTGGCTCGGCGACGACATCGCCGTGAAGCACGACGCGCACTACAAGTACGACGTCGGGCGCGGCCGCGATGCGCGGCGGTTCATGATCGATCATCTCGGCGGTGCGACGCGGCCGTTGCTCGAGCGGGTGAAGACCGGCGTGGGCTTCGTCGGTGAGGGCCGGCGCGCGCTGCTCAGCCTCGCCGAGAATCACTATCGCGCCGCCGACGAGCTCGCCGAGCGGCTCGGCCTCGGCGACGACGTCCGCACCAGTCTGCGGCAGAGCTTCGAGCGGTGGGACGGCAAGGGCGCGTTCAAGGTCAAGGGCGAGGCGATCGAGATTAGCTCGCGCCTGATCAACCTCGCCGATGTGGTCGAGGTGTACCGCCGCGTCGGCGGCGTCGATGCGGCGATCGCGGTCGCGCGCGAGCGCAGCGGCACCCACTTCGATCCGTCGCTGGTCGCGATGTTCTGCGCCGCGGCGCCGGAGCTGTTTGCCGAGCTCGAACAGGTCGACAGCTGGACCGCCGTGATCGCGGCCGAGCCGACGCTGGCGCCGGTGGTGTGGGGCGAGCGGCTCGACGACGCGCTCGACGCGATCGGCACGTTCGCCGAGCTGAAGTCACCGTGGATGCTCGGGCACGCGCGCGGCGTCGCCGACCTCGCCGGTCGCGCGGCCGCGACCTACGGGCTCGGCGAGGACGACGTCGTCTTGCTCCGGCGCGCAGCGCTGATCCACGACCTCGGCGGGCTCGGCGTGTCGAACCAGATCTGGGACAAGCGCGACCGGCTCACCCGCGCCGAGCTCGAGCGAGTCCGGATGCATCCGTACCTGTGCGAGCGCATGCTGGCGTTCTCGCCGGCGCTCGCCCCGATCGGCGCGCTCGCCGCGCAGCACCACGAGCGGCTCGACGGCTCGGGATATCCCAAGGGGCTCGTGGGCGACGCGATCGCACCGGCGGCGCGCCTGCTCGCCGCCGCCGACGTCTACCACGCGCTGACCGAGCTCCGTCCCCATCGCGCCGCGCTGCCCCCGGAACGCGCCGCGGCGACCCTGAGCGCCGAGGTCTCGGCCGGTCGCATCGACGGCGGGAAAG
>JADMIO010955839.1_pt1 | contig 18622 bp, 6 predicted proteins | sample 8958161 | NCBI WGS metagenome assembly JADMIO01 (sample SAMN16585339, study PRJNA669376) | soil metagenome | isolation source: Crop rotation soil | place: USA: Cullars Rotation, Alabama | collected 2011 | reverse complement strand
CGATGACCAGATAGGCAGCACGGGCACAATCAACGGCTGGGGTCTACGCCTCACCGACTGCTTCGCTTGCCCGACTAGTACAGTTACGGATACCCCCACAGAAACCGCGACTAATACCCCCACCGACACGCCTACCGACACGCCCACTTATACGGCGACCACTACAGGTACATACACACCTACTCCCGTGTACTCCTCATGCGCTGGGCCCATTACCGGCTCGCTGCTTGGCGCGCCAACTCAGGTTGGGTACATGGCCCGCGACGCGCTGACCTCAACGTGTGCTGACTTCAAGCTATTTCCTGGCCTGGTGACCACGGACACTATTCGTTACCGGACATACTATTTCAACAACACCAATACAAACGCTGTCTGCGTTACCATCAGCGTGACCACTAGCATTACCTGTGAAACAACTTTGCAATCTGCAGCCTACGCTGGCCTCTATGATCCGGCAAATATTGGCGATTATTACCTGGGCGACTCTGGCAGCAGCAATACTGAGATGACTTACTCAGTCATTCTACCCGCCCTTACAAATCTCGTAGTGGTCGTCAACGAGACGGGTCAAAATGCTTGTACGGACAATTATACGGTCGTGGTCAAGGGAGTCAATGGTGCCTGCCCGACGCTCACGCCTACAAATACAGCCTCGCCAACTATTACGTATACGCCTATATGCAGCGTCCAAGCCTGGAGCTATCAGGCACCATACCCAATTGACATTGTTGACCAAGCTGTTGTATCGCATGGAGGCAAGCTGTATAGTTTCGGAGGCATAAGTGACGGCATCTTCGCCAGCAATTCTTATGCATACGATCCCGGCTCCAATACGTGGACCGCTATCGCCTCGTTACCGTCCTTCCGAGAGAACGCATTCGCAGTATCCGACGGCACCTATATCTACGTAATGGGTGGTAGTAACAGCACCGGCGTTTACCAGACCACCAACTACCGCTACGATCCTACTGCTACCACATATACAACTACATATACGACGATGGCACCACTCAGCCGGGGTATACGAGCCGCTGGAGTTGCCTATCTTGGCGGCAAAGTCTACCGCATAGGTGGCATCGGAGCAGGGAACGTATTCACCAATACCGCTGAAGTTTACACCGTTGCCACCAATTCATGGGCACCCATAGCCAACCATCCGCAGGCGCTAGGATTCCTGCACGTTGCCGTCATAGGTGGCTCCATTTACACAGCGGGCGGAGTCGGTACGAACGAGACAGCCGCCACCTACCGGTATGACGTGGGTACCAACACATGGAACGACGCCGGTATTGCTGACCTACCCACAACACGGTGGGGTGGGGTTTCCGGGTTGCTCAACGGCAACTGGATAATCGCTGGCGGCATCGTGAGTGGCACAATAAGCAATGACGCCCGCGCCTGGAATCCAGCTACCAACACCTGGCAGCTCATAGACGCCAAGCGTCAGCCTAGACTGCGTGGTAGTGGAGGAGCTGTAGGAAACGGCCTCTACTCAATCGGCGGTTCAGCGTCTCCCTTTACCTTTGACGGCACCAGAGACAACCAGCAATACGCAGCAAGCTGCCTGGACACGCCTACACCTACTATCACGCCACTGAACAATCCTACTAGCACACCTACCCGCATTATAGTCGGTCATGTGGTGTGGCAGGGTCGCCCGGCTCAACCGAACGCATTACAGCAACTGCCCATATCGCTCACCATCAAGACGGGTACAACCGAAGTGAACTATGCAGTGCAAACCACAGATGCAAATGGCTTCTTCACTGTACCAGTAGGTAGTTTGGTGAATGGCGTCTACAACTGGCGTGCCAAGAACGCAAAATATCTCGCGGGTGGAGGTTCGCTCATCCTGATAGGAGCACAGATAACCAATCTGGAGATGGGGACGATGAGAGCGGGCGACGCCAATAACGATAATGTGATAAGCGTACTGGACTTCAACATACTGAAGAGTACCTTTGGCAAGGGGCTTGGCGATCCAGGTTATGACCAAAGGGCTGATTTCAATGGAGACAACACTGTGAGCGTACAAGACTTTAACTTGCTCAAGGGCAACTTCGGCATTGGTGGTGCTCCTCCCATCCGTCCAGGCACAGGCGGGCCATGAGGAGATCAGCGACCAACTCTGTATTGTAAGTAGATATCCGACAAGATGAGTTCCGAGAACCGGCATTCTCGTTATCTATTTCGTACCCAAAGTTGTGGGAATTTACGATTTTCCCTTGAAGTGTTGGCACGGACTACCTTCCTTATTATATAGATTATATAGGTCTTACCACTCTTAGTTGTTGCAACGCTACCTTAATTTCGGTGCTATCCATTTTTATCACCCCTGTATATGCTAAACTCCGGGTGCCATTCTGAAAACTCTCCTCGCTCATGTAGCGGCACTGCTTGTTTGGGAAGTAGCCTACCAGATGGCCCGACGAAGCATCACTGTAACTAGAGTGCGAGCGTTGCTACGGGGTCGCCCAGCAGCACCATGCTTCGCAGATCGAAGGCCATTAAAAGAGTGTAGAGCACCGATTTCAGCTTGTTGCTGTCGCCGCTCTGACTGAACTGGTCCCGGTAGGTCCAGTATTGGGAAAGTAGCTCGCCCACGCCCGGTTCGTAATAGGCGCGCAGGGCCAGACCCAGAGGTTCGCGTGGTTTCGGGTTATACAGGTTGTTGTAGAGGGCCTGCACGATGTTCTGGGTCACGAACTGGTTAGTGACCTTTTGCTTGAGGGTCCAGTTGAAGGCCGGCTCGATGTGCCCGATGAAGGCCCGCAGCGGCTTTCTAGCCCCCAGCAAAGCGCGTGGCATGGGCGAGGTTGCGTCGCCCAGCGCGGCCACACCCTTCAGCACCTGGTCAATTTGCCCGCCGTCCTCCACAAGTCCGGCGTACTGGGTTCGGGCCGAGGCACCCGCCGAACAGCAGGCATGCGCGTACCAGATCGCGCCATCAGGTTGCCACGCCGCGAGCAGTTTGTCCAGGTCGAGCGTCTGCCCGTTGAAATCCACCAGCAGGCCAAGTTGCCGCCTCATCTTGTCGAGGTCGTCGAGAGGGCCGGTCATGCCGTGGCTTGTGGTTACTACGAGGCCCGGCTTCTGAGCCACCAGGTTTTCAATCAACGTGTTGTGCGTGGCCTCTACCTTGGAGCCGTCAATGTACTTTACTTTGTCGTCGAAGGTGCCTTCCCGGTCGTTCAGGAACGCCTGGTAAATCTTTTGGGCCACCGCCGCGCGCATCAGGCGGGTAATGTCGTTTGTCCGGTGATCCACGGCCCAAATCAGGGGCCGGAGGGGGTCCGATTGAGCGTCCTTCCAGCCGGACAGGAGAGCTGTGACGTAGTTTTCGAGAGCCTGGCCTTCGAGGTCGAGCCTACCGACGCTGCTGTTGACATTTAGCTGGTACTGCAACTGCCAGGGGATTTCAGCCGGGGAGCCGTAGATGAGCAGGTACCGGGGCAGGGCGGCATCCCCAACGCCGCGTGTCGCGCCTGACAGCAGCACTGGCTTGGCGGATGCCTCATTCCCCAGGAAAGTGAAGCTGTTATCCGAATTAGGGAAATACCGCAACACGGGGGTATCGCCTCGCTCCTTCAATAGTTTGCGGATAGGTTCGGGAGCGTCCTTTGCGGCTATCCGGTCCTCTTTGCTGAAGTTGTCCCTGAAGGGGAGGATGAGACCCCAGCCGACCTTCGGATCGAGCCAGTTCTCCGGTTTGACGGGCTCGGGCAGAAGGTAATCCGCCGGAGTTTCGGGCTTACCCTCCCTTTTGATGGCCCACAGGCGAGCGCCCCTGGACAGCTTGCCGGACGCCGGGCCGCTGCCTGTCCAGGCGTTCGTCGTAATCGTGGTAGGAAAGCCTGTTATGTCCTCCTCTTGCACTTCCATGACTTGGTCCTCCCGGTCTTCGATCCCTAGTTCCCGTTACCATTGCCGAACAGGTTTTTCTCGAGCTCCTTGATGCCCGCGTCGAGGTCGGCCAGGATTTCGGGAGTAATTGCGGGGTTCGCAGCGATTGCATTGCGCATGGCCCTCTGCACGTTCAGCTTGAGGGCGTCGTTATACCAGGTTTGGATGTCGACATTCTGCGGCAGCGCGCTGAGTAGGAAGGTGCTCGGCTGCGAGTAGAGCACGGGCAGGGTCCATTCCTTGGTGAAGGTGGCCGCTACTTCCCACGGCTTGGTCTTGCGGTGGCGAGTGGCGAGGGCGCGTCTTGGCTCATAGAGCGCTGACGCCCATTCGAGCGTCGTGGGGGTGACGCCATTCGCCAGGGCGTTTTTGACCACGCTCAGCACAGCGCCGTAGAAGGTCTCCGAGAACTCATTAGCATCGGCCTTGTCAACTGGCTCGCGCATACCGACAGCTACCGGAGCATAGGCGTTGCGCACTATCGCCCTGATAAATGAGTCGCCGCCCTGGTTGTCAGCAGTCGCGCCGCCTTTGCAGCAGTTAAGCGTGACGAGCCACAGGTTGGGACTCTTGGGTATCTCCTTGAAGTCCTCCGGGGTCAACGTAGCGATGTCGCCGGTCAGTATGGAAAGCTCCAGGTGTGGGCCAAAGTCGGTCGAGCCATGGCAGAAGAAGTGCACGATATGGGGTACCGACCCCGAGTTTGCCAGCACGTCTTTGAAGCGGAAATTGGTGGACATGAAGGACGGCTTGATAGTGACGAGCGGGTTCTGGATGCTCTGTAAGTGCTTCATCAAGTTGTCCTGGGCGACGAATATGGTGACCTCGGTCTGAATCTTTGATTCGTCCATGGCCTTGTAAAGGGCGTCCCACTCCGGGCGGGCATCTATGCCTTCGGCTGCCAGGAAGGCCATGATCTGGAGCGGCGGGCGAAACGGCACGTTCACCGTGTCGAGATGTGACGCGCCGAGGCTGCCCACGATTCGGCCCACCTGCCAGCGGTCGCTGAGGGCCAGGAACCTGCCGGTGTCCGTACACAAGGTCTCCCAGGGCAAACGCTCGGCGACGTCGCTCTCAAGGTGCAGATAGATAGGGCAAACTTCGTTGCCGTTCACGAGCACAGTCTTCATCCGCATATCCACAGCTGCCTGGGCAACCAGGCTGTTGAAGAGGATGCTGCCCGCGCGCTTGACGATATCGGGGTTGAGTACGCCCTGGTCGAGCTGTGTGAGCGGAGCTGTGTCCGCCCCAAGGGTCAACTCCGTTTTCGCGTCGGCCCCTGGCACGTCGCGCGGGGAATAGAGCGAGAAATACGTGTGATCCGGTGTGAATTGTTCCACGTACACTACAGTCCGGCCCATAGTGCTAACTCCTTATCTTTGAAGCGTTGAATCTCGAAATATTGAACGCTACCAGTGTCGCGTGCTCATTGTGACTGCGGTCGTGCGTTAAAGCGTTAGCTCGGACCTGCCCCGCCTGCGCCACCGGTATCGCCTTCCCCTTCGCCTTTGGTTACGGTGCTCTCCTTGATGGCGTGGCGGGCCAGCACGTCCTTTGTGAAGCTGAGCGCCTCCTCGATGCTCTTGCGGACGGGGTCGTCGGCACTTTCGGAGTCGTCCTCGCTACCCAACAACTGGGCGGCGGTTTGTTCGAGATACCGCTGGCTCGTTCGCATCCAGGGGGGCGCGTACTGCGAATTGAGCAACTGGCCGGTCTCACCCTGGGCCAGAGTGTACTTTGAAAGTACCTCCTGGCTTTTGGAGGCGTAGGGGCTGTCGCCATAAGAATCCTGCTGAGTATCGGAGGTGGGACCAATGGCGCCACTCGTTTCCGCCTCCTGGAAACGGTTGGGGTGGCAATAGAGGGCAATTTGCCCCGTCCATTTCGGCTGTGATTTGACTTTGTTAAAGAGGAAACCGTAGGTTTCCATGAGGTCGGGCTGGCCTACATCCCAATCGGCTTCCTGGAGGAAAACAGGGCCAGGGCGCGTGCGGGCCACCTGGTCGGCGAGGAGCCGCAGCCCATAGACGGAGTAGTTATCAGGGGTGCATGTGAATCCGACCGACCACGCCCCCACTTCGTTCAAGAAAGCTGATAGTTTGCGCGGGCCAATAAAGCGCGCCATTTGCGGGTCGGTATTGATGGTCGGTGACTGCGCGAAAGCGATGGCTCCAGTGTCAAGGGACAGGTATCCGTGGCAAAAGAAGTGCATCAGGTCGGTGCTTTGCCCTGAGAGCTTGTTGGTCATCCAGTTGAGCCAGGGGCTATCCGAATAGCTGGTGCTGTCGTACACCTCGGCGGAGCGCCGGGGAGTGGGGTAGTCGGCGGCTTCGTGCGGGTCGTGAACTGTAATCTGGATGGCGGTCCCGTCTTGGTTCTTGTACCCGCGATTTGTCAGGCCAAGCAGGTTCGCGTATTCGTTGGCGTCGGCGAAAACATGGACTATCGTGGGCCGGTTGATCGCACCGCCTATTGATACTATTACCCTGTCTATCTGCGAAAAGATGGGGATAGGCGTCTTCGCCATCGGCGCACTCGCGCAGAGGGCTACGACGAATGGGCCGGTGTCCGTGAAAGGCTCAAGATAAAAGTATGGCAGACGCACCAGTGGGTTGGAGAGGCCGGGCTGAAGCAGTCGTTCCCAGCGCAACAGGGGCAGGTTGCCGGAGGCGCTGCCGAATTGCAGCCATAGCGGCGTTTCCGGCCCGGTGAATGCGTTCTGGGCTAGGCTCCGCACCTGGTTGATGGTGTCCGCAGGAAGGGTATAGGCAGGTTCGTAGCCCCGGAGGCCGCGGACCTCGTCCAGGGTCCTAGGCACATGGAGCAAATCGGATTTGACCCTGACAGGTTCGCCCATTTGCTCGTCGCCCACCTCCAGGGTGAGCAGCACGTCCCGCGTTGTAGGCGTGGGACGGGATGTGCCGCGGCTGTAAACCCGATCCATGGAGAGTCTCAGCACCACAAGCCTTCTCTCCTTCTTAAGCATCTCTACCATGTCGCTTCTCCTCGGAAGTTACAGGCGTAATGTCTAAAGTCCAAAGTCTAACTTACCACCTGATTATAGAGTGCCCACCATGTGAAGGAGTTGTTAATATCCGAGTGGTCATGGATGGCGTTGGCCCCGTTGAGGGCGTAAATCTTCGGAGGGTTGGTCACGAGGTCGTAGGGCGCGCCCTCCTGTTTGATGGGGATTTCTTTGCAGTCCGCGCCACAACCTCCAGGCCCGTAGCCGCCGAGCGCGGCGAATTCGTTGGGTGGCGTGTCTGCGGCGATTTGCTCCTCTGCCAGGTCGGAGGCCCGCCGCACGAACCAGTGGAACCAGTTGTGAAGCGGCGAATCTTCGTTGGAGAATGTGCACAGGATAGGCTGTTCCACCCTGTCCAGGGCGACGCGATAGCCGCCGGGAGCGTGGGTGCCCGATGTCTCTTTGGGAGCGAACGCCAGGTATGAAACGGCGGGCTGAAGCAGGAGCACCGAATTGACCTTTCTAGGAAGCTGTGGAGGGAAGCAAATCGCTGAGAGCATCACCTTACAGCCGAATGAGTGCCCCATCAGGTGTACCCTGGTATGGGCGTCTGCCGATAGGATGTCGCGCAGCATATCGCTCACGCCATGCGCACCCACGGTTCCGGCGCGGTCTTTCATCAGCAACACAGTTGCTCCACGCACTACCACGCGCGGGTCGAGAAACTTGAAAATGCCCGCGCTTTGCAGGCCAGGCCCTGCGGCCCCGCCTATTGCTACGCCGCCCCCTTCGAGGAGCACCCCGCCTTCGCCATCGTCGTCTTCAGGCTGCGCGAGGGCGTTTGAGCGCGTCCAAAGCGTGACGAGTTCTGTGGGAGTGGGCGAGTTGGCCTGACCCACTGGCACCGGCGCGTCGGCGTCCTGTCCCCTGTACACGGGCACAAGGATCGCGGCTAATTCCAGAGCTTCCGATTCGGTGAGCGAGTCTTTGGCGGCAAGCTTGCGAAACCGTTTCACGTCCTTGTGAGCGACGGCCCCAGCGAGCAGGTCAGTCTCTTTGCCATTCGGGGCGGGTATCCCGGCTCCCACGGCTGCGATGTCCGGCTGGTCCTCCCAGGGCATGACCAGGATGGCGCTCGGCCAGTAGATGCCGACGAGCAAGGGGCGAAAGTCAGGTTTGTGGGCCAGCCCGTGCCGGTCCATCAGTATGTAGTTGCATAGGAAATTGCGGTAACTCGTCACTGCGTCGTTCCAGTCGTTGTTCCAGCCGTGCGAGAAGATGAAAATATCAGTGTAGCCGTTCTGCTGGACATCGGCTATTAGATCAGCGCGGCTTTGTGGCGCGGTGCAGTTACCGCCTTTGTCAAAGGGTATCATGTACCAGGGTATGTCCGTCGGGCTGCCCGCGATTTTCACCGTGCAGTAGGGGCCTTCTACTGGCTCATGGTCGTCGCCCTGCTTGCCTTCGAACTTGCAGCTATGCGTGGCGCGGTCCACTGTAAGCATGAAAGGAGTATTGGTCATAGCGGTCTCAAACCTCCTCCCCAGTCCGGGGTGATTGTCCGTCGTTTCCGGACATATTATATTAGGTAGCTAACACAGGTGGCAAATTTCTTGAAGCCTGAAGATTGAAGATTGAAGCTTGGGTGTCGAGAATCTTCAATCTTCAACCTTTAGGCTTCAATCCGTTATGAGCTTGCTTGCTTCTCCGCCGGGGGTTTGACTGCGGCGCGCAAATTGGCAACCTTGTTCAACAGGTCGAACCAGAAGGGTGCTCCGAACGATACCGCGAAGCCGGTTATCACCAGGCCCAGGAGCTTGCCCAGGACCAGCACCGTCTGCCGCCAGATGTCGTCCGTGGCAAATTTCCAATCACGCCCAAAGCTATCATACCCGAAAAGTTGTCCGAAGCTTTGCAGTTCGTCAACCACCGATTGGGTGCTGGGCAAAGTGACGCTAGTAGCGGTGGTAGTCATGTTGCCTGTAGATGTAACGGCGATAGAGGAGATGATCGTAGAAGTCACCGTGGATGTGTTGGAGTAGTCCTTCGGCGGGCTGAAATAGAAGTCGCCGCCGGGAGTGGTGGCGCGGCTGACGTCGGCGAGCAACGACTGGCGCACGGCGGCGTTGGACGAAAGCGCGTTCGCCAGGTGGATGCTGTCGGCCCCCACGATGAGGGCCACCAGGAAGCCGATTCCGAACAGGTAAATCTGAATGCGCCGCTTGTACACGCCCTCCACGCGGGCCATAACGGTGTCGTACCAGCTTTCGGCGCGCCTCTTGAACGCCTCGATTTCCGATATACCGAGGGTGAGATAATTGAGCACGGCCCTGCGTTCGTCGCTAACGTCCAGCGCGAGCACTGCATTTCGGACCGCGTCCACGCTGGTGGCGGTGTCAATAATAGCCAGTATCTGCGTTTTCCGGGTCGAGTCGGGCATCGCCTCGACCAGTGTGCGTACGTCCTTAACCCCGATGACCAGGGTTCCCACCCCCTGGCTGTCGTCCAGGAGGAGGAGCAGTATTTTGCCCAGGTCCTTCTGGTTATCGTTCTTACCATTGATGGAGAGGTCCTGTGCGTTTTGGCGTATGTTGTCTACCGTCAATGGTTGGTCTCCAAGCACAGTGTTGAGCAAGGCCAGCACGAAGGTGCGCGAAGGGATGTAGCTTGGTTTGCCCGCGTAGTTCTTTCTTACAACTTTCTTGGGATCCTGCCCGGTGGCCGTGAGTTTCCTGGCGTTCAGGTCCTTCTCGATGACCGTGTTATCCACGAATACCGAGTTGGGGTCCTTATCACCAGCGCCCCATTTTACCAGCAGAGCTTCGTTGTTGCGACTGCTCAGGGCTGTGATCAGCGGGTTTGACAGCAGGCCCCGAACTATGTCCGGGTCCCTGATAAGGTTGATGATTCCGCGTTCTAGGTCGCGTGCTCTCCACTTGAGCATCCCGGCGAAGAACTCGTTGATGCTGGAGCAGATTATGCTCAAAAGAAAGTAAACGAAGACCAATCCCAACAGCACGTCAAGGATGCTGGAGTTGAAAAGGCCCATGGTTGCTCCTCCGTAGTAAATAAATTAGCCGGAATTTACGCCTGGGTAAGAACGAGGATCACAAGGCCGCCGGTTGGTCAGATTATAGCAGAAACGGAGGGTTCTTGAGCGGCACAAAAAGCGGTACAAACATGAATTGTCAGGTCTTGGGAATAAGAACGAGGCCAATCAAAACCTGGGACACATAGCCTAGCCCATCGGAGGCTATGTAGACGAAACCTATATCAAGGTAAAGGGCAAGTGCATGTATCTTTATCGGGCTGTAAGATTCGGATGATAACACGATTGAGTTTTTGCTCAGAGCCGCACTCGTGAAGCCGTTGCTGCCAAACGCCTCATCAGGAAAGCGTTGCGTGCCAAGCACACCGTCCCTTCAAGGGTAATCAACGTTGATTGCAATCCATACTATCCCAAGCTGTTGGCAAACTCAAGAAGAAAGGTAAACGCTCCGCTACCAGCTTGACAATGCTATGGAGTAACTGTATCATGATGCAAGGTCGAGGGAAGCAAGATTTTTCTATGTTGCACCCTGGTTCGTCCTGCATCTGCTTTCCGCCTTTGCAGGCTCCTGCCTCTGAACAACTCTATTCTCCTTCTCCTCGGCTAAGCCCTCCTCTACCGAACCGACAACCATATTCGAAATAGGGATCGGGACCACCCATCTGTGACTGAGCGTCCGGCATGTTGAACCTGAGCCACCTGAGGTTCACAACTGTGATGATGTTACAGACTGGACAAAGGAGTAGAAACCAGGGGCGTCCGACGATTGGATCTGGACTGACTGCTGGACAAGCATAGGGCAACGGACGGGAACCCAATGTACAGCTTGCCAGGACGTTGATAGGAGCTAATAGGGGATCAGACATTCCGAAGCCATCGAAATACCCCATAATTTTGGAAGATAAGGATCGAACGAGACATGTTGCTATATCGTTCAATCCCTGTGACAAGACAATCTCCCGGTTAGCCATGCAAATTGTACGCGAGTTGTACCAAATACCAAGCTGAAAGATACGGTATTGAGTTGTCAAGGGGGTGATAGCTGAATCGTACAACTTCATATTCATACAGTCATGCAGTGAAAGGCTTCTGCTTGGTGACGACCGCCCAGGCAATGTGCAACAGCTTACGGGCTACTGCACATAAGGCTACCTTTGCAGGTTTGCCAGCATCACGCAGCCGCTTGTAGAAGGCTCGAAGAACAGGGTTGAAGCGTGAAGCACTCAGGCTCGCCAGATAGAGAGCTGTCCGTAGCCGGCTGTTGCCTCGATGCCCTAGCTGAGCTCGCCACCTCACGCTCGTACCTGATTGCCGTACGTGCGGAGCCAACCCAACGTAAGAAGTGGCCGCTTCGGGTGTTGGGCAAAGGGTAAAGTTCAGCGTCTCCACAACCAGCCAGACAGCAGTCAGCAGGCCGACACCTGGAATAGTCTGAAGCAGCACTATCGAAGCTGCCCACTGCGAGTCTTGGCTTACCACCTCTTGGAGGTCGGCTTCAACGGCGGCTATCTGCTCATCCAACACGTCAAGGAGCGCGTGCTTCTGCGCTTCGACCACTTCTACCACCGTGCCACGATGAGCTAGCGCATGAAGTTCGTTAGCTACCTGCTGGCGCATGTTGAGCAAGGTCGCCCGGTGAGTGAGGCGCTGGTACAACTGCTCGTAGACAGCAGGAGGTGGACTCCACAGAGGTGGTTGGAGAGTAGCAGCCAGATGAGCCAGGGTTTGGGCATCCAGAGGATCGGTCTTGGCGTGTTGGAGGCGAGCTTGGGCGAAGTGGTGAGCCTGAGCAGGGTTGACCACTGACACCGCGTAACCGGCCTGATGCAGGGTAGCGGCCAGCACCATCCAGTAGTTGCCGGTGGCTTCCATCACCACCAGAGTGGCGGCAGGAGGGATGTCTTTGGCCTTAGCAATGGTAGCCAAGCGTTGCTCAAGCAAGGCGTAGCCTGCCGGAGTCTGGGCAAACTGCAAGGGACGCCCGCTGTGTGGGCCTCGAACTCCTCCAACGCCGGAAGCATCTTCACTCAGGAAACGCCATGCAGCAGTGGCAGTGGTAGCCGCAATATCAATACCGACGAAGAGTTGGTATTGGTTACGACTGGGAGAAGAAGGTGTGGTGGTCATTACGATACAACCTCCAGATGCAGGGGTATAGGGGAAGTGCGACAAATGTGACATGGAACTGAATGGAACTGAGAACGAGTGCTAATCGAAACCATGTGGACCTTGAGGGCAGCAGAGTCTAGCCTCGTGATACGTGGTCATCTGACATCTGTGATAATCCGGTTTTGCAGAGCCACACGATACGGTTGAGACTTGGAACTGCCCAACACGAGGGAGGGTTACTCTTTCAGGCGCGGTCAGAGCCGCAAGGAGAATGGCAACCTCATCCCTCGCGAAGAGCCACAGGATTCGATTCGACTCATCTCGAATTCGATTCCTGACTATTCTAATATACGAGGAGAATGCAATATCGACCACAATGTAGCACACAGCAGGCGCCATATTTCAAGGGCGCTGGTAGATATGCCTGCACACCTGCACATTGTGGCGGACCAAAAGGAGCTACGTCATGTCTACACGCTCACGGCGGAAACGCATCATCCACATTGCAGGCGCCTTCGCGCTGGTGACGAACCTGTTGACGACGGCTACGTCAGGGACGATTGCCTCAAGCAGTCCGCTGGGTGGCGCTAACGATACGACACTCGCCCGCGAACCACAGCTCACACCTGCGGCAATTGGAGACGGCTCGATCGCCGGGTTGCAGTTCGCCGATCCTACCGAGGGCCTGGCACTGGTCCAACCGCCCGGAGCGAACAGCGACGGCGGGGCGCACCTGTCCTATCCGCTTCTGATCCCCAAGGGCCGCGGCATCGCTCCAGACCTTTCACTGGAGTACGACTCAGGCGCTGGAAACGGCTGGGTTGGGCAGGGTTGGGACCTTTCAGTCGGTGAGATCAGCGTTGACACACGTTGGGGCGCGGCACGCTTCGATCCCAACCGAGAGAGCGAGACCTATCTCCTAGATGGCGACATGCTCATCCCCAACGCTCTGGGCACCACGTTGGCTCCCCGCGTGCATGGCGACCGCCAGGACTACACCCGCCAGGTGGAATCCCAGTACCAGCAGATAATCCGGCACGAAGTGCCCGGCGAGGGGCCGAGGGGCTATTTCTGGGAGGTCCACGATAAGGGGGGCAACGTCTACTGGTACGGCGGAAGACCTGACCAGGGAGGTCCCGACGGCTATGGGATCGTCCTTAACCACCAAAACCCGCCGCTGCACCCGCAGATTGACCGTTCAGCTATCGTCACGGACGAGAATGGCAATGCCGTGCGCTGGTTGCTATCAGCTCAGCGCGATGTCGGCGTCAACCAGATCACCTATCATTACACGACGGTCACATACCGGTATGGCGCGAACGGCTGGGTTGTACAGGCCAATTGTACCCCTTCGGCGAGTGTTCTGTGCGCCAAGCACACCTATCTCAGCAGCATCAACTACACCGACGCGTCCAAAGTCGCGCCAGCACCGGATGGCGACGCCGAGTATCAAGTCGTCCTACAGCGCGAATCGGAGATCCATCCCAACTCGCCCGTGCGGTCCGACCCGGTGGTGGATGCGAAGGGCGGCTTCATAGATTTGACCACCGACCGCCTGTCTCGCGTTGAGGTGCGCCACGGCGCGTACGCCGTCAACGGCGTGATTACCGAGACCATCAACGCCGACGGCGATACCGCCCTCATCGAAGACCGCTCGACGCGGGACTACAGCCAATTGTCCGTTCGCTATGACCTTGGCTACACCACCGGACCCTTCGGCAAGTCGCTGCTGAGCACCGTCACCCAGGTAGGCTCCGATGGGACAACCGCCGCGACACACACCTTCACCTACAACAACCGCGTGTCGAATGGAGGGGGGACCTACAACGGGTTCGCCCCTCCGACGGACTGGAACACCGGCAGCGACTTGCCTGACCGGCTACTACTCGACACCAATGCCTCTATCGGCGCACTCGGCTCCTCAGAGAGCAACTCAGGGGAAGGTCACGCATACATAGGCTTCAATCCCGAAGTGGGGGAGAAGGTGGGGTCGTTCGGCGGATCGCTGCAAATCGGTGGAGGGGCCACCGAGGCTATCGCCGAGTGGTTGGACATCAACGGTGACGGCCTGTCCGACAAAGTCTATCGCGATTCCGACGGGGTCGGCGGCGACGTCAACGATGTCAACCGCGATGGGCCGATCCGCTATCGCCTGAACCGAGGCGGGCCGAACGGCTCTGTCACTTTCGGCCCTGAGATGACCGTCACAGGTATCACCAGGCTCTCGACGGAGGGCAACTTCGGGCTTGAAGGCGCGTTCGAGGCATTCCCCGGCATCTCGGTCGCCTTCGGCCTCGGCGTCGAGGTGTCGTGGGGCGACGCCTACTTCAGCGACGTCAACGCCGACGGCCTGCCCGACTACGTCACCGGTGGCCAGGTGTGGTTCAACCACCTCGACAACACCGGCAACCCGATCTTCGAGCAGGGGAGCGGCCACACACCAGTGCCTATTGATGACGGCACCGCCTCCACCAGCCTCCCCCAGAGCGTCCAGGACATTCAGCAACAACTCCAGGAGAAGAACCCGCTGGTTGACACCGTCCGCCGGTGGACTGCTCCGTTCGGCGGCACAGTCACCATAACCGCGCCTGTGACGCTGAGCCAGACCGGTGGCCTATCGCTCGACGGTGTGCGCGTCGCAATTCAACAGAACGCCAACGAGTTGTCTGCTGCCAACCTCTTGAACTCCAGTTCGCAGGCTTTCACCGCCCCCATCTCGCGTACTGTCGCTGCGGGTGACCAGCTTTACTTCCGCGTCGGCTCGGTGAACGACGGAGCCAACGACGGAGTCATCTGGAGCCCCAGGATTGCCTATAGCGCCATTGACGGCGTACCCAACATCACGACTGTCGTTACCGACGTCAACGGCTTGTCGCAGACCTATTATGCCGCCGCTAACGACTTCGTCCTCTCCGGGCGGCCCGACACGCAAGTGTTCATGCCTTTCACAGGCACGGTACATTTCTCGGCGACGGTGAATAAGCAGAAAGTGACCAGCGACGACGTCAGGGTAGTGCTCTTGCACAACGGGCAGCCCGTGTCCATCGCAAACGCGGCGTTCAGCGCCGCATTCCAGGGGTCCAGAACCGTCAGCGCCGATTTTGCTGTGGCCGGTCCCATACAACCCACTGATCCCAACGTGCTCGGTTCGCAAGATAGCCTCACTGTGAAGCTCGTCACCGATACACCAATTGATCTCAAGGCTATCGAGTGGAATCCTACCATCGCCTATACGGCGGCCGTAGATAGAGACGGCAACCCCAAAGACCTTGTGAGGGGTCCAATCTCGATGAAGATGACTCCCGAGATCGAGCAATACCCCTATCAATCGCCCATCGGCCCCTCGGCACCATGGCGGACGGGGTCGTCCACTACGCGAAACGCCTCTGTGAGGTTCGCTGAGGCAGCCGGGAATCCTGGAGGCCCCGCTGTTGTAGCAGTGAAGACACGCTCCGGGGTAATAGCCCGTGGAACAGCCAACCTGCCGCCTGCGGGCATAGCCAGCACCTTCACAGCCACAGTGACCCTCAATGCCGCGATCCAGGCGAACACCGACTACTGGTTTGACGTCACGATCCGGAATCCCGCCCTGTCGGACAAGACCTCACTGCTGTCGTTCAAGCTTGTCAACGGTACGCCCGCACAAGACATCACGGTGCCCGGCGTACTGCGGTGGACGGGCCGCCAGGGCATCTTCCCGCTACCTTACCGCGGCTGGGCCGTGGCCGGGTACAACGGCGACGGTAATCGGGCTACCCAGCCGATCCACGAGAATGACTTCATCATTGACCCCGGCACTCTGCCCACCGCGACCCAGACGCCAACGGGGTTCAACGATCACAACTACAACCCGCCGACAGAGGACAGGTCGTATGCCTACCTGCCGTCGGTGCAGGTGGTTACAATCCCCGGCCAGTCGTCGCCGATAACCTCCACCATCTGGATGGGGAACCGCGCTAACCTCGCCGCTTCCGCCGACCGGCAAGTCTCCTCTCGGTTAGGAGCCGACACGGTGAACCTGAGCACGGGCGTCACGGGAGGGTCGGGCCGCGCCGTCAACCGGATCAGTATAACCGCGCCCAGCGCCAAACTGGCGTTCGGCGTCGGCCCGGCGGGTGCAAACTTCGGCGTCGGGCCGAGCTTCGGACTGGTAGACTACATGGATATGAACGGCGACGGATACCCCGACATCGTCACCCCCAATAGCGTCACCTATACCACGCCCAGGGGCGGCTATGTCTCATCGGGCAGCGACCCAGGTAACCTCGCCGTCACCAACCAGGACCTCACCTTCTCCCTGGGCGCGGGTATCGAGCAGGGCTTGGTGGATATCAAAGGCAACTCCAAAGGTAAGGCCAACGCCACACAGGGCAACGGCTCGAACAAGGGCAGCGACGGCAACGATGACGGCGGCGGGATCTCTCTAGGCGGCAGCTTCAACGTCAGTTGGACCAGCCCGAACGCCTCCGGGCCACCCGACGTGCCAATAGGGGGCGGGGTGTCCGGCGATCCCACGGTGACATACTCCGATCAGATTAGCCAGACCACCGAGGTTGATGGCTTGCCCGGCGACACCGCGCCCATCCAGTTGGGTTTGGCCGACGTCAACGGCGATGGACTGCCCGACCGAGTGTTTACCACCCCGTCGGGAGTGTTCGCCCGCTACAACCTGGGGTACCGCTTCGCCGCCGCGCCCGTCAAGTTATCCACCGGAGGTTTCGAGGCACAGGAGTCTTATGCGGGTGGCCTATCACTCGGGTTCACCACCCCGTGGCAAGACTTCTCCGGCGGCGTTGCCTTGAACTGGAACGTTGACCTCTCGCGCTACGCCTGGATAGATGTCAACGGCGACGGTATCCTCGACCAGGTCCACAAGGTAGACAACAGTCACCCGCCGACAGTGCGCTTTGGTACAGGCACAGACATGTTGCCGCCCGTCATATACGGCCAGATGGCCGACGCCCACATCACCGACCAGATAGATGCTGGGCAGCAGGCTTCCCTCGACCGCACCGACGGGCTTGGCGGGCAGTTCGACTTCACCGTCGGCATCGGGCCGCTGTGTATTGTGGCCTGCTACCTGATAATCAACCCCGGCGCGAGCTTCCAGAATAGCATAAGCTCCACCGAGATTGACCTGCAAGACGTCAACGGGGACGGCTACGCCGACTCCCTGAAAACTCTTGATGACAACCAGCTCACCGTGCGCATGAACAACCAGGCCGACACGAACTTGCTCTCTACCGTGCAGAACCCTCTGGGGGGCACGATGACGATTACATATGCGCGTGACGGCAACACCGTGGACAACCCATCGTCGGTGTGGGACATGGCTTCGGTAGAAGTCAACGATGGGCGACCCGGCGACGGCGTGAATGTACGACGCACCAACTACACCTATGAGGGCCTCAAGGCGAGCCGCATGCACCGCGACAGCCTCGGCTACTCCAGGGTTACGGAGACCGAGATTGACACCGCGGCGAACCCGCCCGCGGCCGTGCGGCAAACCGTGCACCAATACCGCAACAGCGACATCTTCCAGGCCGGACTGGAAACGAGCACCACGGTGCTCAACCCCTCCAATGGTGGACTCGTCAAGCGCGTAAGGCAGACCTGGACGCTGAGCGACGTGCGCCACGCCGGGACCGACCTCAACGCTCTAGAGGCTGTGGCTTCGCTCGGGTATTCCCTGGCTCCAGTAATGACCAGCGTGATCACCGAAGTGGGGGACGGCACATCCACTACGGTGCGCCAGTCGTCAACCACCAACCTCACCTATGACGACCTCGGTGACGTGGTTCGTCAGGCCGACCTGGGCGAGGACGACGATCCCAACGACAACGTTGTTGCCGACTACAGCTACTCGCGCTGCGCCGAATCATCGGGTGTGGGCTGCGCCAGCGACCTGCCGCACGACAACCCATCGCCAATCTGGGACGCCGGCCTGTGCCCGACGTGGGTCAGTTTGCCCGTGGCTATCACCGTAACCAACGGTAAGACCGGTGCCGCCCTAAAAGTCTACCGCCACCGCGACGGCCACACCGCAATCTGCGACAATGCGTCGGTGACTCACCTCGAAGAGGACCAGGGCAACGGCCAGGTGGCGGCAACCGAACTAACGTACGACGCCTGGGGCAGCTATGACCGCATCGTCTACCCGGTTGGCGGCAATGGCCGGCGTTACTCTGTGCAGTACGTCTGGGATCCGGATGGGCACTCTACCATCGGCCAGGTTACCGAGTACGACCTCGACCCGTCTGCTGTGGATAATTTCCTCGGCGACGGCCTCCAACCCGGGGACGTTTACACGCAGGGCCTCACGTCGTCGGCCACCTTCGACCCGGTGACGAACAGGGTCGCCTCGCGTACCGACGCCAACGGCAACGTCATTCGCTACACATATGACGCGCTAGCCCGGCAAGCCTCGATCAGCAGTCCCGTACAGTCCGACCCGCAGCCGCTGGTGACGTATGAGTACTTCCTGAGCACACCGGCAGCGCCGACGGCGCACGCCGTAGCCCACCACTTCGACGTGTTCCACCCGAGCGACCCCATCAACACGGCTACCTTTGTGGACGGCACCGGGCGTGTGGTGC
>JADMIO011096046.1_pt1 | contig 18623 bp, 15 predicted proteins | sample 8958161 | NCBI WGS metagenome assembly JADMIO01 (sample SAMN16585339, study PRJNA669376) | soil metagenome | isolation source: Crop rotation soil | place: USA: Cullars Rotation, Alabama | collected 2011 | reverse complement strand
CCCGCCGTTCTTCGGCGACGCCGAGCCTTCGACCCCCCGCGAGGTGGCGCCGCTGCTGGACGCCCAGCGCCAGGGCTACCTGACCGTCGGCCTGCGGATCGATCCCGACGACTGGAAGAAGCCCGACCCCGCCCACATCATCGAGACCTCGCTCAGCCGGCTGGCCGACAAGACCTGGCGGCCCGGCCAGGTCCTGCTGCTGCATGACTCAGGCGGCGACCGCAGCCGCACGGTGGAGGCCCTGCCGGCCCTGATCGATACCCTGCGGGCCCACGGCTACAAGCTGGTGACCATCTCGGAACTGGCGGGCATGACCAACGCCCAGGTGATGCCGCCCACCGCCCGCGCCGCGCCGTCCCTCTGGCTCGACCGCATCGGCTTCGGCTTCTTCCACGGCTTCCAGATCGTCCTGCGGACCCTGTTCATCACCGCGATCGCCCTGGGCGTCGCCCGGCTCGTGGTGCTCGGGGTCCTGGCCGTCGTCCACCGCGTGCAGATCGCCCGCCGCACGCCGCCGATGCCGGATCCGGTGACCGGGCCTTTGATCAGCGTGCTGATCCCCTGCTTCAACGAGGCCAAGGTGATCGAGTCCTCGGTGCGCCGGATCCTCGCCTCCCACTGGCCGCGGATGGAGGTGCTGGTGCTCGACGACGGCTCGTCGGACGGCACCGCCGATGTGGTCCGCAAGGCCTTCGCCGGCGATCCGCGGGTGACGCTGCTGGCCTTCGAGAACGGCGGCAAGGCGCGGGCCCTCAACCGTGGCCTCGCCCACATCCGTGGCGATGTGGTGGTGGCCCTCGACGCCGACACCCTGTTCCCGCCCGACACCCTGGCCAAGCTGGTCCGCTGGTTCGCCGATCCGCGCGTGGGCGCGGTGGCGGGCAACGCGCTGGTGGGCAACCGGCGCAACCTGATCACCCGCTGGCAGGCGCTGGAATATGTCACCGCCCAGAACCTGGAGCGCCGCGCGCTCGCGGCCCTGGGCGCGGTGACGGTGGTGCCGGGCGCTGTCGGCGCATGGCGGCGTTCGGCGCTCGAGGCCCTGGGCGGCTATCCCGCCGACACCCTCGCCGAGGACCAGGATCTCACCCTCGCCATCCAGCGGGCCGGCTGGCGCGTGGAGTTCGACCCGGAGGCGCGCGCCTATACCGAGGCGCCGGACACGGTCTCGGGCCTGCTGAAGCAGCGGTTCCGCTGGTCCTTCGGCACCCTGCAATGCATCTGGAAGCACCGCGCGGCCCTGTTCGACGCCCGACGTCCGGTCCTCGGATTCGTGGCCCTTCCGCAGATCTGGCTGTTCCAGATCGTGCTGACCGCCATCGCCCCGCTGGTCGACCTGGCGATCATCTGGAGCCTGATCTCGGCGGTCTATGCCTGGGCCTTCCACCCGGTGGAATGGTCGCCCGACGACCTGATCCAGCCCCTGGCCTACTGGGCCGCCTTCATCTTCCTCGACCTCACGGCCGGCGCGCTCGCCATGACCCTGGAGCGCCGCGCGCCCTGGGCCGACCTCATCTGGCTGCCCATCCAGCGCTTCGGCTACCGCCAGCTCATGTACTCGGTGGTGGTCCGCTCCATTGACGCGGCCCTGCATGGCGGCCTGGTCGGCTGGGGCAAGCTTGAGCGCAAGGCCACGGCCAGCTTCGAAGGGGTGGGTTGAGGCCCATTGACCTTGGGTAAGGCGGTATTGTTTTCGCGCTTCACGCGGTTGTCATCGCTGGGTGCGGCGCCTATAACCCCGGCCACTCGCCAACGAGGGCGAGACGATCCCCCAAAAAGCGTCTCCCGAGCCTCATGAACATCCACGAACACCAAGCCAAGGCCGTCCTCTCCGAGTTCGGCGTGGCGGTCCCGCGCGGTTATGCAGCCTTCACTGTCGACGAGGCCGTCAAGGCCGCCGAGCAGCTGGGGGGACCGGTCTTCGTGGTGAAGTCCCAGATCCACGCCGGCGGGCGCGGCAAGGGCCGGTTCGAGGGCCTTGGCCCCGACGCCAAGGGCGGCGTGCGCGTCCTGAAGTCTCTGGATGACGTGAAGGCCAGCGCCCAGGAAATGCTGGGCCGCGTGCTCGTCACCGAGCAGACCGGTCCCAAGGGCAAGCAGGTGAACCGCCTCTACATCGAGGAAGGCGCCGCCATCGCCAAGGAATTCTACCTCTCCCTGCTCGTGGACCGCGAGACGAGCCGCGTGTCGGTCGTCGCCTCCACCGAAGGCGGGATGAGCATCGAGGACGTGGCGCACGACACGCCCGAGAAGATCTCCACCTTCTCCATCGATCCGGCCACCGGCGTGTGGCCCCACCACGGCCGCGCCCTCGCCAAGACGCTGGGCCTGAAGGGCGACCTCGCCAAGCAGGCGACCAAGCTGCTCGGCCAGCTCTATGCGGCCTTCGTCGCCAAGGACATGGCGATGCTGGAGATCAACCCGCTGATCGTCACCGCTGCCAGTGAGGGGCAAGAGGGGCAGCTGCGGGTGCTGGACGCCAAGGTGTCGTTCGATAGCAACGCGCTCTTCCGTCATCCGGAGATCGTCACCCTGCGCGACGAGACCGAGGAAGACCCCAAGGAGATCGAGGCCTCCAAGTACGACCTCAGCTACATCGCCCTCGACGGCGAGATCGGCTGCATGGTCAACGGCGCGGGCCTGGCCATGGCGACCATGGACATCATCAAGCTCTACGGCGCGGAGCCCGCCAACTTCCTGGACGTCGGCGGCGGCGCCGACGAGGCCAAGGTGACGGCGGCGTTCAAGATCATCATCGCCGACCCCAACGTGAAGGGCATCCTGGTCAATATCTTCGGCGGCATCGCCCGCTGCGATATCCTGGCCCAGGGCGTCGTCGCGGCGGTCAAGCAGGTGGGCCTGCAGGTCCCGCTGGTCGTGCGCCTGGAAGGCACCAACGCCGAGCTCGGCAAGAAGATCATCAACGAGAGCGGCCTGAACGTCATCGCCGCCAACGACCTTTCCGATGGCGCGGAAAAGATCGTCAAGGCCGTGCGGGGCGCCGCGTAATGTCGATCCTGATCAACAAGAACACCCGCGTCATCTGCCAGGGCCTCACCGGCGCCCAGGGCACCTTCCACTCCGAACAGGCCATCGCCTACGGGACGAAGATGGTCGGCGGCGTCACCCCCGGCAAGGGCGGCACGACCCACATCGGCCTGCCGGTGTTCGACACCGTCGCCGAAGCCGCCCGGCAGACCGGCGCCGACGCCAGCGTGATCTATGTCCCGCCGCCCTTCGCCGCGGACTCGATCCTGGAAGCCATCGACGCCGAGATCCCGCTGATTATCTGCATCACCGAGGGCATCCCGGTGGCCGACATGGTCAAGGTGAAGCGCTCGCTCGCCGGCTCGAAGTCGCGCCTGATCGGGCCCAATTGCCCCGGCGTCCTGACTCCGGATGAATGCAAAATAGGCATCATGCCCGGAAACATCTTCCGCAAGGGCAGTGTTGGCGTTGTCTCGCGCTCCGGCACCCTTACCTATGAAGCCGTGTTCCAGACCTCTCAGGTTGGCCTTGGCCAGACGACGGCCGTCGGCATCGGCGGCGACCCGGTGAAGGGCACCGAGTTCATCGACATGCTCGACATGTTCCTGAAGGACCCGGCCACCGAATCTATCATCATGATCGGCGAGATCGGTGGTAGCGCCGAGGAAGACGCTGCTGAATTCATTAAGAACTCAGCAATTAAGAAGCCTATGGTCGGCTTCATCGCTGGACGCACCGCGCCTCCCGGGCGGCGGATGGGTCACGCGGGCGCCATCATCTCCGGCGGCAAAGGCGGCGCCGAGGACAAGATTGCTGCGATGGAAGCCGCGGGTATCCGCGTGTCGCCGTCGCCGGCGAAACTGGGTGAAACTCTGCTCGACGTTCTCAAGAACGGCTGAGCCACAATTTTAGCGACTAGGGCGGTCCGCGCCCGGCTCCTTTTCGAGAAGCTTCGCGGGCCAACGCCCGGAAAGCGGACGAAATGGCGGACGACGCAGGTCTGATCAACGAGGTTCTCGCGGAGACCTCCTTCCTCTACGGCGGCAATGCGGCCTTCGTGGAGGACCTCTATGCGAAATGGTCGGCCGACCCCAATGCGGTCGAGCCGTCCTGGCGGGCGTTCTTCGCCTCCCTGAGCGACAGCGCCAGCGATGTGCAGCGCGCCGCGCAGCAGCCGGCCTGGACCCAGGCGGCCGCGCCGGCCAAGCGCCCCGACTGGCTCAGCGCCATCGACGGCATGTGGCCGGCCGTGGAGGCCAAGGTCGGCGCGAAGATCGCCGAGCGCGCCGCGTCCCCGGCATCGGGCGGCGCGGTCTCCAGCGACGCCGTGCGCGCCGCGACGCTCGATTCCCTGCGCGCCATCATGATGATCCGCGCCTACCGCATGCGCGGGCACCTCAAGGCCAACCTCGACCCCCTGGGCATCGCCACCACGCCCGGCGACGCCTCGGAACTCGACCCCGCCACCTACGGCTTCGCCGAGGCCGACTACGACCGTCCGATCTTCCTGGACTTCGTGCTGGGTCTGGAGACCTCCACGATCCGCGAGATCCTGGAGATCCTGCGCCGCACCTACTGCGGCAACGTCGGCGTGCAGTACATGCACATCTCCGATCCCAAGGAGAAGGCCTGGCTGCAGGCGCGCATCGAGGGGCGCGACAAGGAAATCGTCTTCTCCAAGGAGGGCAAGGTCGCCATCCTGAAGAAGCTGATCGAGGCCGAGGGCTTTGAGAAGTTCAACCACCGCCGGTTCCCGGGCACCAAGCGCTTCGGCCTCGACGGCGGCGAAAGCATGATCCCGGCGCTGGAGCAGATCATCAAGCGCGGCGGCGCGCTGGGCGTTGAGGACATCGTCATCGGCATGCCCCACCGCGGCCGCCTGACCGTGCTCGCCTGCGTGATGGCCAAGCCCTACCAGGTGATCTTCCACGAGTTCCAGGGCGGCTCGTCCCTGCCGTCCGACGTCGAGGGCTCGGGCGACGTGAAGTACCACCTGGGCGCCTCGTCGGACCGCGAGTTCGACGGCAACAGCGTGCACATGTCGCTGACCGCCAACCCCTCCCACCTGGAAATCGTCAACCCGGTGGTGATCGGCAAGGCCCGCGCCAAGCAGGCCTTCAAGCTGCGCGAGAACCCGACCGCCGGTCGCGGCCACGTCATGCCGCTCTTGATGCATGGCGACGCGGCCTTCGCCGGCCAGGGCGTGGTCGCCGAGTGCTTCGCGCTCTCGCAGCTGCGCGGCTACGGCGTCGGCGGGACCATGCACTTCGTGGTCAACAACCAGATCGGCTTCACCACCAGCCCGAAGAACAGCCGCTCCTCCCCCTATCCGTCCGACGTGGCGCAGATGGTCGAGGCGCCGATCTTCCACGCCAACGGCGACGACCCGGAAGCCGTGGTCTTCGCCGCCAAGGTCGCCACCGAGTACCGCCAGCAGTTCGGCAAGGACGTGGTGGTGGACATGTTCTGCTACCGCCGGTTCGGTCACAACGAGGGTGACGACCCGACGATGACCCAGCCCTTGATGTACGCCAAGATCAAGGAGCACCCGAGCGTCCGCGACATCTACGCCGGCCGCCTGGTCAAGGAGGGCGTGGTCACCCAGGGCGAGGTCGACGCGTGGATCGGCGAGTTCGACGCCTTCCTCGACCGCGAGTTCGACGCCGGCAAGGGCTACAAGGCCAACAAGGCCGACTGGCTGGACGGCAAGTGGTCGGGCCTGCGCCTGCCGGGCGCCGAAGAGAGCGGCGTCACCGGGGTTCCGCGGCAGAAGCTGCTCGACCTGGGCCGCAAGTTCACCACCATCCCCGAGCGGGTCGCCATCCACAAGACCGTGGAACGGGTCATCGCCGGGCGTCGCGACGCCATCGAAAAGGGCGAGGGCATCGACTGGGGCACGGCCGAGCACATGGCCTTCGCCACCCTGCTCGACCAGGGCTATCCGGTGCGCCTGTCCGGCCAGGACAGCGTCCGCGGGACCTTCACCCAGCGCCACTCGGGCATCGTCGACCAGAAGACCGAGGAGGTCTATTTCCCGCTCCGCAACCTGGGGCCCAGCCAGGCGCACTTCGAGGTGCTGGATTCAGCGCTCTCCGAAGAGGCGGTGCTGGGCTTCGAGTACGGCTTCTCGCTCACCGATCCCAACACGCTCGACATGTGGGAAGGCCAGTTCGGCGACTTCGTGAACGGCGCCCAGGTGGTCATCGACCAGTTCATCTCGTCGGGCGAGCGCAAGTGGCTGCGGATGAGCGGCCTCGTCATGCTGCTGCCGCACGGCTACGAGGGCCAGGGCCCGGAGCACTCCTCCGCCCGCCTCGAACGCTTCCTGCAGGCCTGCGCCGAGGACAACATGCAGGTGGTCAACTGCACCACCCCGGCCAACTACTTCCACGTCCTGCGCCGCCAGATGATCCGCGAGTTCCGCAAGCCGCTGGTGGTCATGACCCCCAAGAGCCTGCTGCGCCACAAGCGCGCCGTCTCGCTGCTCTCCGACATGGCCGAGGGCACCAGCTTCCATCGCGTGATGGTCGACGGCGCCGAGGCGGGGATGGACGTCGGCGGCATCAAGCTGCAGCCCGACGACAAGATCACCCGCGTCATCGCCTGCTCCGGCAAGGTCTACTTCGACCTGATCGAACAGCGCGCCAAGACCGGCCGCGACGACGTCTACATCGTGCGCCTGGAGCAGTTCTATCCGTGGCCGCTGAAGTCGATCTCGGGCGTGCTGAGCCGCTTCAAGAACGCCGAGCTGGTCTGGTGCCAGGAAGAGCCGAAGAACATGGGCGGCTGGACCTTCGTCGACCCGTGGCTGGAGCTCACGCTGGAGCGCCTGAAGATCAAGGCCAGGCGCGCCCGCTATGTCGGCCGTCCGGCCTCGGCCTCCACGGCCGCCGGCCTGATGAGCCGACACCTGAAGGAACTCGAAGCCTTCCTCACCGAAGCCTTCGCCTGAACCCACAAGACTCCGCCTAGACACCCCGCGACCAAGAAACAGGGACTGCATTTCCAATGGCCGACATCATGACCCCCACGCTCGGTGAATCCGTCACCGAAGCCACGGTGGCGCGCTGGACGAAGAAGGCCGGCGATGCGGTTCGCAAGGACGAGATCCTGGTCGAGCTGGAAACCGACAAGGTGAGCCTGGAGGTCGCCGCGTCCTCCGACGGCGTGCTGGAGTTCATCTCGGCCGCCGAGGGGGCCACCGTCGAGGCGGGCACGGTCCTGGGCCGCATCACCGAGGGCGCCGTCGCGGCGAAGCCGGCGCCTGCGCCCAAGGCCGCCGCGCCCTCGTCCACGCCGGCTCCGGTTCCGGCCGGCGAGCTGCAGCCCGAGCCGACCCCCGGCAAGCCCGCGCCGTCCTCGGCGCCGCTGCCCGACCTGAGCGCCCCCAAGGCCGAGAAGGTCCTCGCCCCCTCGGCTCAGCGCGTCGTGGCCGAGAACAAGCTCGACGCCGGCGCCATCGCCGGCTCCGGGAAGGACGGCCGCATCACCAAGGGCGACGCCCTGGCCGCTCTCGACGCCCGCGCCAAGGCCCCCGCCGTCCCGACCGCGCCTTCGGCCCCCCGTGAGATCCATGAGCGCGAGGAGCGGGTTCGCATGACCCGCCTGCGCCAGACCATCGCGCGCCGGCTGAAGGAAGCCCAGAACAACGCCGCCATGCTGACCACCTTCAACGAGGTGGACATGACCGCGGTCATGGCGCTGCGCAATTCCTACAAGGACGTCTTCGAGAAGACCCACGGCGTGAAGCTGGGCTTCATGAGCTTCTTCGTGAAGGCCGTCGTCCACGCCCTGAAGCAGGTGCCGGACGTCAACGCCGAGATCGACGGCCAGGACATCATCTTCAAGAACCACTACGACATCGGCGTCGCGGTCGGCACCGAGAAGGGCCTCGTCGTCCCGGTCGTGCGCGATGCCGACGGCATGAACCTGGCCCAGGTGGAAAAGACCATCGGCGGCCTCGGCAAGAAGGCCCGCGACGGTCAGCTGGCCATCGAGGACATGCAGGGCGGCACCTTCACCATCTCCAACGGCGGGGTCTACGGCTCGCTGATGTCGACGCCGATCCTCAACGCGCCGCAATCCGGCATCCTGGGCATGCACAAGATCCAGGAGCGCCCCATGGCCGTCGGCGGCCAGGTGGTGATCCGTCCGATGATGTACCTGGCGCTCAGCTACGACCACCGCGTGGTCGACGGCCAGGGCGCGGTGACCTTCCTGGTCCACGTCAAGGACGCCATCGAGGATCCGCAGCGCCTGCTGCTGGACATCTAGGCCCTCTGCTTCCACCGTGGCCGCATGGCCCTGGTGGAAGTCGCCCGGTTTCTGGAACTGACCGAGGCCCAGGCGGCCGCGGCGGCCCTGCGCGCCTCCGGCATCCCGGTGTTCATGCAGAACGAGAACTGGGGGCAGACGGAAGCCTATCTCCAGCTCGCCATGGGCGGCTTCCGCCTCTGGGCGCCGGAGGAGGAGGCCGCCGCGGCCAAGGCCTTCATCGGCGCATGCCGCGCCGAACCTTCGCAAATCGAACCTCAGGGCGGGCCGGGCCAGACCGCCATGGGCCTGGGTCTGCTCTTCCTGCTCGGGCCCATCGGCGCCTTCCTGGCCACCGCCTTCCGCCGGCGTGGCGCCCGCCTGCCCGACGAACGCTGAGGCCGCGCACCGGGATATCCGGATATTGCGCTTATGTTACAATGGCTTGGACCCCGGTTATCAAATGTGGGCGACCGGAACGTCGGGCCGCGGGCCCTGTTTGGTAGCCCGGCGGGAAGCGACCGCTGCAAACGGGAGATCAGCATGTCTTTGAGAATCATCGCGGCCAGCGCCGCGACGGGCCTCCTGGCCCTTTCCATGGCCGCCTGTTCGTCGATGAACTCCGATGGCTCAGCTTCGAGCGCCAGCGGCAGCGGGTCCAACGCCTCGAGCACGAGCGCCACGGGTTCGAGCTCCGGTTCCATGGGCTCCGGCTCCACCGCCAGCGGCAACACGGCCGGCAGCTCCACCAGCAGCGGCGGCTCCGCCACATCGGGCGACACAACCCGTCAGTGATCGCCTCGGCGCGGTTGACCTCAGCCTTTCGATGCCTAGGGTGCGCGCGCAAATCGTAAGCGGGCGCACCCATGGCTGAGAACATCTACGACGTCGTCATTATCGGGGGCGGTCCCGGCGGCTACAACGCGGCGATCCGCGCGGGCCAGCTGGGCCTGAAGGTCGCCTGCGTGGACAAGGGCGTCGATGGTGGCGAGACCCTGGGCGGCACCTGCCTGAACGTCGGCTGCATGCCGTCGAAAGCCCTGCTGCATGCCTCGGAACTGTTTGCGGCGGCCAACAACGAGTTCGCCCACCTGGGCATCGAGGTGACGCCGAAGCTGAACCTCGGCCAAATGATGAAGCAGAAGGCCGAGTCCGTGGGTCAGCTGACCAAGGGCATCGAGTTCCTGTTCAAGAAGAACAAGGTCGACCGCTTCAAGGGCGCGGGCCGCATCGCCGGCGCCGGCAAGGTTGACATCACCGGCGCCGACGGCGCGGTGACCAGCCTCGAGGCCAGGAACATCGTCATCGCCACCGGCTCCCTGCCGTCCGGCCTGCTGGGCGTCGACGTCGACAACAAGCGCATCGTCGATTCCACCGGCGCCCTGTCGCTGCCGGAAGTGCCCAAGTCCCTGCTGGTGATTGGCGCAGGCATCATCGGCCTGGAGCTGGGCTCGGTCTGGAACCGCCTGGGCTCCAAGGTCACCGTCGTGGAATTCCTCGACCGGATCACGCCCGGCATGGACGCCGAGGTCGCCAAGACCTTCCAGCGCGCCCTGACCAAGCAGGGCATGGAATTCAAGCTCTCGTCCAAGGTGACCGGCGCCAAGGCGTCCGCGTCGGGCGTCTCCCTGACCGTCGAGCCGGTCGCCGGCGGCGCGGCCGAGACCGTCGAAGCCGACTACGTGCTGCTGGCCATCGGCCGCCGGCCCTTCACCGAGGGCCTGGGCCTGGAGAGCGTCGGCATCGAGACCGACAAGCGCGGCTTCATCCCAACCGACCACTGGAAGACCTCGGCCCCCGGCGTCTGGGCGATCGGCGACGTGACGCTGGGGCCGATGCTGGCGCACAAGGCCGAGGAAGAGGCCGTGGCCTGCATCGAGGCCATCGCCGGCAAGGCCGGCCACGTGAACTACGGGATCGTCCCCAGCGTCGTCTACACCAGCCCGGAAGTCGCCTGGGTCGGCAAGACCGAGGAGGAGCTGAAGGCCGAGGGCCGCGCCTACAAGGCCGGCAAGTTCCCCTTCACCGCCAACAGCCGCGCCAAGATCAACCACGAGACCGAGGGCTTCGTGAAGGTCCTGGCCGACGCCGCGACCGACGAGATCCTGGGCGCCCACCTGATCGGGCCGTCGGTGTCCGAGATGGTCGGCGAATACGCCGTCGCCATGGAATTCCGCGCCGCGTCCGAGGACGTGGCCCGCACCTGCCACCCGCACCCCACCCGCTCCGAGGCCCTGCGCCAGGCGGCGATGGGCGTGGAAGGGTGGACCATGCAGGCGTAAGCCCCGGTCATGGAGATCCGCCGCGCGAGGCCCGAAGAGATCGGGGCCTGCGCGGCGCTCTATGTCCAGGTGCTCTGCGAGACCTTCACCTGGCTGCCGCCGGAGCGCCACCGCTCGGAGGACTTCTTCCGCGCCGCTCGTGACGAAGACGTCTACGTCGCCGTCGAGGACGGCCGCATCCTGGGCTTAGCCACCCTCTATCGCCCCCAGGCCTTTCTGCATTCGCTCTATGTGCTCGAACGCGGACGCGGCATCGGCAAGGCCCTGCTGGACCGCGTGGCGGCTGAGGCGGGCGGCGTGCTCGCCCTGAAGGTCCAGGTCCCGAATACCCGCGCCCAGGCCTTCTACGCCCGCGAGGGCTTCCAGTTCGTCGAGCGCGGAACCGACCTCGGATCGGACATCGAATGGATCCGCTTGGTGCGAACGAGTTAACTTGGCGCCGCCTCGCGGCGGTGACAGGCTGCGCCCACATTCGATAGGAGCCTCGCGATGATCGCTCTTCTGCTTGCCGCCCAGCTTTCGGCCGCTACCGCGCCGAACCGGATCGAACCTCCGACCCTTTGCAAGAAGCCCAACGTCACCGAGGCCTCGGTGCTGCGTCCGGAGGACCGCGCCAACGCAAATGTCCGCAGGCTCGGCGAGCTGCCCAAGGCCAATTTCGAGAAGGCCGTGAACCGCAGCGTGTCCGGCTGCACCGTTCCGGCGGTGGTCAAATACGAAGTTGAGGGCGACGGCCGCGCCGGCGAGTAGCTCAGGCGTGCGGATGGGCGCTGGCGTAGGCGCTCAGCAGGGCCGCCGCGTCCACCTGGGTGTAGCGCTGGGTGGTCGAGAGCGAGGCGTGGCCCAGCAGTTCCTGGATCGAGCGCAGGTCGGCGCCCGCCCCCAGCAGATGGGTGGCGAAGGAATGGCGCAGGGCGTGGGGCGTGGCGCTGGCCGGAAGGCCCAGCCGGCCCCGCAGCAGCTGCACCATCGCCTGCACATGGCGTGGGCTTAAGGGCCCGCCCCGCTTGGCGCGGAACAGGGCGTCGTCCGGCGAGAGCCCGAACGGGACGGCCTTCAGATACGCGGCCACCGCCTCACGCACGGCGGGCAGGATCGGCACGATCCGGGTCTTGGATCCCTTGCCGGTGATCCGGATGGAATCGCCCAGCGGCGCGTCGGACCGCTTCAGCGACAGCCCCTCGGAAATCCGCAGGCCACAGCCGTAGAGCAGGGTCAGCACCGCCTGGTCGCGGGCGATCTCCCAGTCGTCGCGATCGCCGAAGGTCGGCTCGGCGATCAGGCCGCGGGCCTGGTCCTCGGTGACCGGCCTGGGCGCGCCGGGCTTCACCCGCGGGCCGCGCACCAGGGCGATCGCGGAATTGGGCGCGTCGAGCCGCCGGTCAAGGAAGCGGTGGAAGGTTCGGATCGCCGACAGCGCCTGGCTGAGCGAGCGCGGCGACAGCGGCTTGTCGCCCTGGCGCAGGTGGGCCAGCCACGCCCGGACATCGCCGGCGGAGACCTCGGACAGGCTGCGGACTGTCACGGCCTCGCCGCTGTGCTGTTCCAGGAAGGCGATGTAGCGGCGGGCGGCGAAGCCGTAGGCCTCCAGTGTGCGTGGCGAGGATCGGCGCTCATTGGCCAGGTGCTCCAGCCAGAGCGCCAAGGCCTCCCGCGCGCCTAAGCGCGCAGAGTCTTGCTTAGGCTTCGTCGCGTCGCGACGAGGGCCAGTCATCAGAGAACCGGCCAGCGCTCGGCGGTTCGCTCGACCACGCGGGCCAGGAAGGCGACCAGTTCGGTGCCCATGTCCTCGGTGAACCCGTCCTCGTAGACCGAGCCGAAGGCCAGCAGGCCGGTGCGGGACGGCTCCCACATGGCCATGCGCACCATGGCCATCGACTTGATGATCGGCGCGCGGTCGCCGAACAGGCCAAGAGCGGTGGGCGCGAACCCCATCCGGGCCAGGGCGTATTCGCCGCCGAGGATCATATCCACCTGGCCCTCGACCAGGCGGGTCCAGCCGGCCGGCGGCAGGGCCTCGGTCTCCAGGGCGATGATCCCGGCGGCCAGGCCGAAGCGCTGCAGCGCCAGGTCATCGACGCGACGGGCGAGATCGGAGTGGTTGCGGCTGTCCAGCAGGTCCACCACCGCGCCGTGGGTCTGGGCCTGGGCGGCGAAATTGGCCCGCGCCGTCTCCTCGACCTGCTGGCGCTGGGCGGCCTCCTGCTGGTGGGCGGCGTGGACGCGCGCCATAACCGCCGGCCCGAATTCCACGACATTGCCGGCCGCCACCTTGAGGCCGAGCTCGTCCAGCAGGCCGTCGTCCGACGTCAGGAACTGCGGATTGTCCGACAGGAAGCGGCGGACGGCGGCGGGCTCCAGCGGCCCTTGAAAAAGTTCGCCCTGGGACCCGTCCATCATCCGCCTCTTGGGTAAGCTCTACAGAATCGACTGACCGGTCTTCGCCCAGTCGGCCATGAACTGATCAAGGCCCCGTTCGGTTAACGGATGCTTGAAAAGCGCCGCGAAGACCTCCGGCGGGATGGTCGCGCAGTCCGCGCCGGCCAGGGCCGCGGCGGTCACATGCGCCGGGCCCCGGATCGAGGCGGCCAGGATTTCGGTGTCGAAGTCGTAGTTGTCGTAGATCGCCCGGATCTCGACGATCAGGTCCATGCCGTCGGCGCCATGGTCGTCCAGCCGGCCGATGAAGGGGCTGATGTAGGTCGCGCCGGCCTTGGCGGCCATCAGGGCCTGGGCCGCCGAGAAGCAGAGCGTCACATTGGTGGAGATGCCCTCGTGGGCGAATTCGCGGCAGGCGATCAGGCCGTCGCGGGTCAGCGGCAGCTTCACCACCACATTGGGGGCGATGGAGGCCAGCTTGCGGCCCTCGTCGATCATGCCGGCGGTGTCCATGGCGGCGACCTCGGCGCTCACCGGGCCCTCGACGGCTTCGCAAATCTCGGCGATGACCTGCAGCATGGGGCGGCCGGACTTGGCGATCAGCGTGGGGTTCGTGGTGACGCCATCCACCAGGCCGGTCATGGCCAGGTCGCGCAGCACGGCGACGTCGGTGGTGTCGAGGAAGAGTTGCATCTTTGAGGCCCTGAGTTTGTGTGCGCCGCTTGTAGCCGCCTTGGCGGCCAGCGCAAAAGCCTCCTGATGAGTCGTATCGCCTCAATCCTGCTGCCGATGCCCCTGCCGGAGGCCTTCGACTACGCCGAGCCGGACGGCATGGGCCTGGAGGTCGGCGACCAGGTGGCCGCCCCTCTGGGGCCACGGCTGGTTCATGGCGTCGTGACGGCCCTGCGCGAAGCCGCCGGCGGCAACCGGCCGCTGAAGCCCGTCGAGGCGCTTCTGGACGCCCCACGCCTGCCGCCCAACACCCTGGAGTTCGTCCAGTGGGCCGCGCGCTATGCCGTCGACTGGCCGGGCCAGCCGCTGGCCATCGCCCTGCGCGGCGCCCGCGCGCCGAAGCCGCGTCCGGTGAAGGTTCTGGAACTGACCGGCCAGGCCCCGCAGCGCCTGACGCCGGCCCGCTCCAAGGTGCTGCAGGCCGCAGCGGTTCAGGCCCTGGCCCCCGCCGAGCTCGCCCGCGCGGCCGGCGTTTCCACCGGCGTGGTCAAGGCGCTGGTCGACGAAGGCGTGCTGGCGGTGCGGGTGATCGAGGCCCAGGCCCGCTTCGACGATCCCGATCCGTCCCGTCCGGGCGCCCAGCTCAACGCCAGCCAGGCCGCCGCCGCCGGGGCCCTGAAAGCCATGCTGGCGGAAAGCGGCTTCAACGTCGCCCTGCTGGACGGCGTCACCGGGTCCGGCAAGACCGAGGTCTATCTGGAGGCCGCCGCCGCCGCCCTGGCCGCCGATCCGGCCGCCCAGGTGCTGATCCTGCTGCCGGAGATCGCGCTCACCCAGGCGGTGATCGCCAGGGTGACCGAGCGGTTCGGCGCCCCGCCGGGCGAATGGCACTCCGACGTGCCGCCCCCGGCCCGCCGCAGGGTCTGGGACGCGGTGGCGGGCGGCCGCTGCCGGATCGTGGTCGGCGCACGCTCGGCGCTGTTCCTGCCGTTCCCAGATCTCAAGCTGATCGTGGTCGACGAGGAGCACGACGCCTCCTTCAAGCAGGAGGAGGGCTTCATCTACCACGCCCGCGACCTGGCGGTGGTCCGCGCCAAGATCGAGGGCGCCGGCGTGGTCTTGGCCTCTGCGACCCCCAGCCTGGAGACCCTGCGGAACGCCGAGACCGGCCGCTACCGCTGGCTGCGGCTCTCCGGCCGCCACGGCATTGCCCAGCTGCCGCAGATCTCGCTCATCGACCTGCGCGAGACCCCGCCGGAACAGGGCCGCTGGCTCTCGCCGCCGCTCGTCGAGGCCATGGGCGAGACCTTCCAGCGCGGCGAACAGACCCTGCTGTTCCTCAACCGCCGCGGCTATGCGCCCCTGGTGCTCTGCAAGGCCTGCGGCCAGCGGATGACCGCGCCGGACACCGACAGCTGGCTGGTGGAGCACCGCTACTCCGGACGCCTGGTCTGCCATCTCACCGGCTTCTCCATGCCCAAGCCCAGGATCTGCCCGCACTGCGGCGCGCACGACAGCCTGGTCTCCATCGGACCGGGCGTGGAGCGGGTGGAGGAGGAGGCGCGCCAGCTGTTCCCCGACGCCCGGGTCAGCGTCTTCTCCTCCGACACCATCTTCGATGCCCGCGAGGCCAAGCGGATGATCGAGGCCATGGCGGACGGGCACATCGACATCCTGGTCGCCACCCAGGCGGCGGCCAAGGGCCACAACTTCCCGAACCTCACCCTGGTGGGCGTGGTCGACGCCGACCTCGGCCTGCGCGGCGGCGACCTACGCGCCGCCGAGCGCACCTATCAGCTGCTGGCCCAGGCCACCGGCCGCGCGGGCCGTCGCGACCGCCCGGGCCGCGCGCTCCTGCAAACCTACGCCCCCGAGCACGCCGTCATGCAGGCCCTGGTGGCCCAGGACCGCGACGCCTTCGTGGCCGCCGAGATGGCCGAGCGGGAGATGGCCGGCCTGCCGCCGTTCGGCCGGCTGGCGGCGGTGGTGGTCTCGGGCCTCGATCCGGCGGCGCTGGAGACCTTCGTCCGCGCCATGGCCCAGGCCGCGCCCAACACCGACGGCGTGGCGATCTATGGCCCCGCCGATGCGCCGCTCGGCCTGATCCGCGGCCGTCGACGCAAGCGGTTCCTGGTCCGCGCCGACCGCACGGTGGACCTCTCGGCCTATATGGCCACCTGGCGCGCGCGGGTGAAGCCGCCGGCCTCCGTCCGGGTCGCCATCGACATCGACCCCTACAGCTTCCTCTGAAATCTCCTCTCCCGCGCAGCGGGAGAGGACTTAGTGCAGCGTCTTGTCGCCGGGCTTGGGCTTCACCTTGCGCTTGCGGGCGATCATGTTCAGCGCCTCGACGCCGCCCGAGAAGGCCATGGCGGCATAGATATAGCCCTTGGGCACGTGCACCCCGAAGGCGTCGGCGATGAGGGTGGCCCCGATCATCAGCAGGAACCCCAGGGCCAGCATGACGATGCTGGGGTTGTCATGGATGAACTTGGCCAGCGGCCCGGACGCCACCAGCATCAGCCCCACCGCGATGATCACCGCCGCCATCATGATCGGCAGCTGATCGGTCATGCCGACTGCGGTCAGGATCGAGTCGATCGAGAACACCACGTCCAGAGCCAGGATCTGGACGATCGCGGCGCCGAACCCCAGGGTCTTGCGGCCCTTCTTGTCCAGCAGCTCGTCGGTGACCTCCGGGTCCATGGTGTGGTGGATCTCCGACGTCGCCTTCCAGACCAGGAACAGGCCGCCGGCCAGCAGGATCAGGTCGCGCCATGAGAAGGCCAGGTCGAAGGCCGGATGGCCGTCGGCGTTCAGCGGGGCGACGAAGGGCAACTCGAACACCGGCTTGGTGAGGCCCACGATGAACGCCAGGGTCGAGAGCAGGCCGAGTCGCAGGAACAGCGCCAGGCTGATCCCGATGCGGCGGGCCCGGCCGCGGGTCGCTTCCGGCAGCTTGTTGGAGATGATCGAGACGAAGACCAGGTTGTCGACCCCCAGGACCACCTCCATCACCACCAGGGTGATCAGCGCCAGCCAGGCCGCGGGGCTGGCGATCAGAATCATGAGGTCGGACATTCGGGCTCCGCAAAAGACGTCCAGGCGATTCTAGCGCATCCGGCGATCAAGCCTAGGGCTGGCCGAAATCGGAGCCGCCGAACGCGGCCGGTCGAAAAAATGTGCAGCTGCGGAATAAATCGGCGCGGACTCGCGAATTTGTGAACCCAAGAGGACAGCCGCTCGCCTTGGAGGCGAAAACCCAGTGCCTGTGGCCGAGCTCTTGTTTCAATCCATTACAGCCCCGTGAGATCAGGTCGTCGTTAGGGCTTAAGGAGTAAACGCGGCGCCTACCGGCAAGGCTTCAGAGCTTGTCGACAGGACGGAGTCGCGATCCTATGGGATAGTTATCTTAAGGGCGCTCAAATGACTGCCGCGAACTTTGTATAGACTGTCAGTGATCGAAGTTATGCCGGACCATGTCCCTGGGTGATCGGCGATAAACGACGGGTGACCGATTGGCGCACGCGTCTAAACCCTCTTTTCACTCTAGCGAGGATAGGGTTAGGTTTGATCGTTGCGTCGGGGAGATCCCTTAACATGCTCAAGCGGACGAGGACCCTCCTGGGTTCCCTAGCCGTCGCGGTTGTTATGACGCTGGCCCCCACGGCCGGCGCCGTCGCCGACACCTATTGGCAGTGCGTGCCCTTCGCGCGCCTGGTTTCCGGCATCCAGATCTTCGGCGACGCCTACACCTGGTGGAAGCAGGCGCTCGGGAAATACGACGTGGGCTTCACGCCCCGCGCCGGCGCCGTGCTCTGCTTCAAGCCCACCCAGCGGATGAAACTGGGCCACGTGGCCGTGGTCAGCCAGGTGCTGACCGACCGCATCGTCCAGATCACCCACGCCAACTGGTCGCCGATCGAAGGCTCGCGCGGCAAGATCGAGAAGGACGTGACCCTGGTCGACGTCTCTCCGGCCGGGGACTGGAGCGCCGTGAAGGTTTGGTACGACCCCAACCGCGACCTCGGCGGCTCGACCTATGAGACCGAGGGCTTCATCTATCCGGACGCCGGCGCCCGCCAGCTGGCCAATTCGGCGGTGAACCGCACCGAGAACACCGCCATCGCCATGGCCCAGTCCGCCGCCAACCAGATGGCCGCGGCCGTCCGTCCCGGCGCCGGTCCCCTGGCCCTGCTGAACCAGGCCGTGGACTCCACCGACCGCATCGCCGCCCTGATCGCGGCCGCCACCAAGGGCGACAGCGCCAACTGATCCCCGCCATCGGGTGTCATCCCGGTTTCGCGGCGCGGGTCCGGACAAGCGCTGCGCGCTTTCCGAAATGACACGAAGTTTGGCGCAGAGTGCGCGCTGGCCTCCCACCCCGCTCCGCTCTATGGCTGGCCAGGGGTTCCAACCCGAGGCCTGAATGCTCAACCTCTTGCGGCGCGCGGCGCCGGCCTTCGAAAGCCTGAGCCCGGCCGCCGGATGGCGCGTGCCGGACGACGCGATCTGGCTGGACCTGGTCAATCCGACCCGCGAGGAGGAACTCGCCGTCGAGGCCGCCCTCGGCCTGGAGCTGCCCACCGCCGAGGAGATGGCCCAGATCGAGCCCTCCAGCCGCCTCTACCAGGAGGCCGGCGCGACCTTCATGACCGCGACCCTGCTGTCCCGCAGCGACGAGGGCCCCCGCGCCGCGCCGGTGACCTTCGTCCTCGCCAGGGGGATGCTGATCGACATCCGCTATGACGAGCTGCGGGCCTTCTCGATCTTCGCCGAGCGCGCGCCGGCCTCGGCCGCCGGCAGCGGCACGGCCCTGCTCCTCGGCCTGCTGGACGCGGTGGTCGAGCGCCTGGCGGAGATACTCGAACAGACCGGCGGCGCGGTGGAGGCGGCCTCCCTGGCCATCTTCCGCAAGGGCGCGGGCAAGCGCTACGACGACCTGCTGGCCGATCTCGCCCGGGCCCAGTCGGTCACCTCCATGACCCGGACCACTTTCCAGCACATTGGGATCCTAAGCTTAGAATTCCACGTGGACAAGTTGTCGCG
>JADMIO010866710.1_pt1 | contig 18623 bp, 16 predicted proteins | sample 8958161 | NCBI WGS metagenome assembly JADMIO01 (sample SAMN16585339, study PRJNA669376) | soil metagenome | isolation source: Crop rotation soil | place: USA: Cullars Rotation, Alabama | collected 2011 | reverse complement strand
CCATCTCGTACTGGCTTGGCTCGGCATACTTCACCAGCGTGGGAGAGACGCGGACTTCCTTCAGCAGCGCTTGCGCTGTGCGTTCGCCTAAATCGGCATTCAACTCGCGGACTTGTGCGACCAGATCGCCCCATTTCTCCTGATTGATGTTCACGGAAGGGTTTCGCGCCGCGTCTTTAAGGAGCGCCCCGAGCGTCTGGACCTCCCGGAATGGGCTCGCAAGCAGTCGCGAGATCTGCGTCTCGAGCGTGCGCGCGTTCACGATCTGTCCCAGCGAAGTATTAGTTGCGAGGGGAAGCATGTACCGCGAGATGTCGAAAGCGCGGGCGCGGAGCGTGCGCTCGTATTGGTCTTGCTTCATCTCCTCCGGCTTGGGCGTGCGCTCTTCAAGCCAGCGGAACATGCCTTCAGAGATTACCTCGTACTCGGCGAATAGATTTTTGACTGTCTCGTGATACAGCGCGAGCGCGGCGGCGTCACTGCCGAAATCGGGAGTGAAGTAGCCGCTCTTTTTAAAGTCCTGATATCGGGTCGAGCGTTCCTGACCGTCCCAACGCTGCTCGTCTACCAGGATGATGGCGGCGATCATGGAAAGTTTTTCAATGGCGAGGGCGATGTGCGCCAGGTCGGCAATGGAGCGATGGCCGTACTGGAAGTAAAAGGTGTTGAGAAATTTTTCGGCCTTCTGGTCGTTGATCTCTTTCAACGACTCGCGCATGGAAAGGGCCGAGCGCGAATACTTGGCCATGGCGTAGGCCTGCACCTCGGGCTCAACCCCGTACACGGCAAAGACGTTGGTGGAAGCGGCGGGAACGTTTTCGTTCTTTTGGGTAGGGGCGGGGGCAAGAATCTCGGACATGGCGGAGAAGGAATCGTATCAGACTTCGGTTTCGTTCTTGCTGCGCGCTTTCTTACGCCACGAAGACAATGCTGCAGGGTTCGAATCGAAGGAATTTGAATCCCGGCGGTCGCTTTTCCCTCTAATCAGGTTAACTGAGGGGTAAAGGGCTCGGCGGAGGGTTAGGGTGGAGGTGTTACGAAAGTAACCTCCACAAAATACAAGGTTTACGGTATATTGTTTGTACCCCCGATCGCTGCGGAAAGTCCCAAGCAAGACACCCCCGTAGAGATGATTGTTGGCTAATTCAGTAAAAGGTAGAGCATTGTTTAAGAACAGCACAATTCGCAATCTTATCGGTACCTTTGTCGTGTTGAGCGCCGCCCTTATGGCACAGGCGCAGGTCCGCGCCACCATCTCCGTACAAGAGCTTTACAACGAGTACAACGCCAAGCCAGTGAATGGGACTGTTTCCGTTCAGGATCTGATGGCGGAAACGAAGCCATCGGCGGGAGTCATCTCTGTCCGCGAGCTGCTTGCGGAACAGAACGCCACCGCGCTTCCAGTGGACGTCTCAACTTCGCTGCCGCGGATGGCTCCCGAGCTTGCCTTGGAAACGTACTTCCAGCGCCTGCAGCGCCAGAGCGTGCAGTTGGCTGCTTACACTGCCAAGACGGTCATTGAAGCTGACCTGCCCAGCACGGCCCAGCACGGCGAGTTCGAGCTGACGCGCAGCTACAGCGCTCCGAACAGCCTGAAGTTCAAGCCTGTGCGTTTCGAAGGGGATGGCTTCGTGAAGTCGAACGTGATCGTCCGCTTGCTGCAGTCGGAAGCCTCCCACGTGGAGAAGAACGAAGGCTTCATGACGGCGATCAACGATTCGAATTACAAGTTCAGCTTCCGCAGTGACGACCAGATCGGCGGACGCGTAGTACACGTTTATTCCGTGAAGCCGCGCGATAAGCGCGTTGGGCTATTTAAAGGACATGTCGCTATTGACGTGACCACGGGAAGCTTGGTCCGCGCGGAAGGCGAATTCGTAAAGTCACCCTCGGTTTTCATCAAGAAGATCGAATTCGTGCAGGATTTCGTGGATGTTGGGGGGTTCACCCTGCCGGTGCACATGCACTCCGTCGCTGATACCCGCGTTTACGGCAAGGCGATCGTGGAAGTCGACAACCGTGGCTACCAGGCCAAGCCGGTGGATGCAGTAGCTTCGCAGGAAGCAGTGGCTTCGCTCGGCAACTAAGTTTTCATCTCTCTGGCCGAACGGCGCGCCCCGAGCGCGCCGTTTCTATTTGCGATAATGCTCGCGTGACTGCGGAAGAGATCCTCGAGCAGCAACAGCACCGCCCCTGGCCTGCTCCTGCCTTCCCATGGATCATGCGGCAGACCTGGAACGATCTGCTGTTCGCACACTGGAGTATCCCCTCCGAACAGCTGCGTCCTCTCCTCCCGCCGGAGCTGCCGTTAGACCTGTACGACGGTGAAGCCTGGATTGCCGTCACGCCGTTCCACATGACCGACGTGGCCTTTCGCGGGATGCCGCCGGTGCCGGGTCTCTCCGCCTTTCCGGAGCTGAACGTACGAACCTACGTCACCTATAACGGCAAGCCGGGCGTGTTCTTTTTCAGCCTGGATGCATTTAATCCACCGGCCGTGTGGGGAGCGAGGCTCGCGTATCACTTGCCATATTTTTACGCGCGCATGCTGGCCGGCGTGAGCAACGGAGGCGAGTACGGAACGCGGGAGGTGCGGTATTGGAGCGTCCGCTTCCGTCCGCCGCACGCGGAATTCCGAGGAGCATACCGGCCGGTGTCGCAGCCGGCGGTCTCAAAGCCGGGATCACTGGAGCATTTTCTTACCGAGCGCTATCGCTTGTACACGGTGCATCAGCGCGAGGTTTACGCGGCGGATATTCATCACATTCCCTGGAGGTTGCAGATTGCCGAAGCTGAGATCGAGAGGAACTCGATGGCGGAGGCGGCGGGAATCAGCTTGCCTGACGAAAAGCCGTTACTTCATTTTTCTAAGCGGATGAAGGTGCTGGTCTGGCCGATTCGGCGGCTGCGCGGCCAGGAATGACGAGCCGTGCGAGCGGCGCGACGTGAGTGAGCGCCCAACGCGCAACGCGCAGGGACAGGTTCGTTTCGACCCATAGAATTGGAATCGCATAAAGCCAGAGCGCGGTAAAGGAATACACCAGCACGCCCTGACGCAGGCGCTTGGAATTGGTCAAAGCCGCGTAGGGAAGAAGCCAGGTGAGATACCAGGCGAAGAACTGTCCCGAGTAAAGCACGATCAGCGCGATGGTCATGTTTGCAGTCTCGGTGACGAGAGTGGCGAAGTCGCGGATTCGCGTTAGCCGCCACAGGCAGAACAACGCGAACAAGCCAGCTACGATTAGGCGCGGCCCGCTGAGTGGACGATTCAAGTAGAGCGACTGGATACGCGGCGTCAACTCGAACAGCAGCCATCCGTGTAGCGAGTTGAAGTTGATCACGCTGGAAGGATTGCTGAGGTTGCTCCACGCGGCTGCGGTGGGAAGCAGAGTCAGCTTCAGCGCCAGCAATGTGGCGGCTACTGCGGCAGTTCCGGTTGATAGCGACTTCCACTCGCGTTTCCGAAGAAGCGAAACAGCGATCCCGACCAGCAGCAGGATGCCCGATAACTTCACCAGTGCACAAAGCAGAGCTGACCAGAGCGCGAGCCCGCCGCGTTCACGCTGAAGAAAGAGTAACGACACGAGAGCTAACAGGATCACCAGGACATCGTTGTGGCCGGTGACGATCAGCTCCAGCAAAAGAAGCGGGTTCAGTGCGAAGAGAAATAGTCCGTAGGCAGGCTCGGCAGATGTGCGCTGCAGGATCCGCAACAACAACCAGACGCTTGCTCCATAGGCCGCAAGCCACTCGAGCTTCAAGAAATACACCGCGAGTAGCACGTTCACAGTGGAGACCCAAGCTGCGGGAATCAGTCCCAGTAACGCCACAGGCCCATACGGCATGGGCAGCGGGAACCAAGCATAGGGCGAGTAAGCATCGTGAACTTCGGGATAGGCATGTAGATACGGGTTCATCCCGTGCACGCCGGCGATACGTCCAAATTCCAGATACGCCCACGGGTCGGCCGAGTTCACTCCAGGAACGCTGCACCACGCGGCGAATGCGGTCGCTAGTGCGAAAATCACAACTTGTCGAATCGAGACCTGAAGCTTTTTCCAATCCCGTAGCGCAAGAAAATACAGGCCGAACAGGTACAGCATCACCAGCATTTGAGCGGCGACGATGGGGTACGTTGTCTCGCGCGCGAAGAGAAGCCGCTTCGCTTCCCCGCCCTGCGACGTCAACGGCGCATGAACGGCGTTCACCGCGAACAAGGCGGCGTATCCGATCAAATTGAGGATAAGAAAGCGACGACCGTTGATCATGAAGCGTCGGCGGATTGTATCTCACCCGCCGCGCTTCGCTATGCGACCTTCACCGGCTTGTTCAGCCCGAGCATCTGCTGGTACAGGATCAGCCAACGCTTCACGTTCGAGGTGAGCAGGAAGTTTTCTTTCGAGTGCTCATGGCCGTTGCGCCCGAGTTGCGCCGCGAATTCAGGATGCGTGAGCAGATAGCGGATCTGGTAAGCGCAGCCCTCGACAGAGTGCACTAGAACACCGGTAAGTTTGTGGATGACCTGCGTGGGAATACCTCCCACTGCGCCCGCAATGACCGGCTTGTTCTTCCAGAGCGCTTCAGTAACAGTGAGTCCGAAACCCTCTTTCAACGATTTCTGGATCACAATGTTGGACGCGCGCTGCAGCGCGTTGATCTCGAGCGCCGACCACGGCGGCAGGTTAAGGATGATCACATCCGGATCGTCTCCGGCTTCCTGCATCACTTCTGCGAGCACGACCGCGCCTTCGGGGTCATCGCTGGCGCCGCCTCCAGCGAGCACGAGCTGGCAATCCACATATTTCTTGGCGAGTTTGTAGGCCTGGATCACACCTACTGGATCCTTCAGCCGGTCAAAGCGTGAGATCTGGGTGATGACGGGGCGCTTGCGGTCGATGCCGAAATCGTCGCAGACCTTTTGCACGTAGGCTTCGTCCAGATCTTTGTTCTTCTCGGATAGCGGATCGATGCTGGGATAGAAAAGATATTGCGGCACAGAAAGCTGGCGCGTGAACGCCGGCGAAGAAAAGATGGCAGCGTCGTACTGCTCAACGAAGGGTTTCAGGAAATTCCACACTTCGCGGTGCGGATTTGAGAGATCAATGTGGCATCGCCAGATCCATTTGCCGCGGTTCCGTTCCTTCGAGCGGATGAGCGCCGCCGGCTGCGGATCGTGGATGACGAACAGATCCTCGACGAACTCCATGCGCTGGCGGTTCTGCTCGTTGTACATCAGGAAGATGTCGAAGATCTCTTTGGTCGGGTGATAGTCGCCGCCGTGCAAAGCGTTGTGGAAACCCTTAGTGACTTCGAAGAAATCGTTGCCGCCGGTGATGACCTCCCACTTCGTCTGGACCTCCAGCTCCTGCATGAGCGGGATCAGGCGGTTCAGGATCTCGGCCACACCTCCGCCGACGGCCGTGGAGTTCACCATCTTCACAGTTTTGCCACGCAGCAGGCGGGCGATGTAGCGGATCTCGTCAATCTCCGGCTGCCCGATGATCGACGCGTAATCATTCAGCTTAGGTGGCGGTGGCGGAGGCGGCGGCGTTTCCGATACTTTGTACTTGCGGCGCTCGCGCACCGGCGGGGTCGCCGGCTCGGTGTTGCGACGCTCGAGCATGCTGTCCTCAAGTTCGGGCTTCACGTCACGCAACGGCTCGGTGGCGTTAGGAGTCGCAGTCTTCTTGTTGTCCTTATCAGGCATAGTTCCTCACTGTGATGCCTTGCCGGCAGGTCCGTTTGCTCAGGCCGCGTTCTCGACCACTCGCAGGATCTGGTTGCGAACGTCGTTCAGGGTTGAGGTGTAGATGTCGATGCGGTTGATGCGGTCAGCCAGAGCGCCGAGTTCGAGGTCGTTCTCTAGCCAAAGAGAAAAATCGTTTGTGTTGAGCTTGAGTCGCAAGCGCGCATTGATGAAGTGGTAGTGAATACTGTGGATGCTGACCTTGCGCATCGCTTCGGTGAATTCGCTGATGTTGCGCGCCACCCAGGGGGTGGGGATCACGATCGTGTCCGACGCGCAGAAGTAGAATGGCTCGAAGGCGGCGCGTTCGCGGGCGCGCTCGTTGCGCTTCAAATAGTCATTTACGATGTTCAGGATGCGCTCGCGCAGAGTTTTGATGGAAGTGTATTCGCGCACGTCAACACTGGAGAGGCGCTCGGCCAGTTCGATCTCGTTGCAGGAAGCGAAGGTCCAATGGGCGAAGTCGTTGGAGAAGCCTTCCTGGATGTAGTGGTGCTCCTGCAGAGTCTGGAACGTGTGCTGGAAAATCGCGTCTTCAGGAACTTTCTCGAGCGCCTGCGCGAACTCGCTTAGGTTGGTAGCGCGTTGGTTCCCGATGCGCGTTAGGTGCGCGGCAGAGTTGAAGTAGAAGGGCGACTTCGCCCAGCGAAGCATCAGATTGCGAGCCATCTTTCCTCCAGGCGGCAACAAGCGTCAGGCTGAGTAGGGTTGGATGTTTCGTCCTCCTATGATGTTGTTCGCTTACTGAAGCAGCAGTTTTCGATTTCAGTGGCGCGCAGAATGCAATCGGCGTAGAAAATCAGAAGGACCCTCTGGCAAATTGCTCTACTCTGCGACCCTATGCCGCACGATAGCCAAACTCTGCTCTTTGAGCTGTTCGTCATCTTTGTGGCGGCCAAGCTTGGGGGAGAGCTGTTTGAACGTCTGAGGATTCCCGCGGTCCTCGGCGAGATCCTTGCGGGGGTCATCTTCGGGCCATTCACTCTCAGGTGGGTGATTCCCAGCCCTACCGTCCTTTCAATCGCCGAACTTGGCGCAATATTTTTGCTGTTCACAGTGGGCCTGGAAACGCGCCCCAAGGACCTGCTTAAAGTGGGGACCGAAGCCACCGGCGTCGCGCTGGGCGGGATCGCGCTCCCGTTCGTCTTCGGCTTCGGCTACATGGCCCTGAGCGGCCATCCCATCCATGAGAGCACCTTCGTCGCCGCGGCCATGGTCGCAACCAGCGTCGGCATCACGGCCCGCGTTCTGCGCGATCTGGACGCGCTGAACACACTGGCCGCCAAGATCATCTTGGGCGCAGCCGTGCTCGACGACATCATCGGCATGATCCTGCTGGCGTTCGTGGTTGGGCTAGCATCGGTCGGCGGTGTGCAGTGGCTGCAACTGACGGTGCTCACGTTTGAGGCGGTCGCATTCTGCATCTTCATGCTTTTCGTTGCGCCACGCGTGATGCGGCGGGTCTCGCCGAATATCGGCCGGCTATCGACGCATAATCCGCAACTGATCCTGGCGCTCACCATCTGCCTGGGACTTTCGGTTGCCGCGGAAAAAATAGGACTCGCCGCGATCATTGGCGCATTCTTCGCCGGACTCACGTTCTCCGATTTCTCCCCACGCTGGAACCTGCAGCCCCGCGTGGAGGCCATTAACGAATTTCTTGCACCTTTCTTCTTCTTCACTATGGGCGCACGGCTCGATTTGCGGGTGCTGACTCCGCAATTGGTTGTTTCTGCTCTCGTCATCTGTGTCCTGGCGATCATGGCTAAGATCATTGGCTGCGGCCTGCCGGTGCTGGGAAAGGGTTACCAAACTGCCATGCAGGTTGGTGTGGGCATGACGCCGCGAGGGGAAGTGGGATTGATCGTTGCGCTGATCGGGCTGCAGATGAACATGGTCTCGCCCAGTGCGTACGCTATCGTGATCTTCATGACGGCAGCCACCACCATCTTTGCGCCCCCAGTGCTGCGGGTGCTCTTCAAGAATGGGCCGCAAGCCTCCACAGCAGCTATTCCGGCATCCAGAAGTTCCCTCGAAGAGATCACCGATATGCGGACCGGCCTCGCTGCGAGTGCAAACGAGGCCGGTGTACGCGACTCCCCTGAATGATCTGCCTAAGGGACGTGGTTGTAGTAGCAAGGCCCGTCAGTAGGCTGCTGAGGCGGGCTTGGTGGGCTGGCATTGGGTACGTTGACGTAGTCAAAGAACTCCTGCAGATCCGGTTGCGCGGCATCGCGTGCCGTCAAGTTCGAAAGGCCGAATCGCGTCTCAATGAATTTCAATATGGCCGTGTTATCGGCTACGGTGTGTGACACGAATCCCGGTTTAGCGAACGGTGAAACCACTATGAACGGAATGCGAAAGCCGTAGCGATCAAAGCCGACGAATGGACCGTCGGGCGAGTCATCGGTCGGTTGAATGTTGTCCGGCGCCGCAGCGTTCGGCGGGGGAACGTGGTCATAGATCCCACCGGCTTCATCGTAGCTCAGGAAGAAAACCGAATCCTTCCAGTTGGGGCCTCGCATCAGCGCATTGATGAATGTAGAAGCGAAGTTTGCGCCTGCCTGGATATTGGCAGTCGGGTGTTCGTCTTTGCTGGTTTGGTTTTGGATGAAGGCGACGCTCGGAAGTGTCCCGTTCTTCGCGTCTGTCATGAACTGCGAGTAAGGGAAGATGTGGTCCATGTGCTGATTGGCGAAGGGTTGGAAGAAGCTCAGGGTTGTTGAGCCCGGCTTGTCGGAGTAGATCTTCCAGCTAATGCCCTTGTCTTGCAGAAGACTCCAGATGGTTGGCACATTCAACGAGTGTGTCGGAAGTCTCGTGAAACCAGCCGAGGTGGCAGCGAAGGAATACAGCCGATTTGCCGGGGTGTTGGTCAGGATCGAAGAGAAGAAACGATCCGACGTACCGAACTGGCTCGCCATGAAGTAGTAATACGGGAGATGTCCTTGATCGTAGTAACCCATGGCGCGAATACCCTGCACGTCAGCCCCGCCGGTGTTGCGGCTGTAGTTTGCGGCGGAGTAGACAAACCCATCATTCAGTCCGACGCTTGAGGCCGGATCTTGGCGATTGAATTGGCGATGGCTCTCTCTCCAACCAGGGCTTACCTCCTCATGGCAAATGCTGTTCCAACGGAACGACCCCACCTGCGTTAATCCGTCGAACGATGGATTAGTGAAACCCTGCGCGGGAATCCCGTCTACCTCTGTGCTGAGTCCCTTGCCGGCTCTATAGTCGTTCAGCTTTCCAAAATAGTTATCGAAGCTGCGGTTTTCCTGCAGCATGAAAACAACGTGGTTGATGGCATTAATGTTTCCCGGATTGTTGCTCCCGGGCTGACCGTTGCCGCCATTCCCATTGTTGTTGGAACTGCTGGAGCTTCCGCCACCACATCCTGGCAGGAACGTGACCGAAACGATCAGAACACTGAATGTGAGCAGTCGGATCAGGCTGAATCTGTGGAGAAGATGTTGAACCATAGTGCGGGGCCCTTGGATAACGTATTTGTCTCACCTGCTCTAGAAAGCAGAGGCAGCCCTGAATGAGATGGCATCAACAAACCTGCTGTTGTCAGGATGGTTAACAGTTCATCGGCAATTTATAATTTCCGATTCGCAGAGAACGAGGGAATAGGAGAGTTGATGCTTTCGCTGAATGGACGCGTGGCGTTGGTCACAGGGGCCTCTCAGGGTATCGGCCGGGCCTGTGCTGTTGCCCTGGCTAAGGCCGGGGCGAAAGTGGCGCTCGCCGCTAGAAACGAAGAGAAGCTAGAGCAGGCTGTGAACGAGATCACCGGAACTGGCGGCGAAGCCGCCGCCTTCAAGATCGACGTGGCTGATGAGGATTCGATCAAGCAGGGCGTCAAGGCAGTAATAGAGAAGTTTGGGAAAATCGAGATCCTTGTGAACAATGCCGGGGTGACACGCGACACTCTCGTCCTACGGATGAAGCGGGCCGACTGGGACGCAGTGCTGAACACAAACCTGACCGGCGCTCACCTTTGTATCCAGGCGGTGATGGGCTCCATGCTCAAGCAGCGCTGGGGGCGCATCATCAACATCAGCAGCGTCTTCGGACAAACCGGGCAAGCGGGCCAAGCGAACTATTCGGCATCGAAGGCCGGTCTGATCGGGCTGACTATGGCGGTGGCGCGCGAGGTCGCCTCGCGTGGCATCACCGCGAATGCCATCGCACCGGGATTCATCGAGACTGCCATGACCGAGACGCTTTCTCCCGAGGTGAAGCAAGAGGCGCTGAAGATGATCCCGCTTGGCCGCACCGGTACCGATTCGGATATCGCTAACGCGGTCTGTTTTTTGTCGTCTGAAGAGGCGGGATACATTACGGGGAACGTGCTCAAAGTGAACGGCGGGATGTTGATGGGATAATTAGGAGCCACTCAGGGGCGTAAGTCATCCCTTTACCATGATCGCCGCTCTCCACCTCGAGCCAGCTGCAACTTCCGAACAGATCCAGCTTGCCCGCACTCTCTTCCAGGAATACGGCGAATCGCTCGGGTTCTCGCTCTGCTTCCAGAATTTCGATAAGGAACTCGCAGGCCTTCCCGGTGATTACGCCCCGCCCAAAGGGCGGTTACTTATCGCGTATCTCGACGCCGATGCCGCCGGTTGCGTAGCGCTGCACCAATTCGAGCCCGGCATCGGCGAGATGAAGCGGCTGTATGTTCGCCCGGCATTCCGCGGCAAGCGCGTGGGTCTGGCGCTGGCGAACGCGATCATTGAAGCCGCCCGCCAGATCGGCTACGAACGGATGCGCCTAGATACTGTGCCATCCGAAATGGCGGATGCAGTGAAGATGTATCAGCGACTTGGCTTCCACGAGATCGCGCCTTACCGCGCGAACCCGCAGCCGGGGACTCTTTATCTGGAACTAGATCTGGCCGCACCACAACCTAAATAGGAGCGATAAAGAATGAAACGACTCTCTGTACTTATAGTGGCAAGCACTCTCTTTCTTCTGACCTCATTTGCATTCGCGCAAAGCGCGGCTTCGCCCTCTCACATGATCACCAAGAACGTGACTTTTAAAAGCGGCGATGGCAGCGCTTCCGGCGTGCTGTACGCACCGGCTGCAAAAGGAAACGCGAAGTTGCCGGCCATCGTTATCATCCAGGAGTGGTGGGGGTTGAACGACTGGGTGAAGCAGCAGGCGGAAGATCTGGCGGGGCAAGGATACGAGACGCTGGCGGTGGATCTTTATCACGGAAAGGTGGCGACGACACGGGACGAAGCCCATGAGCTGATGAGCGGACTTCCCAGGGAACGAGCTGTGCGGGACTTACAGGGCGCGGTGGCCTACCTGAAATCGCAGCCGGACGTCGATGCGAACAAGATCGGCTCCATCGGGTGGTGCATGGGAGGTGGGTATTCCGCTCAGTTAGCAGTCGCCGAGCCAACACTCGCCGCAGCCGTCGTGAATTATGGCCCGTTGCCCGAATCCGATAACGATGTAAAAGCCATCCATGCCAAGATGCTGGGTAATTTCGGCGGCAAGGACCAGGGAATCCCGCCTGAGGCAGTTCACAAGTTCGAACAGCAGATGAAAGCGAATGGGAATCCTGTGGATTTCAAGATCTACCCGGACGCCGGCCACGGTTTCCAGAATCCCATCAACGGTAAGGGGTACAATCCCGAAGCTACAGCGGATGCAAAGAAGCGCATCAGTGACTTTTTTGCCGCAACGCTGAAAAAATAGCCGGCAGCGCAGTGCTATGAAGCCAACAGAAGCGAAGACAATCTCGGTGCGCCCGGTCGCGGGCGCAGATGTGATCAAAATCCGGGGCAAGCTGGCCCTTGGTGAGGCCACCATCCACGATCTGCGCTCGCGCTTGGCGGAACTAGTCGAGCATCGGCGTTACAACTGGCTGCTCGACATGGAGGGAGTCACATTTCTTGATTCTTCCGGCGTAGGAATCCTCGTGCAAGCGATGACTTCTTCGCGAAACCGGCTGGGCGATTGCCGTTTGGCGATCGTGCAGGATCGTCCGCGCAAGGTGTTGAAGCTGGTGGGCCTGCTCGGACTGTTCCAAGTCTTCGATGATCTTGATTCCGGAGTGCAAAGTTTTTCATCCCAGCGGTGAACATTTTGACTTGGTACGGCTGCTAACGCTGTCATTTTTTGTCCTTGCCAAGAGGTTCCTCTCTGATTACTATGCAGCCACTCCCCAGACGGCTCCGAGAAGCTAGCAGTTCGGAGCGGCAGATGCAGCACCCATAGGACAAGACAAAGTGGAAGCCTCGATGAACATCGGTGACACCATCCGCAATTTTCGTCTGCAAAAGGGGATGTCGCAAGGCGATATCGAAAAACGTACCGGGCTGCTGCGCTGCTATCTTTCGCGGGTAGAGAACGGACACACCATCCCCTCCCTCGATACCTTGGCCAAGATCGCGGGCGCCATGGAGATGCCATTGGGTCAATTCTTCGCGGAGTCCGGTAATGACAATGGGCACGCCAAGGTAGTGCCGCAGCTTACTGACGACGAACTCCGCTTCTTAAGCCAGATCCGCCGCTATTCCGGCAACCTGAACGATAGTGACCGCAAGCTGGTCATCGCCATGGTCAAGAAGATGGCGGCCGGAGCTGGGCGCTAGCGACTTTTGAGCAAAACCCGTCGCGCCTGCGGGCGCGATTTCCTTTTTGTAGAATGGACTCTTGAGCGTTCCCCAACAAGCAGCCCGACACCTTTTCGGCACCGACGGCATACGCGGGGTCGCGGGCGAATTTCCGCTCGATCCCCGGACGACGTTCGCTGTCGGACGCGCGCTAGGGCTTTACCTCGCGCGCCAGCATGCCAGTCTGCACGTCGTCATCGGCATGGACACGCGCGAGTCTGGCCCGCAGATCGCGGAGTCGGTCGCCGCGGGGCTTGCTTCCGCCGGAGCCACCGCCGAGAGCGCGGGCGTGATCACCACGCCGGGTGTCGCCTACCTGGCGCGTACACGCGACTTCGCCGCCGGCATCGTCATCTCCGCGTCGCACAATCCATGGCGCGACAATGGGATCAAAATCTTCGGCCACGATGGGTTCAAATTCTCCGACGCCGCCGAGATGGAGATCGAGTCGATCATCTTCAACGAGCTGAACGGCGGCGCAACTCCGCCGGCCATCATCGCGCCCATGTATCACGATTCATCGCTCGACCACGATTACGCCGAGTGGCTGCTTTCGCACGCGAAGCTGCGCCTTGGCGGAATCCGCGCGGTCATCGATTGCGCGAACGGCGCGGCGGTGGATCTTGCGCCGGAGATCTTCGACCGCGCCGGCCTGCGTGCCGTTTTTACGCATAATCAGGCGAACGGGCGAAATATAAACGAGCAATGTGGGGCGCTGCATCCCGAAGTGGTGGCCGGAGAGGTGAAGCTGCGCGCGCTCGATCTCGGCATCTCGTTCGATGGCGACGCTGACCGCGTCCTCTTCGCCGATTCGCAAGGCAACGTCGTCAATGGAGATGCTTTACTTCTGCTCGCGGCGCGCGAGATGAAGGCGCGCAACGCGTTGAAAGAAGATCTGGTCGTCGCAACGACTATGTCGAACATGGGATTGGAGGCGGCGCTGAAGCGCTCCGGTATCAAGATGCTGCGCGCGCCCGTGGGGGACAAGTATGTGCTGGAAGAGATGAACAAGACCGGTGCCACGCTCGGGGGTGAGCAGAGCGGTCACATCCTTTTCCGTGATGGCGACGCGACCACCGGAGACGGACTGCTGACCGCGCTTCGGATCTTGGAAATAATTGCCCGCAGCGGGAAGTCTCTGAGTGAGCTGCTGAGCGACTTCAAGGTGTTTCCCCAGACAATCCAGAACATCCGCGTTCGCGAGAAGAAGCCGCTGAAGGAGATTCCAGCGGTAGCTGATGCGATCGCAGCGGCCGAGAAGGCGCTCGACGGCAACGGCCGCGTGGTGGTGCGCTATTCAGGGACGGAGAAGCTGGCGCGAGTGATGGTCGAGGCCGAATCGGAGGCGCTGGTGAAGAAGTTTGCCGATGCAATCAGCGGGGCGATACGATCCGCCATCGGCGAGTAGCTACTCCATATCCCGCCAGTTTTTTCCCACTCCTACATCAGCCACGATCGGCACCTTCAGCTCGTAGACATTCTCCATCTTGTCGCGCACCAGCTCGCGCATCGTGTCCACTTCATCCAGCGGGACCTCGAAGACAAGCTCGTCGTGCACCTGCAGTGTCATCCGCGATTTCAGTTTGCGCGTGTGCAGCTCCTCGTCCAGCCGGATCATGGCGAGCTTGATCAGATCAGCCGCCGTACCTTGCAGCGGAGTGTTGGTCGCGGTTCGCTCGGCGAAGCCGCGCATGTTCGCGTTCTTGCTGTTGATGTCTGGAATAGGACGCGTACGGCCGAAGAGGGTAGAGACCTTCGAATCTTTACGCGCTTGCTCCAATACGCTGTCTAGCCAGGTGCGCACACCTTTGTACTTTGTGAAGTATGCCTCGATGAACTGCTTGGCTTCCTTCTGCTCGATATCGAGCTGCGCGGCAAGGCCGAAGGGCGAGATGCCGTAGACGATTCCGAAGTTCACGGCTTTGGCGCGGCGACGGTGCTCGGCGTCGAGCATCATCGGAGGCACACCGAAGACTTGCGAGGCGGTGAGGGAGTGAATGTCGTCGCCGCGGCGGAAAGCTTCTACGAGAAGCTCGTCTCCGGAGAAATGAGCCAGCAGCCGCAGCTCGATCTGCGAGTAGTCGGCGGCAAGTAGCACGTGGCCTTTCTCGGCGATGAACGCGGCGCGGATCTCGCGCCCCTGCTCGGTGCGGATCGGGATGTTTTGCAGATTCGGATTCGTCGAAGAGAGCCTGCCGGTCGCGGTGCCGGTCTGATTGAAGGTGGTGTGCAGGCGCGCCGTCTCGGGGTTAAGCAGCATCGGGAGCGCGTCCACGTATGTGGACTTGAGCTTCGAAACCTGGCGGTACTCGAGCACTCGCTTTGCGATCTCGTGCTCACCGGCCAGTTCTTCCAGGACGTCAACCGCCGTCGAGATGGTCTTGCCCTTGCCGTACTTCACTGGCTTGGGCAGGTTCATCTTGTTGAAGAGCACGTCGCCGAGCTGCTTCGGCGAGTTGATATTGAATTCCTGCCCGGCAAGCTGATGGATGAGCTTGGCCTTGCTGCTGCATTCGGAATCGAGGCGTTTGGAGAGGACCGCGAGCTGCGTCTGATCGATCTTCACGCCGGCGCGCTCCATGGAAGCTAGCACGGGGACGAGCGGCAGGTCGATCATCTCGTACACCGGCATCAGTCCGGCTTCGTCGACTTCTTTGCGCAGCATGGCAGCGGCGCGGCCAGTCACGTCGGCGGATTCGGCGACCTCGCCGGAAAGTTTCAGGTTGAATTGCCGCAGGCCTATCTCCGGGAGCGCATGATTGGAGAATGTTGAATTCAGCAGATACGAGTACAAACTGGTCTCATCGCGCGCACCGCGAAGCTCGATGCCGCGTGGAACGAAGGCCTGCAACGCAGCTTTGTAATCGTGAAACGCCTTCGGGATCTTCGGATCGGCAAGTGCGCTGGCAAGAGCATCGTTGACGCCGCCGCCGTCGAGCTCGATAGTGAGAGCCTCGCCGGCTTTGCCCGAGACGGCGATTTTCCCTGCGGGAACGACGGTTCCGGCGGCGAGCGCGGGAGGGACCAACGGGAGGGTGCCGGCTTCAACGTCGAGTTCTTCGGCTTCGGCATCACTGACGGTTGCAGCAGCCGCGAATTCCACGGCAATCGCCAACGCTCCGCCCTTGGGGATCCCCTTCAGTAGCTTCTTGATGTCGTCAGCGCTCTTCCCAGCTCGATAATCCGTGTCCGCTAGGACAACTGAGGGCGAGATGTCTTTTAGCAGCGTGGTGAACTCGAGTTCGGTGAAGAGCTCGCGCAGCTCCTGTCCTTGTGGCTCCTGAGCAAGCATCGCCTCAGCTTCAAACTCGATCGGCACGTTGCAATCGATGGTGACGAGCTGTTTGCTCCACAGGATCTGCTCTTTATTGTTGAGCAGCGACTCGCGGTAGCTCTTCTTCTCCACCTCGCTCGCGTGTTCGAGCAGGGAATCGAGCGAGCCGAAGCGCTGGATGAGCTCGACCGAACCCTTGTCGCCGATTCCGGGGGCACCGGGGATGTTGTCCACCGAGTCGCCGCGCAAAGCCATCACGTCAACCACCTGCTCGGGCTTTACGCCGAGGATCTCTTCAACTTTGGCGGCGTCGCAGATCAAGTTGTCCTTCGGTGGATTAAGCACGCACACCTTTCCGCCCACGAGTTGCAGCATGTCTTTGTCAGACGAGACGACGAAGACTTCGAAGCTTTGCTTCGCGGCCTTGTGTGCAAGGGTTCCGATCACGTCATCGGCCTCAAAGCCCGTGCTCTCGAGCATAGGAATGCGGTAGGCGGCGAGCGCGCGCTTGATGAACGGGACCTGCTGCCGCAGGTCAGGCGGCATCTCGGCGCGATTCGCCTTGTAGCCGGCGTAGGCGACTTCGGTGAAGCTCTGCGATTTGATATCGAACTTCTGGATGGCCTTGCGCGTAGCAGCCTGCTCGTCGCGGAAGGTGGGGCCGCTCTCGAAGATAGCGGCGATGTACTCGGGAGAAAAATCCGCGCGCAGCTTCTTCAGCATATTCACGAACACGTAGGTAGCGGCCGTGGGAATGCCCGTCTTGGTAGACATGGGCCGCTGCCGCGCCATGGCGTGGTAGGCACGGAAGATGAACGAGTAGGTATCGATCAGGAAAAGACGTTTTGAGGTTGGGGGAGCCAAGGAAATAGTTTAAAGGATGGAATGTCCTATGTAGGCCCGGACCTCCCGCCGTGGGCGTGCTTAAGGCTCTACCAAAGCGCCTTAAGGCCTTTCACGCTCCCAATGTGGTATTCGCTCTGCACGCCTCCGCCCTTTAACGTACGCGTCGCGATGTGCTTCACGCGGACGTCGCGCGTGAGCGGTCCGAAAAGCGGGATCCCGCTACCGATCAGCACCGGCACGCGGTTGATGATCAGGCGATCGATCAGCCCGGCCTCGAGGAACTGCTGTACCGTTAGGCCGCCGTCGACGTACACGTGCTTCAAGCCCCGCTTCTCCAGCTGCTTCACGATCTCGTGGGGCTCGCCCGACATGCGTTCCACCACAGCTTTTTTCGGAGCGGTCGGGAGCGGCTTGCTACTGAGAACAAACACTGGCTTCGTACCGTAGAACCATCCACCCAAGCTGAGCACGACCTCATAGGTGCCTCGGCCGATGAGCAACGCGTCCACCGTAGCCATAAATTCTTCGTATCCGTGGGAACCGGCCTCGGCACTCTGTAGGAAGTCGAAGCGGCCGTCGGGACGCGCGATAAATCCCTCGAGGCTCATGCCGACAAAGACGGAGGTATGCATAGCAGAGACAAAATTCTAGGAGCTACTCAATGAACATGCAATCGCCATAAGAGAAGAAGCGGTACTTCTCCTTCACCGCATGCTCGTATGCGCGCAGCACGTTCTCTTTCCCGGCGAAGGCACAGACGAGCATCAGCAAGGTGGATTTCGGCAAGTGGAAGTTGGTCAGCATGGCATCTACAACGCGGAATTCATATCCAGGATAAATAAAGATGTCGGCTTCCCCGCTACCCGGGCGAATGCTGCCATCGGGTGATTGTGATTCAGCGAATTCGAGTGTGCGTACGGAAGTCGTCCCCACGGCGACGATGCGACGGTTGTCTGCGCGCGCCGAATTGATCGCGGCGGCGGCTTCCGTAGAGATCGAATATCGCTCGCGGTGCAGCTTGTGGTCTTCCACGCGCAAGGCGTGCACAGGTTGGAAGGTCCCGAGCCCAACATGCAACGTGATCTCCGCAATCTCTACGCCCCGCTCGCGAATGGCGGACACAACCTCCGGCGTGAAGTGCAGGCCGGCAGTAGGAGCGGCGACCGAGCCGCGCTCGTGGGCGTATACCGTCTGGTAGCGGTCGCGATCGGCTGGCGAGTCCTCGCGCGAGATGTAGGGCGGCAGCGGCACGTGGCCGAGCTGTTCGATGTCCGCGAACAGATCTGGAACTGGATCGAAGCGAAGCGTCCGCTCGCCGAACTCGCCTAACGAGATGATCTCTGCTGCCAGCCGATGATCGGCTTCAGTCTCTGCGCCGCCGAAGAATATGCGTTCGCCGGGCGTCAACTTACGTCCGGGACGCACGAGCGCTTCCCAACGAAGCGAATCCTCATCCGACTGCCTTGTTAGTAAAATCTCGACTTTGCCACGAAGAAATTCGCGTGCGGCTGGATTGTTTGGGCTGACCGGCTGCGCGTGGGCTCCGCTTCTGCATCCAAACAAGCGGGCGGGGAAGACGCGAGTGTTGTTCATCACCAGCAAGTCGCCCGGCCGGAGCATTTGCGGAAGGTTGCGAAAAGTATGGTCCGTAAAACCTCCCGATGCCCGCCCCAGGTGTAGCATGCGCGAGGCGGCGCGATCGGCGAGTGGTTGTTGCGCGATCAGCTCCGCCGGAAGGTGAAAATCGAACTCTGATACCAGCACCGCATGAGTATAGTTGGCAGAATCAGCAGCCGGAACGCTGCCAAGAATTCGCTTTCAATATTTCAGGAATACGGTACGATGCATAGGCTTCTATGACCTTCGAAACGCAAGCGCGGCACGACCTGGTCCAGTTCGGGAAGCGACTCCACGACTGCGGTCATGTGGCTGCAACGGATGGGAACCTCTCCGTCCGGCTCGATGATGACCGCATCCTTGCTACCCCCACCGGCATGAGCAAGGGCATGATGCACCCCGAGGATATGGTCATCGTGGACCTCAGCGGCAAGAAGTGCTGCGGGGAAAGAAATCCTTCGAGCGAACTGGGGATGCACCTGCTGATCTACAACACCCGCCC
>JADMIO010607222.1_pt1 | contig 18623 bp, 17 predicted proteins | sample 8958161 | NCBI WGS metagenome assembly JADMIO01 (sample SAMN16585339, study PRJNA669376) | soil metagenome | isolation source: Crop rotation soil | place: USA: Cullars Rotation, Alabama | collected 2011 | reverse complement strand
GCCGCGACTTCAAGTCACGTGAATTCCAAGCTTCGGATCCCACTGTGCTGGAAAGGACGGCCTGATCCGCGGAGAGCCCCGGGGACGACCACACCATGTTCTCCCCCGCCCCCCACTTGCGGCGCGGCAGCGGCTTGTACAGCGGCTTGATCCGGGTCCAGAAGGCCGAGCCGTCGTACGAGGCGTGCTCGAAGTAGCCGAGCTGCGCCATCTGCCGCGAGTGGCCTCGGGCGGCGTTCGCGAGGCCGGCGTTTGCCCGGAGCGGGACGAGCCCGTGCTCCTTGCGGACGGCGTTCAGCGCGACGAGGACCTGGCCTTCGAGCTCGGCCACCGCCGTCATCGTCACGGACTGGGTGCTGGCCGGGGTCCCGGGCGACTGGCCGGCTGCGGCCGCCGGCACTGCGAGGGCGGCGACGGCGAGCAGGATCGCGAGGCGCATGGTCTCAGTGTCGGCACGCCCCACCGCCTTCTCAACCCCCTCCCGGCGGGCCCGCGGGGTCAGGGCAGCGGGTCGCGCAGCACCGGCTGGGCCGGCGGCCCCGCTCCGGACGGCTTCCGATGCTTGTTCCAGTCGACGAGGATCACCTGGATCGCGCCGGCGACCGGGATCGCGCCGAGCGCGCCGAGCACGCCGGCGAGCTCGGCGCCGATCAGGATCGAGATCAGCACGGCGAGCGGCGAGAGCTGCACCGTCTTCCCGTAGACCACCGGCTGGAGGAAGTGGTTCTCGATCTGCTGGTAGACGACGAAGAACACGACGACGATGATCCCCGCCGGCACGGAGTGCAGGAAGGCGACCGTGCCGATCAGGATCCCCGCGATCGTCGCGCCGGCGAGCGGGACGAGATCGAGGATCGCGACGATCACGCCGAGCGCGATCGCGTAGGGGACGCCGAGCGCGAGCAGCACGACGGTCGTCAGCGTCCCGGCGATCAGGCTGATCAGCAGGTTGCCGGTGACGTAGCCGCCGACCGTCCGGTAGACGTCGGTGCCGATGGCGCGCCACCGCGGGCGATGGCGCTCCGGCATCAGGCCGTAGAAGCGCTCCATCCACATCGGGCCTTCGAGCAGCATGAAGAAGGTCAGGAACGCGATCGTCACCGTCGCGACGACGATCGAGATCACGCTCTTCGTCACCGAGATCGCCGCTCCGGTGAGCCCGAGCACCTTGGTCGCGCCGCCCTTCTCGATCGCCGCCCGGACCTTCTCGACGATGTGGTACTTCGTCTCGAGGAAGCCGAAGCGCCCCTTGCCGTTCGTCAGGTCGTGGATGTAGCCGGGCACCGCCTGGACGAAGTCGTTCACGTTGCTGACGAGCGTCGGGATGAACGCGTAGCCGATCGCGCCGAGCACGACGATCGCGATCAGGTACGTGTAGATCGCGGCCACCGCGCGCGACTTCACACCGCGCCGCAGGAACCACTCGACGGCGGGGTTCAGCGCGAGGGCGAGGAAGATCGAGACGAGCACCCAGACGAGGACGTGCCGCGTGATCGAGACGATGGTCAAAAGCGCCCACGTCGCGACGACGAGGCCGATGACGGTCAGGATCGACCGCACGCTGAAGCGAATCGTGCGCTGCTCGCTCACACGACAGAAGCATGGGTGCGGGGCCGGACGGCTAGGCTCGGGCCATGTCAACAGCCACGATTCACACCAACCGCGGCGCGATCGAGCTCGAGCTCTATCCGAACGAGGCGCCCAAGACCGTCGAGAACTTCACCAAGCTGGCCGGCGACGGCTTCTACGACGGCGTCATCTTCCACCGCGTCATCCCGGATTTCATGATCCAGGGCGGCGACCCGACCGGCACCGGCTCGGGCGGCCCGGGCTACCAGTTCGAGGACGAGTTCAACGACCACAAGGTCGACCGCGGCGCGCTCGCGATGGCGAACGCCGGCCCGAACACGAACGGCAGCCAGTTCTTCATCGTCACCGCCGACGCCTGCCCCTGGCTGGACGGAAAGCACACCGTCTTCGGCCGCGTCACGAACGGGATGGACGTCGTCGACGCGATCTCCGCGCTGCCGACGGACGGCTCCGACCGGCCACGCGAAGAGGTCACGATCCAACGAGTGGAGCTGGCGCAGGGGTAGCGACCGGCGCTCCGAAGCGGGAGCGCTGCAGGAGCCAGAACCCGCCCTCGAGCGCGGGGCCGATCCCGACCGCGAAGACGACGGTGCCGATCCCCACCGTGCCGCCGAGCGCCCAGCCGGCGGCCAGCACGGTGATCTCGATCCCGGCCCGGACGATGCCGAGCCGGAAGCCGGTGCGCCGGCCGAGCACCACCATCAGCGAGTCGCGAGGCCCCGCGCCGAGCCAGGCGCCCAGGTAGAGGGCCGAGGCGATCCCGAAGAGCGGCATCGCGGCTGCGAGCAGGACGATCCGCACGGCGAGCGGCGACTCGGAGAGGTCGTCGACCGCCCCGATCGCGGTCAGGCCGATGATGAACCCGCCGACCAGCACGACGTTCGCGACCGTCCCGACGCCGATCTTCGCGCCGAGGAGTGCGGCGAACGCGACGACGACGAGCCCGACGCAGATGTTGGCCGCGCCGAACGAGAGCGGCGTGTGCTTCGCGATTCCCTGGTGCAGCGTGTCCCAGGGCGAGAGCCCGAGCTTCGACTCGAGCTGGAAGACGATCGCGACCGCGAACAGGAACAGCCCGAAGACCAGCGTGAGGAGCCGTGCGGTGATCCCACCGCGGACGCGTGGCGGCGTGTGCACCGTCGTACGCTAGTCCGTGCCCGGCACCCGGAGGGTGCCTGGCACTGCAGTCCGGCCCCGCGCGGCGCCCCGGGTACCAGTGCCAGGCACCTCGGTGCCGGTCACGAGAGCGGGCGACCGGGCTCGAACCGGCGACATTCAGCTTGGAAGGCTGACGCTCTACCAACTGAGCTACACCCGCGTGCTGGGGCTAGCGTAGCGCCATGGATCCCTACCGGTGGTCGTGGGACCCGGACGCCATCGCCGTGACGATCGGACTCGTCGGCGCGTACTGGATCGCCGCCACCCGCTATCCCGCGCCGCGCTGGCGCATCGCCTGCTTCGCAGGCGGCTGCTTCCTGCTCCTGGCCGTTCAGATCACGCCGGTCGACACGCTCGCATTGCACCGATTGCTGGTCATGCACTTCCTCCAGAACGTCGTGCTCGCCGAGTGGGCGCCGCTGCTCGTCGTCCTCGGCCTGACCCCGGCGATGGCCCGCGAGCTCGAGCGGATCCCCGGGATGCGGGTCGCGACCCACCCCCTCGTCGCGCTGCCGGCCTGGCTCGCCGTCTACTACGCCTGGCACACCCCGTGGGCCTACGACGCCGCGCTCGACCACCGCTGGACGATCCTGCACCTCGAGCACGCGACGTACTTCCTGGCCGGCTCGCTGATGTGGTGGCCGGCCGTCCACGGACGGATCACGACGGGCGGCAAGGCGTTCTACGTCTTCGCCGCGTTCGTCGCCGGCGCGCCGCTCGGGCTGCTCCTGGCGCTCATCCCCCGCCCCGTCTACCACTTCTACGAGCGGCAGCCGGACATGTGGGGCCTGTCCGACCTCTCCGACCAGCAGATCGCCGGGATCACGATGGCCTCCGAGCAGGCGGTCGTGTTCTTCGTCGCGCTCGTGATCTTCCTCCGCCGGTTCTTCGAGGAGGAAGGCCGCGCGGACACCTACCGCGCTCCGACTGCGCGGACCTAAACCGCGTCGCCGCGGTGCAGCAGCTCGATCAGCCGGTGCCGCTCGGACCCGTTGCGCGCGACCGCGCGCGCCAGGCGGGTGCGACCCTCTCCGGTCAGCTCGAGCCAGAACACACGCGCGTCGTCTTCCGACTGCTGCCGGGTGACGAGCCCGGCCGTCTCCGCGCGGGTGACGAGCTCGGTCACGGTGCTCTGCGTCAGCTGCATGCGATCGGCCAGCTCGGTGACGGTGGAGCGCTCGCCGTCGGCCGACTGGATCATCAGCAACAGCAGGTAGCGGCTCGGTGTCAGGCCCTCCTCCCGGGCGACACGTTCGCTCGCCCGGAGGAACTTGCGCAGCGATGCACGGAGCGCTGCAGCCTCGCGGATCTCGTGTGAGGACGTCTCCATGCAGTCCTCTTACCTACTTCAAGCAACCCTCAATCTTCGAGATGTCGTCATCCGTCGGATGCCGGCTGAACAGGATGACTGCGTTGTTTCTGACCTTCAGCGCGTCTTCGAGGACGATATTCGAGCCGTGGAACCGCTGATAGGCGCGCACGATGCGCTCTGCACCGTCACGGTTGTCGCCGAACGAGACGATCACCGTCGGCTGTGCGGGGTAGTGCACGGCGTACGAGCCGCCCTCCGCCGCCGAGGCGACGAGGTCGTCCGAGGGCGGGTCGGTGACCGCGTAGCCGTGCTCTGCCATGCAGGCACGCGACAGGTCGGCGTCGTAGGTCTTCGAGCCTCCGCCGCCGCAGGCGGCGACGACAAGGGGCAGGACCGCAAGGAGAGTGAGGTGCCGGGGGTGCACGTCCAAAGCCTATGTTGGACCAAAGATTCGCCGAGCCGGGTGTCGCTTTCGTCCACCGTCCCGACCAGCCCTTCCGCTTGCGCGTACCGGCTGCTCGGCTCGGCTTCAACCTACTCGCGCCCCGTGCTCGGCGCTCCAGGACAGTACGACGAACGGGCCGTTCCGTGCAAGGGGTCGCGCCGCAGAAGTTCTCGCTCTTTGCGGATTTATCCGCGGACTGCGTTCTTCGCGAAGAAGAGCAGATTGGCCGGGCGCTCGGCCAGGCGGCGCATCAGGTACGGGTACCAGTCCGGCCCGTACGGAGTGGCGACGAGCACCCGGTGCCCGCGCTTCACAAGGTCGAGCTGGAGCTGCGACCGGACGCCGTAGAGCATCTGCAGCTCCATCCGGTCGTTGCCGACCCCGAGCGACAGCGCGTGCTCGATGCGCGCCTCGTCGTGGGTCGCGACCGCGGTGAGGGGCGCACCGCCCTCGACCATCCGCGCGACCAGCCGGTCGTAGCTCGCATCGACATCGTCTTTCTTCGGGTAGGCGACCGTCGGCGGCTCCTTGTACGCGCCCTTCACGATCCGCAGGTTCGGCTGCAGGGGAAGGAGCGACTCGAGATCCTCGGCGGTGCGGTACAGGTACGCCTGCAGCACCGTGCCCGTGTTCTCGTGGCCGGCCTCGCGCAGGCGGCGGTAGGACTCGAGCGTGAAGTCCGTGTACGGCGTGTCCTCCATGTCCATGCGAACGAAGATCCCGAGCTCGCCGCCCCTCGCGACGAGGCGCTCGATGTTGTCGTACGCCAGACCGCGGTCGAAGGACGCACCGAGATGGGTCGGCTTCAGCGCGACGTAGGTCTGAAGCTGCTCGTCGTGGATCCGCTGGAGCACCTGCTCGTAGGTCGCCGTCACCTGCTCGGCCTCGTCGCGGGTCATGACGTGCTCGCCGAGGAGCGTCGTGTTCGTCCGGAGGCCCTGCTCGTTCAGCCGGCGGAGGACGGCGACGTCCTGGTCGAGCGTCTCGCCGGCGACGAACCGGCCGGCGCCGAGCCGCATCCCGTAGCGGTCGACGAAGCTCCTGATGTGCCGGGAGTCGGCGGCCGCGAGGATCGGTCGCCGGAGCATCAGGCCGGCTGGAGGGCCGTGTCGATCACGCGATCGAGCTCGGCCCGCTCCTCGCCGGTCAGGCCGCGGAGCGGCGGGCGGACGTCCTCGCGGATCGCGACACCGCGCCGCGTCAGAACGTGCTTCAGCGCGGCATGCCGCGGAAAGCGGTCGATCTCGGCGCGCAGCGAACCGGGGTCGACCTCCTCGCCGCGGACGGCCGCGGCGACGATCTCCGGGAACGCGCTCGCGAGCGCCGACACGGCGCCGGCGGCGCCGACCTCGAGCGCCCGGCCGATGAAGGCCTCGTAGCCGATGAAGATGTCGAGCCCCTCGAAGAGGTAGCCCTCGAGCTGCTCCCAGGTGCGGTCGGAGACCTTCATCCCCGCCAGGTTCGGGGCACGCTCGCGCAGGCGCTCGACGACGGCCGGCGCGACGGCGTAGCCGCTCGTCACCGCGAACTCGTAGACGTAGAACGGCAGCGGCGCACACGCGGCGGCCGCCGCGGCGAGATGCTCGAGCTGCGACACCTCGTCGAGCGGGAAGTACGGCGGGGCGATCACCGCGACCGCGTCGGCGCCCGCCTCGGCGGCGTGGGCCGAGAGCGCGACGGTGTCGGCGGTCGACTGCGCGCCCGCGTGCACCGCCACCTGCAGGCGGCCGCGGCATGCCTCGACGTAGAGCTCGGTCACGCGTTTCCGCTCCGGAACGGACAGGAGGATCCCCTCACCGTTCGTCCCCAGCGCGAGCACGCCGTCGAGCCCGCCCGCGTGGAGGAAGTCCGCGACGGGGCCGGCGCCGTCCTCGTCGAGGGCGGCGCCGCCGTCCTTCAGCGGCGTGACCGTTGCGGCGAGAGCACCCCTGAGCACGGGGGCGACTCTATCTCCCGTTCCAAGAGAAGTGCTGCGTGTCCTGGACGGAGCCCGCCCAGCTGCCGCCCCACCCCCAGCCGATCGAGGCGAACGCACCGACCAGCGTCCCGCCCGCGAAGGCCATCCCCGCCCGGTGGCGCGAGCGGTCGAGGTACGGCCGGCTCGCCGCGTGGGAGGTCGTACCGCCGCTGATGTACGGGTTCTCGATCGGGTTGATGTCGATCGCCAGGCCGTAGGCGTGGTTCGACCAGTGGCTCGAGCCGGTCGCGGCGCGGCAGTTGAAGGCTGACGTGTTGTCGGCCTCGATCGAGCGGAAGTCGTCGCCCCCGTAGCGGTCGACCGGCTCCACGCGGCGGATCGGGAAGCGCGCGGCGTACAGCCGGCGGAAGACGGAGACGAGCCCGGCCGCCGCCGAGCGGTTGGCGATCAGCCGGCCGGTGTGGTCGCGGCCGTCGAAGCCGCGGTAGGTCAGGGTCAGCAGCCGCAGGTCGCCGAGACCGACCGGGCAGCCGGCGTGCCAGGAGACGCCCGTCATCTGCCCCTGCATCGCCGGAGGGATGGGCTGCACGCTCGAGTGGAACCCGAGGGCAAGAGACACCGCGGCGATCGCGAGACCCACAGTCGGGGCGGGCAGACTCGAACTGCCGGCCTCTCGGCCCCAAACCGAGCGCTCTACCAGGCTGAGCTACGCCCCGATGTGCCTCAGTGTAGGCCGATAACGTGGACGCCTCCTGTGTCCGACGTCGCCCTGATCCCGGCCGAGGCTGCCGCCCCGGCGCGCCGCCCCGCGATCGGGTACGCCATGGCCTTCGCCGCGGGGTGCCTGTTCGGCGCGAACGGAACCGTCTCGAAGGTCGTGCTCGAGTCCGGGCTGCCGGCCCTGCGGCTCACGCAGGTGCGCTGCACGGGCGCCTTCATCGGCCTGACGATCATCGTCGCGCTCACCCACCGCGAGCGCCTCCGGACGACGAAGCGCGAGCTGGTCGACCTCGCCGTCTTCGGGATCCTCGGCGTCGCGCTTGTCCAGCTCTTCTACTTCCTCGCGATCAAGCGGCTCGACATCGGCGTCTCGCTGCTGATCCAGTACCTGGGGCCGCTCTTCGTCGCGCTCTTCGCGTTCTTCGTGCTGAAGGAGCACGTCCGCGGGCGGGTCTGGATCGCGCTCGGCTGCGCGCTCCTCGGGCTCGCCCTCGTCGTCGATCTGCGGCACGGCGTGTCGCTCGACGGGCTCGGGGTCGTCTACTCGCTTGCCTCCGCATTCACCTTTGCCGGCTATCTGCTCCTCGCCGAGCGCGCCGTCGGCAGGCGCGAGGCCGTGTCGCTCCTGTGCTTCGGCTTCTTCTTCGCAACGCTCTTCTGGGCGATCGTCCAGCCGTGGTGGAGCTTCCCGTGGGACGTCCCGGCGAAGCGCGTCTCGCTGCTGGGCCACCTGTCCGAGTACCACGCGCCCGTGTGGCTCCTGATGCTCTACGTCGTCGTCTTCGGCGCGATCGTGCCGTTCTTCCTGATCGTCGGCTCGATGCGGCACATCAGCGCGACGCGCGCGGGGATCACCGCGATGGTCGAGCCCGTCGTCGCGAGCATCGTCGCGTGGGCCTGGCTCGACGAGAGCCTGAACGGGCAGACGCTGGTCGGCGGCGCGGTCGTGCTGGCCGCGATCCTGCTGGCGCAGACGGCTCGGGACCATTAGTGCCTGGCACCGAAGGTGCCTGGCACTGCTTTTCGGCTGGACCGAGGGAAGCTTGAGAGGCAGTGCCTGGCACCCTGCGGGTGCCAGGCACTACTAGCGCTCGTCGATCAGCGCCCGCAGCTCGGCCAGCTTGGCCTTGCGCAGCTCGTCGCGCTCGCCGCCCTCGACGCGGGAGATCACGTCCCGGATCGTCTGGGCGAGCTCGACGGGGTTGAACGGCTTGGTCACGTAGTCCAGGCCGCCGAGGTCGAGGCCGCGCGCTTGGTCGCGGAGCTCCGCGCGGGCGGTGAGGAAGACGATCGGGATCTGGTTCGTGTTCGGATCCTCGAGCAGCTCCTCTGCGACCCGCCAGCCGTCGAGCCCGGGCATCATCACGTCGAGGAGGATCACGTCTGGGCGCTCGCGCCGGGCGGTCTCGAGGCCCGAAGGCCCGTCGGCGGCCTCGACGACGTCCATCTTCTCCGCCTCCAGGTTGACCCGGCAGAGGAGCCGGATGGGGGCCTCGTCGTCGACGACCAGGACGCGCGGCTGAGTCATTCGCCGTCCTCCCCGTCGCGCGCCGGCAGCTCGATGACGAAGCTCGACCCTCGTCCCTCGGACGACCGCACCGTGATCCGCCCGCCGAGGGCGCTCACGAGACCCTGCGCGATGAACAACCCCACTCCTGTGCCTCCCGTCTGCGCGTCACCGACGCGGTAGAACTTCGAGAAGATCCGGTCCTGTTCGGCGTCGGGGATACCGACCCCTTGATCCACGACGCTGAGCACGATGGTTTCCCCGCGGCGCGACGCTCCAACCGTCACCTTCCCCCCGCCCGGCGAGAAGCGGAGGGCGTTGTCGACGAGGTTCGCGAGCACCTGCCGCAGCTTGTCGGCGTCGGTGCGGGCGGCCAGCGGCGCCTCGGGCAGGTCGACGACGAACTCGTGCGCCGTGCCCGCCTCCGCGCGCGCGCCGTCGACCGCGGCCGACACGACCGACCGGACGTCGACCGCCGCGAGGTCGAGCTCCAGGTCGCCGGCGTCGAGCCTTGCGACGCTGAGCAGCTTGTCCACGATCGTGGTCAGGCGCTGCGCCTCGCTCTCGATGTAGGTGAGGAACGTCTTGCGCTCGTCCTCCTCGAACTCCACGTCCTCTCGAAGGAGGGTCGCAGCGAAGCCGTAGATCGACGTGAGCGGCGCGCGCAGCTCGTGTGAGACCGTGGAGACGAAGTCGGAGCGCATCTGCTCGACGACGCGCTCCGACGAGATGTCGCGGAACGCGAAGATCCGGCCGGCCGTCTCGCCGACCGGGTCGCGCATCACGGCCTCGGTCAGCGACAGCCAGACCTCTTGGTCGGCACGGCGGATCGGCACGAGCCGGTCGCCGGCGATCGCTTCCCCTTCCGAGCGGAGGTCGCGCTGCAGCACGTCGGGCACCGTCCGCCCGAGCGCCTCCTCCGCAGGGACGCCGGTGATGCGCTCGGCCGCCGCGTTCCAGAGGACGATGCACTCGTCGCGGTCGACGGCGACGATGCCGTCTGCCACGTTGCCGAGGATGGCAACGGACCGCTCCCGCTCGAGCGCGACCTGCTGGTAGAGCTCGGCCTTCGCGTAGGCGACCGACGCGTTGGCCGCGAGGGCGACCAGCGCCTCGATCTCCTCCTCCTGCCACGTGCGCTGGCGGCGGGCGAGGACGGCGAGCACGCCCTGCAGCTCGCCCTCGGCCCCGAGCAGCGGCACGGCGAGATACGACGCGTACCCACGAGCGAGCAGCGGCTCTCCGGCCGCCAGCGCCTCGTCGCCGGTGGCGTCGAGGATCGCGACCGGCGCCCGTGAGCTGACGACGGTCCCGCCGGGGCGCGAGTCGGCGGGCACACGCGAGCCGGCGACGTCCTCCGCCCCCGGGCCGACCGCGGCGGCGGCGACGAGCTCGTCGCCTTCGACCATCCGGATCAACGACGCGTCCGCGCGGAGCAGGACTGGGGCCTGCTCGACGACCTCGTCGAGCACTGCGCCCGGCTCGAGCTCCCCGGAGAAGAGGCTGCCCGTCTCGGCGAGCTGCTGCGCGAGAACCCTCGAGCGGCGCTCGACCTCGAACAGCTCGCTCCGCGCCAGCGCCGCCTTGGCACGGGCGGCGAGCTGCTCCGCCAGATCGAGATCGTCGTCGGTGAACTGCCGCTGGTCGTGGAAGAGCACGAGTGCGAGCGCGCGCCGCTCGGTGCGAGGCAGAGCGAGCGGGATCGCGAGCAGCGACGCCGCTCGGGCCGCGTCGCGGAACGCCGGTCCGAAGCGCTCGTCGTCGGCGAGCACGGCGGACGCGATCGTCTCGCCTGCGCCGGCTCCGCGGTCGAGCACCTCCGCGCCGGCAGGGAGGCCGTCGGCGAAGGCGGCGCGCAGCGTCTCGGGCAGGTTGTGCGCGCCGGCGAGCCGGTAGCCCTCCACACCCGGCATCAGCACCGCCGCGACGTCGGCGCCGAGCGCCTCGGCCGCGGCCACCGCGACCGCGTCAAGGGTCGCCGACAGGCCCACGGGGTCGCCGAGCAGGCTCGCGATCCGCGAAAAGCCGCCCTCGACCCGTGCCCGGCGCTCTCCTTCCTCGAAGCTCTCGGCGTTCCGCAGCGCGAGGGAGGCGAGCGTCGCGAAGGTCGTCAGCGAGTCGGCGTCGGCGGCGCTGAACGTCCGCCCCTCGTCCCGCGTCCCGACCCCGATCACCCCGCGCGTCTCGCCGGCCCAGGTCATGGGCGCGACCATCGCGGCGGCGAAGTCCCCGTAGGCGGGGTTGGGGACCGGATCGGCGATCCGGTCGTAGCCGTGCTCGGAGACGGCGGCGCCGTCGGCGATCGCGCGGCCGGCGAGGCCCTGCCCGGCGGGGAACTCGAAGCCGACGAGCGAGGGGTCGAGCCCATGCACCGCGGCGCAGCGGAGCACACGTCCGCCGGGCGCGTACAGATAGCAATCTGCAGCCTCGACCTGGAGAAGGCCGCTGGCCTGGTCGACCAGCAGCTGCAGCACCGTCTCGGGCCGCAGCTCGTTCGTCACGACCTGCGCGGAGGCGAGGAGTGCAGTCTGGCGGTGCAGGCGCTGCTCGTTCTCGCGCAGGAGCCGCGCGGTGTGGATGCCCAGTCCGAGCTCGCGGGCGATCGCCTCGGCCAGGCTGATCTCACCGGGGCTCCACGCGCCGGCCGCGGCGCGGTGGATCGCGAGCACGCCGATCGTCTGGTCGAACGCGGCGATCGGCGTGGCGAGCACCGCGCCCGAGCCGAGTGCCTCGAGGGACGCGCGGTCTTCCGGTGCGAGCTCGTCCAGGTGCGCCCAGGCAACGGTCTCGCCCGTCGCCGCCGCGAGGTTCGACGCCGGCAGCCGGCCCGCCTCGGCCGGCCCGAGCCCGTCAGCCCTCCACTCCGCTGCGATCCGCAGCTCGCCGGGCTCGTTCCAGAGCCGGACCAGACAGCGCGAGGCGCCGAGTGCGGCCCCCGTCTCCTCGACCGCGACGCGGACGACCGCGTCGAAGTCGAGCTCCGAGCGGACCTTCCGCGCGATCGACGAGACGAGCCGCTCACGCTCGAGTGCGTCCTCCAGCGCCGACGCCGACCGCGCTCGCTCGAGTGCCAGCGCCGCCTCGGCGGCGACGGTCCGCAGCGGCCCGAGCTCCTCCGTCGAGAAGGTCCGGTGCTCCCTCGTCGTGGCCACCGCCAGCACGGCGATCACGCGCTCGCCGGAGACGAGCGGCACGAACGCGGCGCTGACCGCGCCCACCGCCTGGGCAACCGCCTGGTTGACGAGCGGCGAGGTACTCGTGTCGTAGATCGTGACCGGCGCGACCTCGAACGCCGCGCTCGCGACGCCCGAGGGCTCGTTCCGCAGGTCGAAGCGCGTGCCGCGCCACGGCTCGAAGTCCTCGCCCTCCCGGCGGGCCAGCAGGCCGCGGCCCTCGGAGAGGTCGTCGTCGAGCAGGACGAGGCCGACGAACTCGACCGAGAACAGCCCGGCGATCTCGTCCAGGACGATCCGCGCCACCGACTCGGCGTCCCCGGCGCGCGCCAGCGAGTCGGAGACGGTCTGGATCGCCTCGAGCTCGCGCTCGCGCAGCGACGCGCGCTCCTCAGCCGCGCGCCGCCGCCTGAGGAACCCGAATCGCGCTCGTTCGTTCTTCGCTGAGCTGTCCTTCACTGGGCCAGCCGGATGATAGGTGCGGCCGCGGCCGCGTGTCGACGCGTTTTCTGTTTCGTAAAGATGGGCCGTATGGCCTATTGGCGGGACGGCGCGCGGGAATTACCTTCTGCGCACTGGGCGATGCGAACCGCGGCTTCAGCCGTGGGGAGCGTTACGGAGGAGCCCGCTGCGCCGACCCCCCCGAGCAGCGGGCTTTTCCATTTCTAGTGCCTGGCACCGGGAGGGTGCCTGGCACTGTCTTTCGCCCGAGCGACAGTTCCGTCACCGGGTGTCCCCCGGTTCGGCGCTACCCTTGCCGCCAGTGGCGCAACGGCTTCTCCTGGCTTCGCCCCGCGGCTACTGCGCAGGGGTGGAGCGGGCGGTCGACACGGTGCTGCGCGCGCTCGAGCTCCACGGCGCGCCGGTGTACGTGCGGCGGCAGATCGTGCACAACGTGCACGTCGTCCGCGACCTCGAGGCGCGCGGCGCGGTCTTCGTCGAGAGCGAGGAGGACGTGCCCGCCGGGGCGATGCTCGTCTTCTCCGCGCACGGCGTCTCCCCCGCGGTCGTCGAGCGCGCCTCAGAGCGGCGGCTGCGCACGATCGACGCGACCTGTCCGCTCGTCACGCGCGTCCACGCCTCCGTGCGCAGGCATGCGGCCGCCGGCGCGACGGTGATCCTCGTCGGCCACGCCGGCCACGACGAGGTCGAGGGCACGCTTGGCGAAGCACCCGAGTCGACGATCCTGGTCGAGACGGTCGCCGACGCGGAGCGCGTCAGTCCGCCCGATCCAGCTCGCGTCGCCTACGTCACGCAGACGACGCTGTCGGTCGACGAGACGGCCGAGATCATCGCCGTCCTTCGTTCCCGGTTCCCGGCGATCGAGGGGCCCGACGAGGGGGACATCTGCTACGCCACCACCAACCGGCAGCAGGCCGTGAAGGAGCTCGCGGCCGAGGCCGAGCTCGTCCTCGTGATCGGCTCGCAGAACTCGTCGAACTCCAACCGGCTGGTCGAGACAGCGCGCGCGACGGGCATCCACGCGCACCTGATCGAGGACGAGACGAGCATCGACGAGCGGTGGCTCGAGGGAATCCAGACCGTTGGCCTCACCTCGGGCGCCTCGGTACCCGACCACCTCGTGCGCCGCGTCTGCGAGTGGTTCCGCGCCCGGGGCACGATCGTGCCCGACATGGCGCCCGTGCTCGAGAACGTCTTCTTCCGCCTCCCGGTCGAAGTCCGGCGCGTCGCCCCGGCGGCGTGACCGAAGGCTTCGTCGACTTTCGCGGGCAGCGCACCTGGTACCGGACCGCGGGCGATCGCACGCCGGGCACCTTCCCCCTCCTCTGCCTGCACGGCGGCCCCGGCTCGTCGTCGGCGTACCACTCGCAACTCGAACCGCTCGCCCAGGGCCGGCAGCTCGTCCGATACGACCAGCATGGCTGCGGCCATTCGGACCGGGGCGAGGAAGACTCGCTGTGGACACTGGAGGCGTTCGTCGCCGAGGTGCAGGCGGTGCGCGAAGCGCTCGGCCTCGACCGCGTCCACCTCCTCGGCACGTCGTGGGGCGGGATGCTCGCGCAGGAGTACGCGCTGACCGGCCCAGGGGGGCTCGAGAGCCTCGTCCTCTCCTCGACGCTCGCGAACGGCGACCTGTGGGCGGCCGAATGCCGGCGGCTGCTCGACGAGCTCGGCCCGGACGCGACGGACGAGCAGTTCAACGACGCGCACTTCTGCCGCCTCGACCCGAAGCCCCCGGAGCTGGAGGAGTGGAAGAAGCTCCGCAACCCGCAGGTCTACGAGACGATGTGGGGGCCGAACGAGTGGACGCCCACCGGCCGGCTTGCCGGCTGGTCGACGCGCGAGCGGCTCTCGGGGATCACCGTGCCGACGCTGATCCTCCGCGGCGCCCACGACATGTGCACCGAGGCCGTCGCGGCTGAGCTGCGCGCAGGGCTCCCCCACGCCGAGTACGCCGTGCTTGAGCACAGCTCGCACACGCCGGTGATCGAGGAGCCCGAGCGCTACCAGGCGCTCGTCGCGGACTTCCTCGAGCGTGTCGAAGCTTCGACTCTCTGAGACCTCGGTCTCAGAGACTTCGGGGCGCCGCTAGGCCTTCTCGACGTCGAGCGCCGGCCCGACCCGGAGCTCGACCGCCAGGGTCTCCGTCTTGATGCGCTCGCCGAAGTCGGCCAGCAGGTCCTCGTCGGGCGTCGTCAGCACGATGCGGTCGCTGACCTGGAGGCCGCGCTCCTTGCGGAGGACGTTGACGGCGTGGATCAGCTCGTAGACGCGGCCCTCGCGGACGAGCTCGTCGTCCAGCTCCAGGTCGAAGCCGACCGAGAAGCGGTCGGAGTGCGCCCAGCCGTGCTCCTCGGCACGCTCGACGAGCAGGTCGTCGGGGCCGAGCTCGTGGCCCGCGGCGCGTAGGCGGCCGTCGCCCAGCTCCTCGAAGTCGCCGTTCTGCAGCGCCGAGCGGACGGCCGGAAGATCCGCGCCCAGCCGCGGCCCGAGCACCCGCAGGTTCGGCTTGTACTGCAGCCGCAGCGGCGCCTCGTCCAGCAGCTCGACCTCCTTCACGCGCAGCTCCTCGCGGATCTCGTCCCGGTGCAGGTCGGCCGCGGCAGAGCCGTGGATGCGCACGCTCCGGAGCGGCTGGCGGAGCTTCACGTTCGCCTCCGCCCGCGCCTGCCGCCCGAGCTCGACGACCTCGCGCAGCTCTGCGATCTCGCCCAGGAGCGCCGCGTCGGGCTCGCCCGCCTCGGGCCACCCGGCGAGGTGCACCGAGTCGGGAGCGCCGTCGCAGGCGCCCGCCACGAGGTTCCGCCAGAGCTCGTCTGCGAGGAACGGCATCAGCGGGGCGATCACCCGGAGCCCGGTGACGAGGGCGTACCAGAGCGTCCGGAACGCGGCCTCGTCGTACGAGTAGAAGCGCCGGCGCGAACGGCGGATATACCAGTTCGAGAGGTCGTCGACGAACGACTCGAACGCCCGCGTGGCGCGCGGCGTCCAGTACTCGTCGAACGCGGCCGTCGTCTCGGCGACGAGCTGCTGCGTCCGGGCGACGAGCCAGCGGTCGAGCGCCTCGCCCTCGGGAGGGCCGTCGGCGAGGTCGCCGTAGGTCGGCTCGAAGCCCTCGAGGTTCGCGTACGTGACGAAGAACGAGACCGAGTTCCACAGCGTGAGGAGCCGCTTCTTCACCTCGTTCGCCGGCCCGTAGCCGAACTTCAGATTCTGCGACGGCGAGACGTCGCAGAACAGCCAGCGCATGATGTCGGCGCCCATCCTGTCGAAGGCCTCGTCGGCCGGGATCGCGTTCCCCCACGAGCGGTGCATCTCCTTGCCGTGCTCGTCCAGCAGCTTCTCGTAGGTGAGGACGCGGCGGTACGGGCTGCGGCCGATCATCGTCACCGACATGAAGAACTGCGAGTAGAACCACAGCCGGATCTGCTCGCGCATCTCCGAGATCCAGTCGGCTGGGAACCACTTCTCCCAGTACGCGTGGTCGGGCAGGTCGGCGCCGGTGAGGCCCTCGGCCGCGCCGTTCCCGTAACCGTGCGGGACGTACTCCGGCGACTCCCAGCCGAGCGTCGAGAGCGGGACGATGCCGGCGTCGAGCCACGCGTCGCCGACCTCGGGGACGCGCTGCACCTCCTCGGCGCACTCCTCGCAGCGGATCCGCACCTCGTCGATCCAGGGGCGATGGAGCTCCTGCAGCTGCTCGAGCCCGGAGACGGCACGCTCCTCGAGCTCGGCGCGCGACCCGATCACGTTCAGGTGGCCGCAGGCGCACGGGTAGAAGGGCAGCGGCAGGCCGAAGTACCGCTTCCGCGAGATGTTCCAGTCGCCCATGTTGCGGAGCCAGTCGTCCATCCGCTTGCCGTACTGCGGCGGCGTCCACTCAACGTTCTGGTTCTCGGCGAGCAGCTGCTCGCGCACCCCGTCCACCCCGATGAACCAGTCGTCGACGACGCGGAAGACGAGCGGCGTCCGGCAGCGCCAGCAGATCGGGTAGCGGTGGGTGATCCGCCCGGCCTCGACGAGCAGCCCGCGGTCGCGCAGCGCGGCCGTGACCGGCTCCTCGACCTCGGTCGTCGTCTTCCCCTCGAGGAAGCCGTACCCGGGCAGCATCTGGCCGCTCTCGTTGATCGGGACGAGGACGGGCAGGTCGTTGACCTTCGAGAGCTCGAAGTCCTCGCCGCCGGCGCCCGGTGCGATGTGGACGATGCCGGTGCCCTCGTCGAGCGCGACGTCGGCCCACGGGATCACGCGGTGGACGATGCCCTCCTGGGCCGGGAGGTCGTCGAAGGGGCCGGAGTACTCGAGCCCGACGAGGTCGGCGCCCTTGGCGGTGCGCGACGGCTCGGCGTCGGGCTTGCGCGCGACCGCCCACCACTCGTCGCCGTAGAGCCCGTAGTCGGCGTCGGGGTTGACCGCGGCCGCGACGTTCGCGGGCAGCGTCCAGGGAGTCGTCGTCCACACGACGAGCGACTCGGCGCTGTCCTTCAGCGGGAAGCGCACGAAGAGGGAGGGATGGTCGAGCTCCTCGTAGTTCCCCTCGCCGGCCTGCTCGTGCTGCGAGAGGGACGTGCCGCAGCGCGGGCACCACTGCGTCGCACGGTGGCCGCGGAAGAGCCAGTCGCGGCGGTGCACCTCCTTGAGGAACCGCCAGATGTACTCGATGTTCGTGTCGCTGAAGGTGTAGTAGTCGTTGTCCCAGTCCATCCACATGCCGAGGCGCTGGGACTGCTCCGTGATCACCTCCGCGTACTTCGCCACCCGCTCGCGGCAGCGCGCGGAGAACTCGGCGAGCCCGTACTCCTCGATCTCGCGCTTGGAGTTCAGGCCGAGCGACTTCTCCACCTCGACCTCGACCCAGAGGCCCTGGCAGTCGAAGCCGTTCTGGTAACGGAGGTCGTGGCCGCGCAGCGCCTTGTACCGCTGGAAGACGTCCTTCAGCGTGCGCCCCCACGCGTGGTGGACGCCCATCGCGTTGTTCGCGGTGATCGGGCCGTCGACGAACGAGAACGGCGGGTTGCCCTCGTTCTGCTCCCGGAGCCGCTCGAACGTGCGCTCCTGCGCCCAGCGCTCGAGCACGGCGAGTTCAAGAGCCGGGTGATCGGGAACAGCCGAAAGCGGCGCAAACTTGCGTGCCATGCTTCGATTCTAGAGAGGGCTGGGAAGAATCCCGGCCGCCCCGTCGTTTACCACTCGGCAACGCTCATTTTCGAAAGGAACATCTGAATGGCAAGCGCAGTCACCACCGACACGTTCGAGCAGGAAGTCCTCCAGAGCGACAAGCCCGTGATCGTCGACTTCTGGGCCGAGTGGTGTGGCCCGTGTCACGCGGTCGCGCCCGTCCTCGACAAGATCGCCGAGGAGCGCGCCGACGAGCTGAAGCTCGTGAAGATCAACGTGGACGAGAACCAGGATCTGATGATCAAGTACGGGGTCCAGTCGATCCCGACGATCATCCTCTTCAAGGAAGGCGCCCCCGCGGCCGCCGTCATCGGCGCCCGCCCCAAGGGCGACATCGAGCGGGGCCTCGGCCTCGTCGACGCGGCCTAGCTTTCCGCCGCTTCTTTCTCGTGGGTCGGCACGGGCGCGATCGCGCGCCCGGCCGGCTCGTCCACCAAGTTCAGCACCCGCATGCCGTGGACGAACACGATCGAGCCGCCGAGCCAGCCGCCGACGGCGAGGATCACGAAGCCGATCGCGTTCAGCAGGAACGGTCCGGTGGTGACGTCGCCGGCCTGCCAGCCGTCGTGGCCGAAGAGCGCGGCGAGCCCGAAGAAGACTGTGGCCGTGAGCATCACGAGCATGTGCCAGGTCGCCGTCCACCAGAGCTGCGTGCCGCGCTCGATGCGCAGCCAGTCGACGAGGCCGGTAAGCGCGGTCGGGATGGTCAGGCAGAGGCCGAAGAGCAGGGCAAGCCACCAGCCGCCGGCCGCCGCGTTCTCGGAGAGCCCGGTGACGTCTGCGACCGCGAGCGCCGTCGCGACCGTGTAGGTGCCGATCGTCGCGTCGGTCAGCGGCGGATGGAGCGGGTGGCCCGGGAGCCCGGTGACGACGTAGCGGGCTTTCACGTCCATTTGCCTACCCAGGTGTGCGAGCGGTGAAAACCGGAAAGATCGGATTCCGTTGCCCCCGTTCCTGATCGTCAACCCCCCACTCCGGCTCGGCAGACGCCGGGCTCGACGTTCTGCTGGCCGAAGCCGGACGGCTCGGCGTGCGGACGCACCTGCTCGAGGAGGGCGACGACTGCGCTGAGATCGCGGCGGAGGCCGACGCGTCGGCCCTGGGACTTTCCAGCACATTGGGATCCTAAGCTTAGAATTCCACGTGGACAAGTTGTCGCG
>JADMIO011081492.1_pt1 | contig 18624 bp, 16 predicted proteins | sample 8958161 | NCBI WGS metagenome assembly JADMIO01 (sample SAMN16585339, study PRJNA669376) | soil metagenome | isolation source: Crop rotation soil | place: USA: Cullars Rotation, Alabama | collected 2011 | reverse complement strand
TCTCCTTTTAAAGCTACAAAAAGAGAATTTGGTTCAATTTTACGCGTGTCTGTTGAAACAGATTCACATTGTAAAAAGCATTGGTAGATTTCTTCAATTTTCATAATGCGAAAGTAATAAAAAAATAAAAGCCCTAAAAAATAGGGCTTTTATATATTTTGAAAAAACGTGATTAGTTTCTTGCTCTTTTCTTGAAATCAGATTTTGGTCCAACTCTTGACATAGCACATCTAAATCCGATGTAGTCAGTAGCGATATCTTGTTGGCAATATCTTCTTTGTGCAGGATCTAACCAATATGCTCTATCTTTCCAAGAACCACCTTTGTAAACTCTTACGTCGTCACCAATAAGTGTTGTTCTTTTTTCTGATTTGTCATATTTGCGTTCCATTTTCTTTTCTTTAGTTACTGTGTCTGAAACAACAGCACCTACATGATGAACAGGAGAATCGTACATTCTTTTCTTATCGTCTTTTTTAGGATTAGCTTCTTCAGCATCAGTTCCGAAATCAAAGAATCTTGTTGATTGTTTGTCACCATCTCTGTAGTTAATCTCATCGCTCTTATTGAAGTTTTGTCTTAAATAAGTTTCTTTCTCATCAACAGGTACTTGAACAATTTCGCCAGGTCTGTTTCTTGCAATGATTTTACCATTACTTAAAGTGTCATATTTAATATCTTCAGAAGTTACCAGAACAACTTTACCGTCATCACCAATTTTGTTTTTAGTGTAAACGTTTCCACGAACGTAGTTGAAATCATTTGCTTCATCATCAACTATAGGTCTGTAAACATCCTGAACCCATTCTGCAACGTTTCCAGCCATATCATACAATCCAAAATCATTAGGGATGTAAGATTTTACAGGAGCTGTAATATCTGCTCCGTCATCAGACCATCCAGCAATTCCGCCGTAATCTCCTTTACCTTGTTTGAAGTTAGCCAATTGATCTCCTCTTGTTCCTCTTTTTCCAGAACGAGTGTAACCACCTTTCCAAGGATATTTCTTTTGACCTTTATATAAGTTGTATTCTCTATTTCCTACGTCAGATGCTGATGCATATTCCCATTCAGCTTCAGTTGGAAGTCTGTATTCTGGTAAAAGAACACCAGAAGTTTTTTGTGCGTATACGTTTTTAGGTCCGTCAGCACCTGCTGCATCTCCAGATCCAGATCCTGCGTCAGCAGTAGCATCGGCAGCTGCGTCTTTTTTCGCTTTTTTCGCGCTTTTTCCGCCTTTTCTTCCTTTAGTTTTTTCTAAAATAATTTCTTTATTTCCGCTAAATGAAGTTGAAGGAGAAACTAAGTAAGCTTCAGTGCTAAATGTATTTTGAGCATCAATATCTACAGTTTTTGCACCTTTTTTCATATAACCGTCTTTTTCAAGAACAGCTTCGTTTACACGGTCAGTTCTCCACTTTGCAAATTCAGTAGCCTGAACCCAGTTAACCCCTACAACAGGATATTGTGAATAAGCTGGATGTCTTAAATAGTTATTAGTCATAGTCTCATTATAACCTAATCTATTTCTCCATACTAAAGTATCTGGAAGAGCACCGTCGTATATGTTTTTGTAATTTTCATCAGATGGAGGGAAAACTCTTTTTACCCAATCCAGGTACTCCATGTACATGATGTTGGTAACTTCAGTTTCGTCCATGTAAAATGATTGAACGTGTTGTTGTGTTGGAGTGTTGTTCCAGTCGTGCATAACATCGTCCTGAACCTTACCCATTGTAAATGTTCCACCTTCAACTAATACTAAGCCTGGAGCTGTTGCTTGTTTAGTAAAATTCGAATTGTACTGGAAACCTCCATTGGGGTCATTAATCTTCCATCCAGTAGCAGATGAAGTGTTTTTTGAACTTGACTTTTTACTACAACTAGTAAATCCTAATAGTACAATTAATGAGAATAGTACTCTTACAGTCATAATTTTGTTTACTTTCATACTTTCAGTAGGTAATTATTTTGTGGCGCAATATAATCATTAACCATTAAATTGCAACAACTTTTTTAGAAATATTTAAAAAAAACTTAAAATTTGATTTTTAACATCTTTTAACATCTTTAGTTAAACGAATTATATGTTTTTATATTGTGTAAAAAGATATATTTTTACTCGCTAAAATAAATAGCGTTCAAATGCGTTATATTTCAATATGAAAAAAATTATCTTACTAATTATATTGTTTGCTGTTAAGGCAGTAAATGCTCAAAATAGCAATGTAATTTCCATTGATTGGTTAGACGGAGATTATTTTGTAACAGAGGATTATAAAGTTATTTTGCCGCATTTCAAATCTGATTTTAGATATAATGATGTTCAAAGAAGTATTTTCTTTTCAAAAAACATTGGTGAAACTCCTACGATTGATGAGTCAAGTTTAAGGATAACGAATGTTGTTTTCGAATCGGTTTCGAGAGAGAAACTCGGAAATTTAGATTTGAATGCCATTCCAAATGATTTAAAAGCGTCTGTTGAAAATACAATCGGCCGTGATATTAACTATGGGATTTTAAATTTCTCACCTATTATTAAGGATGGGGATGGGTATAAAAGGGTAAAATCATTGTCTTATTCTTATACTATAAGTAGTGGAAATCGAAATATAACAGCAAAAAGCCCGAATACCATTGTAAATTCAGTATTAAAGACAGGAGAATGGAGGAGGTTTTACGTTGAAAAATCAGGTATTTATAAAATTTCAAAGGCATTTCTTGCTGATTTAGGTTTTAATACTGCTGTTGATCCTCAGACCATAAAAATTTATGGAAATGGGGGCAGAATGGTTCCTTTGCTCAATTCTATTCCATACCCAAATGACTTGGCTGAAAATGCTATTTACTTTAATGGTGAGCAAGATGGCGTTTTTAATGATGGGGATTATATTTTGTTTTACGCAGAAGGGTTGGATAATTGGAATGACGAGAGTACAACGCATACTAATTTGTATGCGGATAGATCTTATTATTATGTTACGTCTTCTGCTGGAAACGGAAAGAGAATTTCTCCTATACAGGAATCTTCCCTTGCTCCTGATGTTGTTTTTTCTGCATTTGATGATTATCAATTTCACGAGGTTGATAATGTAAATATTGTTCGTTTGGGCCGAAAATGGTATGGCGAAGCTTTTAATGTAGAAAACCAAAAAACTTTTGATTTTTCATTTCCAAACCTGGTGCCTTCAAGCGCACTTAACGTAAACGTTCAAGTAGCAACTTCTGCGGTAACCAATACTAGTTTTAATGTAAAGATAAACAATCAGGATTTCGGAAATATAATTTGCCCGTCAATTCCTTCTGGCGGTCAGATTTTTGGTTCTGATTCTGGTGGGGCTTATAGTTTTACAAATTCGAATCCCAATATTTCTGTAGCATTAAATTATAATAATGGCGGTGTTCCAAGTTCTTTGGGTTATTTAGATTATATCACGGTAAAAGCAAAATCGTACCTCAAAGGATACGGGAAGCAATTCCGTTTTAAGGTTGATGCTGTTGCTACTTCTATGGGGACTTGCGAATATCAAATTAGCAATGCTTCAAATTTGGGGCAAATCTGGGACATTACAGATATTTATAATGTCACCTCAAAAATAAACAATGGGCAGCCGCAAATTACTTTTAGGACCACAATGGGCCAATCCAAAAAATATATTGCAGTTGATAATTCCGATATTTATTCTCCTATAAAAGATGTTAATTATATTGTACCGAATCAGGATTTGAAGGGGACGGTATTCTTAAACAGTCAAGGTGTTTTTGAAGATGTGGATTATCTTATAATAACGCCTTATTTTTTACTAAGTCAAGCAGAAAGACTCGCTAATTTTCATAGAACAAAATCAAATCTGAATGTAAAAGTTATCGTATTGGAAAGTTTGTATACTGAATTTTCATCTGGCCAGCAAGACATTGGGGCCATTCGAAATTTTGTAAAATACGTTTACGATAATGCTTCAAGTCCAAGTGAAAAGGTGAAATATTTATGCCTTTTTGGAGACGCTTCTTACGATTTTAAAAACAGAATTCGAAACAATACAAATATTTTCCCAATATACCAATCTTTGTATAGTTTCTCTGTGTCTTCTTCTTTTATTTCAGATGATTTTTTTGGCTTGATGGATAACAGCGAAGGTTATATGGATAGTGGTTCTGCTCAAGGGCCTGATGTTGCTGTTGGGAGAATTTTGGCTTCAAGTGTGACGCAAGCGGATGAACTGGTAAGCAAGGTAATCGATTATCATGATGAAAAATCATACGGTCGATGGAGAAATAATATTGTTATGATTTCTGATGATGTCGATAAATCGAGTGATGGTTCTTTAGAAACAGATCTGGATCATTTAACGGATAACATAACCACTCAAAAACCATTCTTAAACGCTAAAAAAATACATTTGGATTCTTACGTTCAAGAAACTACTTCTGGTGGACAGAAATATCCAAAGGCTAGCGAAGAGTTTATAAATTCGTTTGCGCAAGGTGCATTGATGTTTGATTATTTCGGGCATGGAAATGAGGATGTGTTGTCTGGTGAAAGAATTTTTGAAAAATCGGATGCTATTAGTTTAAGTAATAAGTTTAGATATCCATTGTTTGTAACAGTAACTTGTGAATTTACTCGGTTTGATAATCCATTCAGAGCATCTGCGGGAGAGTTTGTGTATTGGAATCCGTCAGGAGGGGCTGTTTCAATGATTACTACAACGAGACAAATTGGGCAAACAACAGGTTCTAATTTTAATCTTAATTTAGGAGGCAATTTATTTTCTTACGGGTCAAATAATTATGTTTCCATTGCTGAAGCGGTAAGATTAACCAAAGTAGGGATGGCTGATCCAGGGAAAAATGTAGTGTTTTATCTTGGAGATCCTGCTTTAAAATTAGCCATTCCAAAACCTAAAGTTAGATTGACTAAAATTAATGATGTGCCAATAACGCAGCCTGTAGATACATTGCAAGCGTTAGGTTATGTAAAAATGTCAGGAGAAGTTACAGATGAATTTAATAATCCGCTGACAAATTACAACGGAGAATTGGCTATCAACGTTTATGATAAGGATGTCAATAGAAGTACATTAGGTAACGATGGTACGGTTGTGGGCAGTTCGGTACAAATCATGAACTTTGTTACTTTGGGAGAAACTATATTTAGGGGAAATGCTTCGGTTGTAAATGGGCAATTCGAGTTCGGTTTCGTGGTTCCAAAAGATATTAAAATACCTGTTGGGGATGGGAAAATAAGCTTTTATGCTAAAAACAATGCCATTTTAGAGGATCAGACAGGTTATGATCGTTCTATAAAAGTGGGTGGAATAAATGCTAATGCTGTGGCTGATGTCACACCGCCAAAAATCAGGATATATATGAATGATGAGTCATTTGTTTCTGGTGGAATTACCAATCAATCACCGTTTTTTCTTGCTTTTCTTGAAGACGAGCATGGGATAAATACAGCAAGTGGCATTGGGCATGATATTATTGCGTATTTAGATGGTGACGAAACAAAGCCCTACGTATTGAATGATTTTTATGAAACCGAATTGGATAATTACAAGAAGGGTAAATTAAGATATCCTTTCAAAAATCTGGCTTTGGGCTTGCATACGCTGACTTTTAAAGCTTGGGATGTTTACAATAATTTCATTACGGCCGATTTGCAATTTATTGTTGTTGGAGATGAGACGCTTACATTGTCTAATGTGTTGAACTATCCTAATCCATTTGTAAACCATACTGAGTTTTGGTTTACACATAATAAGCCATATGAGCCTTTGGAAGTGCAGGTTCAGGTATTTACAATAACAGGAAAAGTCGTTTGGACAAAAAATCAAGTCATCACCACCGACGGCTTTTTGTCAAGAGATATTACATGGGATGGACGAGATGATTTTGGAGATAAGATAGGGAAAGGGGTTTATGTTTATAAGTTAACGGTAAAGTCAACTCTTACAAATAAAAAAACTGAAAAATTTGAGAAATTAGTGATTCTTTAATAAAAGAATTTATATTTGTTAATTATTATACCAAAAAATAAAATGAAAAGAATTGTTTTTGTACTATGTGGATTGTTCATTGGAATTAATGTTAATGCACAAAACGAACGTGCTATTACAACCGGCGTTCCTTTTTTATTAATTGCAGCTGACGCCAGAGCAGCTGGTATGGGGGATAATGGAGTAGCAACTTCGCCTGATGCATTTTCACAACAATATAACCCAGCTAAATACGCGTTTTCAATAAAAAAGCAAGGTTTTTCGGTAAGTTATACGCCTTATTTAACCGCACTTGTAAATGATATTTCCTTAGGGCAAGTGACCTATTTTAACAGAATCAACGAGCGTAGTGCTGTTGGTACAAGTTTGAGATATTTCAGTTTAGGAGAAATTCAGCTTACAGATAGCGAAGGGAATCCGCTTCAAGTGGTTAAGCCAAACGAATTGGCTTTGGATTTGTCTTATTCATTGAAATTAAGTGAAAAATTTTCGATGGGTATTGCAGGAAGATATATTCGTTCCAATTTGAAAATTCCGAGTCAAAATAATGATGCTTCTTCGGCGAATACTTTTGCTGTGGATGTTGCTGGTTATTATCAATCTGATGAAATAGCATATAACAGTTTTAATGGTAGATGGAGAGGTGGATTTAACTTTCAGAATTTAGGGCCAAAATTAAGTTATGACAAAGCTGTTGGCGATACAAATTCAAACTTTTTGCCTTCTAACTTAAGATTGGGTGGTGGTTTCGATTTTATCCTGGACGATTATAATAAAATCTCTACCAATCTGGAGTTTACAAAACTATTGGTTCCTACACCGCAAGTTCCTGTTCCTGTAGATTTAAATGGAGATGGTGACACAACTGATGCTGGAGAGGATGGAGTTTCTCAAAATAACGCTAATTACAATTCAATTGGTTGGGCTTCTGGTATTTTCAAGTCTTTTGGAGATGCACCAGATGGTTTTAGCGAAGAACTAAAAGAATTTACTTATGCTGTTGGTGCAGAATATTGGTACCAAGACGCGTTTGCATTACGTACAGGATATTTTCATGAAAGTGAGCAAAAAGGTAAAAGAAAGTATTTTACTTTAGGTGCTGGGTTCAAATACAATGTGGTTACATTAGATGTTTCTTATTTGTTTTCTGCCTCTAAAGTGCCAAATCCGTTAGAGAATACATTGCGTTTTTCTTTAACGTTTAATTTCGGAGACGACTACGAACAAAATTAAAATCAATAAATAATAAATATTTAATCCAAATTTCAGTTATGAGATTTGGATTTTTTTTCCCTTATAAAGTTATGAAAGAAGTAAACATTAATGCAAAATTGCTAGTTTTTGAATCTGTAGAAGAATTAGCCAATGATGAGAAAGCCTTAATGCAACAAGCGGTTGAGATTAGAAAAAAAGCGTACGCACCCTATTCTAAATTTCGTGTGGGTGCAGCATTGTTATTAGATAATGGTCAGGTGGTTTTGGGTTCTAATCAGGAAAATGCCGCTTATCCTTCTGGGCTTTGCGCCGAAAGAGTTGCCATATTTTATGCCGGAGCCAATTATCCTGATGCTAAAATTATTAAAATTGCCATTTCGGCGACCTCAGATCTTAATCCGAATACAACGCCAATCCCTCCTTGTGGAGCTTGCCGTCAATCGATTGCTGAATATGAATTCAAGCAAGAAGCCTCAATTGAGATGTTTTTTATGGGTGAATCGGGAATGATTTATAAATCAGACTCGTTAAAAAATTTATTGCCTTTTACTTTTGATAAGAACTTCTTATAAAATTCTTAAAAAGTACGTTTTAAATTTTACTTCTAAGTAGGAAAGTCTTATTTTTGCTCTTCGCAAATTTGCGGGAAGTCAATATTTTGCTTTGTAGTATTAATTACAAGCATAAAATGCTTTAGTAAAGAAAATTAACACATGAAAGAAGTTACAAAAGAAGTTTACTTAAAGTGGTATGAAGACATGCTGCTTTGGAGAAAGTTTGAAGACAAACTAGCGGCACTTTATATTCAACAAAAAGTAAGAGGATTTCTTCACTTATATAATGGTCAGGAAGCCGTTTTGGCTGGAGCGCTCCATGCTATGGATTTGACGAAAGACAAAATGATTACGGCTTATAGAAATCACGTTCAGCCTATTGGTATGGGTGTTGATCCAAAAGCTGTTATGGCAGAACTTTTGGGTAAAGTAACCGGAACTTCAAAAGGAATGGGCGGTTCTATGCACATTTTTTCAAAAGAAAAAGGATTTTTTGGAGGCCACGGTATTGTAGGAGCTCAAATTCCTGTGGGTGCTGGTATGGCTTTCGCCGATAAATATTTTAATACTGGTGGTGTAACGTTAACCTATTTTGGTGATGGGGCTGCACGTCAAGGTTCGCTTCATGAAGCTTTTAACATGGCAATGTTATGGAAATTGCCTGTGGTTTTTATCGTTGAAAACAATGGTTATGCTATGGGAACTTCTGTAGAAAGAACTGCAAATCATACCGATATCTGGAAATTAGGTTTAGGTTATGAAATGCCATGTGGGCCAGTTGACGGAATGAATCCAATTAAAGTAGCAGAAGCAATGCATGAAGCTATTGATAGAGCACGCCGTGGTGATGGACCAACGTTTCTTGAAATGAAAACATACCGTTACAGAGGACATTCGATGTCTGATGCACAATTGTACAGAACGAAAGAAGAAGTAGAAGAGTATAAAAAAATAGATCCAATCACTCAGGTTTTGGATATTATTTTAGAAAAAAAATACGCTACAGAAGCAGAAATTGAAGTAATTGATGAGAGAGTAAAAGATTTAGTAGAAGAATGTGCAACATTCGCTGAAGAATCTCCTTTCCCGGAAGTACAGCAATTATACGATGTAGTATACGAACAAGAAAATTATCCATTCATTCCTCATAGACTATAACATTATGGCAACAGTAATTACAATGCCTCGTTTGAGCGATACTATGACGGAAGGAACGGTAGCAACTTGGCTTAAAAAAGTAGGTGATACAATCAAAGAAGGCGATATTCTTGCCGAAATTGAAACAGATAAAGCCACAATGGAATTTGAATCTTTTAATGCAGGTACACTTTTGCATATTGGAATTCAAGAAGGAGAATCTGCACCTGTAGATTCACTTTTGGCTATTATCGGTGCTGCCGGAGAAGACATTTCCGCATTATTAAGTGGTGGTGTGAATGGAGGAGGAGCTCCTGCTCTAAAAACTGAAACCGCTGAAGCTTCGACTCCAGTGACAGAAGTAAAATCAGAAGCAACTCAAGCTGCTGCTGAACTTCCTGCAGGAGTTAAAATTGTAACAATGCCTCGTTTGAGCGATACCATGACTGATGGGACTGTAGCGACTTGGTTGAAAAAAGTAGGTGATGTAATCAAAGAAGGTGATATTCTTGCTGAAATTGAAACAGACAAAGCCACAATGGAATTTGAATCTTTCAATGCAGGAACGCTTTTGTATATTGGGATTAATGAAGGTGAATCGGCACCAGTGGATAGTATTTTAGCAATTATCGGCCCAGCAGGAACAGATGTTTCTGGAGTGGTTTCTGGTTTTAAAGCAGGCGGTTCAACTCCAGCTCCAGCTCCAGAAAAAACAGCTGAAGTTGCAGCTCCAACAGCTACTGCTACCGTTCTAGCTCCGGTTTCTAATTCAAATGAAAGGGTTTTTGCTTCGCCTTTGGCTAAAAAAATTGCTCAAGATAAAGGAATCAATTTGTCACAAGTAAAAGGTTCTGGTGAAAACGGACGTATTGTTAAAAGTGATGTGGAAGGTTTTACTCCTCAAGCTGCTTCACAAACGACTTCTTCATCTGCAACTAGTTCTTCATCTGCATCAACTGTTAAGCCATTTGTCCCGGCAGGAGAAAAATTCACAGAAGAAATCAAAAACTCGCAAATGCGCAAAACCATTGCGAAACGTTTGTCAGAATCTATATTCACAGCGCCTCATTTCTATTTGACTATCGAAATTGCAATGGATGAAGCGATGAAATCAAGAGCAACAATCAATACCATTCCAGACACTAAAGTGTCATTTAACGATATGGTTGTGAAGGCGTGTGCGATGGCTCTGAAAAAACATCCACAGGTGAATTCTCAATGGAGGGAAGACGCTATGATTATCAATCACCACGTAAATATTGGTGTTGCTGTTGCTGTTGAAGATGGATTAGTAGTTCCGGTATTAAATTTTGCAGATCAAATGAGTCTGTCTCAAATTGGTGCCAGCGTAAAAGATTTGGCAGGTAAAGTGAAGTCTAAAAAATTAACACCAGCGGAAATGGAAGGCAGTACTTTTACAGTATCTAACTTGGGTATGTTTGGTATTACTGAATTTACTTCTATTATCAATCAACCGAATTCAGCCATTTTATCTGTTGGAGCTATTGTTGAAAAACCAGTAGTGAGAAACGGTCAAATTGTTGTAGGCAATACGATGAAAGTGACTTTGGCATGCGACCACCGTACTGTGGATGGAGCAACTGGAGCACAGTTCTTGCAAACTTTAAAACAATATGTTGAAAATCCGGTAACCATGCTGGCATAATTGTCAATTGGTTTTAAATATAAAATCTCATCTGGAATCATCTTGATGAGATTTTTTTTATTTTAGCTAAAATTCTTAGAATGAAAAATATTATCATCACAGGAACTTCTCGCGGAATGGGTTACGAATTGGCATTGCAATTTGCTAATGCAGGGCATAACGTTCTGGCCATTTCCCGAAAAATACCTCAAACTTTACTGGAAAATCCCAATATAACATGTCTTTCGGTCGATTTGTCTCATGAAAAAGAGTTGCAAAAAGTAGCCGATTTTATTTCTCAAACCTGGAAAAAAGTAGATGTTATTATCCATAATGCTGGGTCATTACTGTTGAAGCCTTTCGGAGAAATTACTTCTGGTGAATTTGAAAACATATACAAAGTCAACGTTTTTGGAGTGGCCAATTTAACCCGAATCTGCATCCCATTTTTGCAAAAAGGAAGCCATGTCGTAACGATTAGTTCGATGGGAGGCATTCAGGGGAGTGTGAAATTCGCTGGACTTTCTGCGTACAGTTCTAGTAAAGGTGCAGTCATTACCTTATCGGAATTGTTGGCCGAAGAATACAGGGATCAAGGCATCGCATTCAATGTTTTGGCATTGGGAGCCGTCCAAACCGAAATGCTACAAGAAGCTTTCCCAGGATATGAAGCGCCAATTTCGGCAGAAGCCATGGCCAATTATATTTTTGATTTTGCTTTAACCGGGAATAAATATTTTAACGGTAAAGTATTGCAGGTTTCATCGACTACACCTTAAATCTGTTTTTTATAAATAGAAAAGCAATAGTGATGGTTGTTTTTTGAAGTTGAAACTTCAATGGTGTTTTCTTTGTGATTTCGGGTAAAATCAAGTTGATTCTCTTCAATTTTTTCGGGGCTTAATAGATGGCAATTAATGAAATTGTCTTCGAAAGTAAACGAAAATTGTATCGGAAAAGAATATGTATTCTTGATTCTCAAATCTTTATATCCATACACTATGGTGGCATCAGCACCTAAAGGAGTAAAACGTTCCTCTTCTTTGTAAATGTCTAAAGAATGGTTATGGCGTTCAGTAATTTCAAGATTTGTTTTTAAAGCAGTGAAATAAATAATGCTTGATAACTGGCACAATCCACCTCCAATTTCCTCTGATAGTTTTCCATTGATAATGTTTCTTCCTTTTTTGAAATTATTTTTTTGATTGGGATGCCCAATAATTTTCCAAAAAGAGAAAAGCTCGTTAGGTTGAATAAGGATAGTTGCAATTTTATGCGAAGCAATAGTGATATTATGTAACTTATTCTCAAAAAAAGCGCCGTTTTTAATTTCTTGTTTTGATGAAATTGCGTTCTGAAATAAAGGTTTAGCATTATTCTTTTGGGCAAATACAGTGTTTCTATCCGATAAAAAGCGTTTGAAAAGTTTAATGTTCAATTTGGTGCTCTTAGGGATCAGCGTTTTTAGTTTCATTTTTTTTCCAATTCTATGACAACATAAGAAGCATATTCTTTCAGAAAAGATTGGCAGAGGTAATTGTCAATTTTAATAAAAAAAGGTCTGATTGGTGATGGAAAGCGATGTATTGGAAGGAAAAGAATGCCTCTGTAATTTTTTAAAACCCAATTGCCTTCGGTCATTTGTTGTATTTCTTTAATAGAAAATTGATTTGCTGCGTGCCAACTTTTAGCTTTGTAATTTGTGGCACGTCTTCTTTTTTTAGAAGGAAAATCAAAAATTAATGTTCCATTCGAGTTCAATTTTTTATGTGATTCCTCAAGGAATTTTTTTGTAACTTCTTCGTCAAGATGCATGACGACATGCATAGAGAAAATGGCTTCGAATGAATTGTCCTGGAAGGGAATATTTAAAGCTGAACCTTCTTTTATTTCTTTGTTCGGAAATTTTTCTTTTGCTATTTCAATCATAAACGGACTGATATCGATTCCAAAATTTGCAAAATCTAAAAATCTGCCTGTTCCACAGCCTATATCGAGAGTTTTAGACAATGGCTTAGTAGCTAAAATAGTGTTCAAGAACATTCGTTCCTGTTGGTCAATATATTTTCCATAAGAATTATGGAAACGATTCAAATCATATGTGGCCGCTAAATTGTTATAGTATTTTTTTATTTCTTCATTCATCGAATAAATATTTAGCATTTATGTCAAAAATAAATAAATTTGTAATAATGAGCGAAGTGTTATCTAAATATCTGCCTGAACATTCTGTTGCCATGTGCTTTGAATTAATCAAAGCCAATCATGTGCATCTTAAAATTGTAAATGAACGTGTTACGCGTCACGGTGATTACCGAAAAGATGCGCAGGGTTTTCACTTAATTACGGTAAATTCGAGTTTGAATAAGTATCGTTTTCTAATGACTTTAATTCATGAAATTGCTCATTTGGTTGCATTTGAAAAATACGGGCGCTACATTAAGCCTCACGGTGACGAATGGAAATTAACATTCCAGCGATTGATGGTGCCGTTTATCCGTCCGGAAATATTTCCAAATCAATTATTGCCTTTGTTGGCCAGGCATTTTAAGAACCCAAAAGCCAGTAGTGATACTGATGCGACTTTGTCTTTAGCCTTGAAACAATTTGATCCCATAAACGATAAAAACTATATCTTTGAAATTCCTTACGGAAGTGTTTTTAGAATCCATAATGGTAAGATTTTTAAAAAAGTAGCCATTCGATTGAAACGATTTGAATGTCAGGAAATAAGTTCCGGGCGCATTTATTTGTTCAATCCTAATGCAGAAGTAGAATTATTACCCAATTAATTAAATCTTAGTAACTCAGTAACATTGTTACTCAGCAACTCAAAATAAAATGAATAAAAATTATTACGCAATACTAATGGCCGGTGGCGTTGGTTCACGATTTTGGCCAGTGAGTACTACAGAATTCCCAAAACAGTTTCACGATATGCTGGGAACGGGAGAAACGTTAATTCAAAAAACATTCAGCCGTTTGTCGCAATTAATTCCAAAAGAAAACATATTAATATTGACTCACGAGAGTTACAATGATTTGATTTTAGAACAATTGCCTTCCGTAAAACAGGAACAAATTGTTTTAGAACCAGCCATGCGAAACACAGCACCTTGTATTTTGTATGCTTCGATGAAAATTAAAAAGCAAAATCCAAATGCCGTAATGGTGGTGGCGCCAAGCGATCATTGGATTGAAGACGAAGTGCAGTTTGTGGCCAATTTGCAGCGTTCTTTCGATTTATGTGAAAGAGAAGAAACGCTAATGACTTTAGGGATTCTGCCTACTTTTCCTAATACGGGTTACGGTTATATTGAGTTTGACAAGTTGGATTCTCGTCCAATTAAGAAAGTTGTTCAGTTTAGAGAAAAACCAGATTATGTTACAGCAAGGAAATTCATTCAAAGTAGAAACTATCTTTGGAATGCCGGAATATTTATTTGGAGTGTGCAGTCTATTTTAAAAGCATTTGAGCAATTTCAACCAACTATGTATGCTCATTTTTTAAATGGAAATGACGTGTACAATACTACTGGCGAAAAAGCATTTATTCAAGAACATTATCCTAATGCAGAAAATATTTCAATAGATTATGCTGTGATGGAAAAAGCACAAAATGTATTTGTACTACCAGCTACTTTTGATTGGAATGATTTAGGTACTTGGGGGTCACTTTACGACAAATTGCCCAAGGACGAGCAGGATAATGCCGTAGTAAATGCCACGGTTTTATTAGAAAACGCTTCTAATAATATCATCCGTACGGAAGGTAAAAAACTGGTGGTTGTAGATGGTTTGACCGATTACATTATTGTGGATAAAGAAAACGTATTGCTTATTTATCCAAAAAGCAAAGAGCAGGATATCAAGTCAGTAGTGGCAAAATTGAGTAAGGTTTAAAGACCTTCTTTCAATACCGCCTCTCTTACTTTTTTGAATAATTCCGATGAATATACAAAATCGGTAACGGCTTCGTTATCGGTTTTGAATATTTCACTTTTATTACCTTCCCAGGCTTTCAATCCATTTTTAAGAAATACGATTTTATCGCCAATTTCCATTACCGAGTTCATGTCATGTGTATTAATTACCGTTGTGATATTGTATTCGGCGGTAATTTCCTGAATTAGGTTGTCAATGACAATAGCTGTTTTGGGATCTAAACCAGAGTTGGGTTCGTCACAAAATAAATATTTCGGATTGTTCACAATGGCACGGGCAATCGCCACACGTTTTTGCATACCTCCAGAAATTTCAGATGGCTTTTTAGAGTGTGCCTCAATTAAGTTTACCCTTTCAATGACAAAATCAACACGTTCTTTAATTTGTTTTTGAGTTTTATTGGTAAACATTTTCAATGGGAACCCAATGTTTTCTTCTACGGTCATTGAATCGAAAAGGGCACTTCCCTGAAACACCATCCCGATTTCGGTACGTAATTCTCTTTTCTCATCCGGATTTAACTCAGAATATATTCTTCCGTCAAAAGAAATCGTTCCGCTGTCTGGGGTATGAATGCCAAGTAAAGATTTTAATAAAACAGTTTTTCCGGAACCACTCTGACCAATTATCAAATTGGTTTTCCCGGCATCCAGGATAGTCGAAATCCCCTTCAGTACCTTTTGATCTCCAAAAGATTTTTCTACATTTTTTACTTCTATCATTTGGCCAAAAGCAGTTGAGTTAATATATAGTTTATCAAAATAATCACCACCGAAGTCCATACAAAGGAAACAGTACTGGCTTTTCCTACTTCAAGCGCGCCACCTTTCATATAATATCCATGAAATGAGGGAATGGTTGCTAATATAATGGCAAAACAGAACGTTTTGATAAAGGCATAAGCGATATGAAAAGGTATAAATTCTACCTGAAGGCCATTAATGAATTCTTCGCTTGATGCAAATCCGCCATAAACTCCAGCCATCCATCCTCCTAAAATCCCTAAGAACATACTAATTCCAATAACAAAAGGGTATAAAAGGAGCGCGATTAGTTTCGGGAAAACCAAATAGTTTAACGAATTAACCCCCATAACTTCCAAGGCATCAATTTGTTCTGTAACCCTCATTGTTCCTATGCTTGAGGTTATGAATGATCCCATTTTACCGGCCATAATTATCGAAATAAAAGTTGGGGCAAACTCCAAAATCACCGATTGCCTTGTGGCAAATCCAATCAAGTATTTAGGAATTAATGGGTTGGTTAAGTTTAAGGCCGTTTGTATCGCAACAACTCCACCTACGAAAAAGGAGATAAAGGCTACAATCCCTAAGGAATCAATGATTAAATCGTCAATTTCTTTGAAAATTAAATTTCGCATCACAGACCATTTTGTCTGTTTGTTGAAAATCTCTTTAATCATTAAAAAGTATCTCCCGATTTGCGATAAATAGCGAACTAACATCATAGGTTAAAAATATTAGCGAAAATACTAATTAGTTATGATTTATAAGTTATGAGTTGTGAGTTTTTTGGATAAAACAATTATGGGAAGAGGAATCAACCCATTAGTTTTTGTTTCATTTTCTTCCAACGATACTTTCGGATGAATTTGGCTTGTTCCGAAGTTACCAGCATTGTTTTGTTTTCAGCTTTAGCTTTCCAGAATCCTCTGATATAATCAAGGAATAATAAAGGTTTTCCTTTTCGCATGGCCAATTTTAACGAAGCAATCGCCGTAATAAAAAAGCCATATCCTAAAGTGTAAAAAGCTTCTCCTTGTTTGTAGCGTGCAGTTTTGTTGTAATTGGCTCCCGTAGGTTTAAGGTGTTTTACTTTTAGGGTAGAATCGGTAACGACTTTCCAATTGTAGAATTTGCATAATAATTCGTCTACAGTATCCCAGCCCATTGCGGGTTTCAAACCGCCAATTTGAGTAAAACATTCTTTTCGGTAGGCTTTGAAAGCGCCACGAATATGGTCTTTATCGGTAAGGTTTTCTAAAATCCAATCGCCGTTTTTCTCAATATAAGCAAATCCGCCCGCCATACCAATTTGGGCGTCACTTTCAAAATGATGAATGATGGTTTCAAAATACTGAGGAGGAAATATCAAATCAGAATCTGCTTTTACAATCAAATCATACCTGTCATCTATGGTTTCTAATCCTTTTTGAAAAGCCTGAATCACTTTGCTTCCGGGAAGGTGTATGGCTTCTGAAGTTTTGTTGATTAAAGAAATGATGGGGTTTTTTTCGGCGAAAGCCATAACAGTTTCGGCAGTTTTATCCGTAGAATTGTCATTAACCACGACTATTTTAGAAGGCAAAACTGTTTGCTCCAATAGTGATTGTAAGGTCAAGCTAACAAAAACCTCTTCGTTGTGTGCCGGAATTATGATGTAATATTTCATATTTATAGTGTGGTCGAATACAAACGTACATAAAATTTTAGAAATAAAATTTTATGTTAAGTTCCCGCTTTCCAATGAAAAATAAATTTTTAGAGCGGAAATATCTTTATTTTTGTGGGATTATAAAAATTATCACTTTTGAATAACAAGAAAATTGCCATTATTGAACTCGAAACGCATTCGGCGTTGCTCGAACAATGGTATTTGTTATTAAAGGAGATGGGATCAATCGATTTTCATTTTTTTGTTAGTCCGAAGGTCAATGACAAACTAACTGCTATTCCAAAAGAACATATTACGATTGTTCATTCGGTTGTGTCAGTAGATTTTTCTTCTTTTGATGGAGTAGTTGTAAACACGCTGCATCGGAATTTTCAAGAATATAAAAAACTATTTCAGCAAAAGCCAACCTTATGTTTGGTGCACAATTTGAATTTCAGTTTATTTTTCAAATCAATTTCCCTTTCGGCTATTTTTAGAGAAAAGTCACGATTGATTTACTTTTTAAAGTTATATGTAAAAGAAAAAGTCGCATCGAGGCGAAAAATTATTTTGGAAGCGAAGCAATTCGGGGTAATTTCTGAAGCGGTATTGAGCGGGATTCAGAAGGACAAACGATATGCTAAGAAAGCACAATTAATTCAAATGAATTATTGTCGATCGTCTTCTTTTCAAAAGGAAGAAGCAATCCAGATTGTGATGCCAGGCAATGTGTCTAACAAGCGAAAAGATATCGATTTGGTTTTTCGGACAATTGAAAAACTACAGCCCATTTCTAAACTGCATTTTGTTTTTTTAGGGAAACCTGAAAATGAAAAAGTGTTGGCCCAATTAGAAGAATTAAAGCTAAAATGCAACGCAAATATTTCGATTGCACATTACCATCGATTTATCCCTTGGGAAGAATATAGCGGTGTAATTGCAAAGGCACATTTGTTGTTATGTCCCATCAGGCATAAAACTTCATTTTACTGGGTAGATGAGGTGTATGGCAGTACTAAGGTCAGTGGAGCAGAAGCTGATTGTATTTATAATGGTAAAATTGGCATTTTCCCTGCCACTTATCCTAAAATGGATTGGCACAATTGGAACTATGAAAAAGAATCTGATTTGTTGCAGATTTTGCAAAACCTAACCTTGGAAAATCTTAAAAAGGAATATGAAAAGCTACAGCCTTTTGCAGAAAAATATACCTTTGAAAATGTTAAAAATAAAATAGAGAATCAATTGCTGCAATTGGCAAATAGAAAATAAGATGTTGAAATTTTTAATCAAGTTGGCGTACCGGTTTTGGCCTGAATTGTATAAAAAACGTTTTTTTAAGGCGTTGGATTCTTTACAGACCAAAAATTTTAAATGCGAACCGGAACTGTTGTATTTGAATCAGGTTTTACAGCATGATTCGGTTTTTATCGACATTGGAACCAATAAGGGAATTTATTTGTACCAAGCGGAAAAGATAATTACCACAGGAGAAATAATTGGTTTTGAACCCAATAAAAAATTGGTTAATTTTTGCTCGCATCTGTTTAAAAAGGCCAAAGTGTATCCTTTTGCAGTATCCTCTAAATCGGGAATTTCGGTGTTGAATATTCCTAAAAAAGGAGCGGAATTGCAAGACACACGTGCTTCTTTGGAGGCAATGGGAGAGGATGTGGAGAAAATTCTTTCCAGCACATTGGGATCCTAAGCTTAGAATTCCACGTGGACAAGTTGT
>JADMIO012736517.1_pt1 | contig 18625 bp, 22 predicted proteins | sample 8958161 | NCBI WGS metagenome assembly JADMIO01 (sample SAMN16585339, study PRJNA669376) | soil metagenome | isolation source: Crop rotation soil | place: USA: Cullars Rotation, Alabama | collected 2011 | reverse complement strand
CTTTCCCGCCGGTCTTGACCGCCACAACCGGCTTGACCCGGGCGGCGCGCGCGCTGACATGAACTTACGAGCATTGCTGATCGACTCGACATACAGCAGGATCGCCCTTGTATGGCGATCGACCGCGAAGTGGTCGAGCAGATCGCCAAAGATCCACCCTCAAGTCGCCGGTTCCACCGAGACGACGCGAAAGGTATGCGGCTGATCTTGATCGCTGATCGTTACATACTCCCCGGGCGCAAATGTATGAGCCCCAAAACGGTATCCTGCTTCGTCGTCATCGAGCCTGTTGAGATCGTAGTCGAACACCCAACGGGCGTGCTCCTGACCACCCGGTTTATGAACCACCTGACCGGTTTGGACGTCTTCGCCGTTCCAGAACCGCGTGACCGTGCAGGCCGGCCGATGCGTTCGCCACTGTGTCGCATCGATGTGACCATGGGCGTCGAGCGGTACCACGAACTCGTAGCCATGACGGGGCGACCCATTCGGGAAATCTTTAGATCGCGCCAGATGAAGGCGGATACGTTTGAACGCGTGCGGCAAAATCATTTGGAGTGTCCTATCGTAAATGAGTTATCGCAATTTTGCGGCCGTCTGAGCCTGTGTGCTTTGACCCTGATCAAACTGCAGGCAATCAAATCAAGTGTCGGAATCAGCTTGTGTCGCCTCCTTGAGGGCGCGCATGACATCCTCGCGTGAGATCATGCCCAATAATTTTCGCTGCGCATCCAGAACCGGGAAGCTCCGCGCTTTGTAGTTCACCATGAGCTGCAAAACGCGGGTCAAGGGCGCGGTCGGATCGACGTGGATCACGGTTTCTGTCATGACATCGGCGACCGTTTGGTTCATCAACTCGTCAAAATGCGGAACCATTTGATGGGTTGTAAATGCGAATGTGCGGATAAAATCGAATTTGGTCACGATCCCAAGGATCACGCCGTCTTCGACCACCGGAAATGAATTAAAGTCGTACCTCTCGAAAAGTTGTTCTAACCGGCGCATAGTGGTTTTCCGGTCTACGGTTTGAACGGCAGCGGTCATGTACTGAGCCGTTCTGCATTCCGTAAAACGATACATGGAGGCGTTCACGGTCGCCGGTGACTTGGTGAGTGGTGACAATGTCATTGTCCTAGTCGGCCTTCGATTTTTTCAGGGCCTTAACCAGGAGACCGGCGGCGGGCACCACCAAGCCAGCCAGCATGCTGTCCAGCGGATGGGAAAAGGCACTCTTGAGTGAGGACAATTCGGCCTGGATCGCCGCAGCGTCGGACTGAAGTGCCTCAAACGCTGACTTATGCAGCTCGGCAGCCAGTTTAAGGTCTTGGCTTGGCCGCTGCCGGCCCGAAATCAGGACGATAGCGAGCGCAATCGCCAAGTTGAGGGCACCTAGAATAAGCGCTGCGACGATGGCATCCAATCGCTGCACCAAGGAGAAATAGGATGCGAGTTCCAGGGAGAGCAGGCCGAACAATGCGACCATGGCGGCCAGAGCACGCAAGCCTAAGCGCATCAGGATGTGCTGCAGCTGGACTTGGGCGATAAGGGCGTCGGCACGCCACAATACGCGAAGATTTCTGGCAAGATTGTCGAGGTTCATTTTATTGCTCCCGCAATGCGCCCGACAACGACGCCGAGAACGAAAGCCGCGGCCAGCGAGGCCATCGGGTGTTCTGTGACCAGATCCTCAGCATCGTCGGCAATTTCTTCGAAACACCGCTTTAGTTCTTGTAATGCGCGTTCAATTTCGCCGGCGCTTCCGGCGCCCTGGTTTGACGCCTGCTGATCGCTCTCATTGGCGGCTGCCGCCGCGACGCCGCGCAAATCGTGGTGCAGGGCCCGGATTTCATCCGTAATAGGTGTAGTTGACATCGTGCTAGCTCCGCCGAATGTGAAATATTCTGGCAGATCGGCATTGGGAGCCTTTGAGGCAGATCAAGGAATGTTTTCGTTCTGTTTATGGGGGGCCATCCAATACGAGCAACTTGATGCCCCTATTGGACCCTGTCTTCATCGTCGATAACGTACTTGTCTGCCAATGTGAGGATGTCGACATGAGAGCGATGGTTCTGCGACATCCAGGGGAGCCTCTGAGCTTGGTTGATAGGCCTGATCCACGGCCCTGCAACGGAGAAGTGCTGGTTCGCGTGTCAGCATGCGGCGTGTGCCGGACAGATCTGCACGTGGTGGACGGGGAGCTTCCTCACGCGAAATTGCCAATCGTTCCTGGCCACGAGGTCGTCGGCCATATCGAAGCGGTCGGGCCAGATACGCAGGCCTTGTCCGTAGGCATGCGGGTTGGAATTCCCTGGCTTGGCCAGACGTGTGGACAATGCCGCTACTGTCGCGAAGGCCGGGAGAACTTGTGCGACCGCCCGCTGTTCACGGGCTACACCCGCGACGGCGGCTATGCGACTCACGTCCTCGCTGACCCGAGTTTCACTTTCAGGCTTCCGGACAGCGGTGACAATGTCGCGGCAGCTCCTTTGCTCTGCGCAGGCTTGATCGGCTGGCGTTCGCTGCGAATGGCAGGAGATGGCAAGCGCATAGGCCTTTACGGTTTTGGTGCTGCTGCTCATATCGTTGCCCAGATTGCATGCTGGCAGGGGCGGGACGTGTTCGCGTTCACCAGGGCCGGGGATGCGGCGGGTCAGGATTTTGCACGCAGGCTCGGCGCACGCTGGGCTGGCGCTTCGGAAGATCGGCCGCATGAACCACTCGATTGCGCCATCATCTATGCGCCGGTCGGGGCGTTGGTGCCGGCCGCGTTGAAGGTCGTTCGCAAGGGCGGCCGTGTGGTTTGTGCAGGAATTCACATGAGTGATATCCCAAGCTTTCCCTACAACCTGCTGTGGGAAGAACGCCAAGTGATTTCCGTGGCCAACCTGACCCGAGCCGATGGTTTGGAATTCTTTGAGATTGTTCCCAAAGTCGGGATCCGCACGGAGACAACCACCTATCCGCTTGCCCGCGCCAACGATGCGCTGTCAGACCTCCGCAACGGCCGGCTAACGGGCGCTGCGGTTCTGATTCCCTGAATTCGGATCGCGAAGCAGAACACGAGCGTTTGCAAGCGTTTGACCCGGCGGCCCGCTCGCGTTGACGACGGTCCAGTCCATTGCGCCCAGAACGTAGTTCTCCTGCTCGCGCGCGACCCTGGCGTCGGCATCCGATGCATCTGCAGTCCGCCGGCCAACTCTTTGCAAGCGGGTGGCGAGGTCTGCTGTCAGAAACAGGCCATGAAGGTCGGCTGGGCTAGGACCCATTTTTGGTTCTGTTTCAAATCGTCGATAACGGCTCGTGCTGAGAATCCGGCGATTAAGCGAGCGCGAATGCATCGATTGAACGGCAGCGTGCCAGAACAAATCTAATGGGACATCAGCACTGGAACTGTCATGGCTTGCAGAATGCCGCGAGTGGCGCCGCCAAGGATGAACTCCCGAAGGCGCGTATGGCCGTACCCGCCCATTACGAGCAGATCAGTACCGCTATCCGCAGCTTGTGAAAGGATGACATTCGCTACGTCGCTATCCGGCGCGACAAGCGACTTCAAGTCAACTGTCAACTTGTGCCGCGCTAAATGGTCGGCAATTTGCGCGCCTCGCAGCTCCGTGCGCTGCTCCTTTTGCTCGATGGTGACGACATCGATTTGACGGGTTCGCTTCAAAAGCGGGAGTGCATCGCCGACAGCGCGTGCGGCACTTCGGCTGCCGTCCCAACACACCATCACTCGATCCAGTTTGATACCGGTCGTTTGGATATAGGGTGCGACCAAGACCGGCCGTCCTGAATCGAATAGTGCAGCTTCGATGGCAAGGCTTTCGGGCAGGTCATCGTCGGGCGCGGCTTGCGCGACGACGGACAAATCATAGTTTCTCGCGATGCCGCTGAAAATATGCGCGGCATTCTCCACGCCGTCGGACAGAACGCGAGAGTCGTATTTGATTCCCGCAAGTCGTGCTCGTTGATCGAACGCAGTTCGCGCCTGATCAGCTTCGGCCTTTCGCTCGTCGCGCCAGTCATCGAAGACGGGGGTCGGAAGGCCGTCAATCCCCATCGCGGCGACGGGAGGCTCGTAGGCGAAGGCGATGGCTGACAAATGTGATTCGAATAGTGCGGCTACGCTGATTGCGAAGTCGCCGGCAACATCACGCTGCTTGGCGACCGATAGATTGACGACAACATCTTTGATCATGGCCCGGGACCTGCGTTGATCTGCCAACTGGCAGCCTGCATATTCTGGCCTTCACCGTGAGGTTGCTTTGATTTGGCTCAACTCCCGGCTACTGAGGATCGATCCAAAAGCCTCCGGAATGCTCACCAGCGCTTGAGGCACCACAAGCGCGGCTCTTTGCCGCAAAGCTGACGACCAACCGAGTGCCGAACTCACGGCGATCCTTGATCGTGTGTTTCAGTGAGCCATCAAGCAGCAGACCGATGCGTGATCGAGCAAGTCGCGGGTCACGCCGCCGAGCACCCATTCGCGAGTTCGGCTATGCCCGTACGCGCCGCATACGATGAGGTCGGATGTTTCCTGTTCTGCAATCCGCAGGAGTTCGTCGCCCACCGATTTCATGGGGGCGGGCTGATTTAACGCTGACACCTGGACTTGGTGGTTGCGAAGATAGGCCGCGACGTCTTTTGCCGCGTGATTGTCGCTGCCGACAGACACCACAAGAACCTCTTGTGCTCCCTTCAACAAGGGCAGGGCATCCCACACCGCGCGTCTTGATTCTCTGCTGTCTTTCCAACCAATAATGATGCGCTTCGCCGAGAGGTGTTCGATATCTGGGGGCACGAACAGGACCGGTCGTCCGACTGCCATGACCAAGTCACCGCTATCGATGGTCATTGGGTCAAATCTGTACTTTTCGCGCCATGAATGGCCCGTCACGATGAGGTCCGCGGCACGCGCCTGCTCCAGCACATGATCCAAAGGAAACGTGAGGGCCTGGCGCCATTCGATGTTGTTTCGATTCCCAGCGATGCGTCGAAATCTCGCTTCTGCTTTGCGGGTGTTTTCTTCGGCTCGGTGTTGTTCGATCTCGATGATACTCGCCACGCCCGATATCGGCGTTTCAAAGTAGAGCGGAGCAGTGATGGGTTGAGCCGCGACGCCCATCAGTCTGCTCGAGAAACGGTCCGCCAGATTGACCGCCAGTTTCGCTCTGGACTCGGTCTGCGGATCGAGGTCCATCGGGACCATAATGCTGGCGTAGCCGGAAAGCATTGCTGAACCATCTGAGTGCGTCACAAGAGTCTCCCCCGCGTTGATAGCGTCAAAGAGAAGCGTGCCACGTCGGGTCGAGCCTGCTTTGATCTGCCGCAAATTCCTAGCCGTGCTTTGTCTTCGCGCGGGTGGGAGGAAGCGCGGGTTAGGGTGCTATGGACCTTGAATCGACCGAATATAGGCCACCATGGCGTCGGCATCGTCACGGTCGAATCGAAACATCGGCATGTCTTCATGCCCGGTTAGCAGCCCTTCGCGAATGCGCCGCGCGAGCTTGTTCAAGTCGGTGCGGCTGTCGAGTATGCGGAACGGTGGCGCTGCAAGATGAGGACTATCTCCCGTGAGACTGATGGCGTGACATCTGCTGCAGAGCCCCTCGGCAACAACGCGTCCGCGCTGCTGCGGCGTTTCAGCAGAGAGGGACGGGGAAGCTGCAGACAGCGCGGCGAAAAGTAGCGAAATGCCGGAAGTCGCGGCAAGGCATGCCTTCCTGGTTGATCCCATTCGCTTTGCTCCGGACTTTATCAGGACTGTGGATGCTTGAAGGATCATGGGCCCCTTGGAAAAGATGAGAAGGCTTTGAGCGGTTCGATAGAATTAGAAGTGAAGCTGCGCGAACCGTGTTGGAGCATCGTTCGTCACAAGACAGCGTCCGGAAAGATGCGCCATCAAAGGTGCCGCGACTGGACTGAATAACGGATCGCATCCAATCGGAATCGTGCGTTCCCGTAACCTTGGCTTGGGATCTCGTGCCTGCCTGCGAAGCAATTCGACCGGTACGCGCTTTTCCACGCCCACCTGCAAGCGATCGCCTTTGCCCGCACTGTTCGCCTTTCCAGTCTGTATGGTTTCGGCCGACAGCGGGGCAGGCCAAGTTACGATCTGCCGGGTTACCGAAGGGCCGCGGTCCGTGGCGATGATAGCCAGTATGCTTGCCATGAGATAAGGCATGACGTGTGCCATTGAACCCTCCCAAGTGCCGCACGCGCGTTTGCCGATCCACGAAGGCTCGGCCAAAACCCTTTCACCTTTCGATATCGATGCGGCTGTTGAGGGACAATTGAGGTAATGCCCCTAAGGGAAACCCCTGAGCCCTGGACTGATAGGCGCCAGCGATAGCATGAGGATTGCGCCCACGGCGACGCAGGCGCCGGCGGCAAATGTCAGTCCGGGACCGCCGATAACCCAAAGGACACCAGCGGCAGCGCTGGCGAGAAATGTCGCCGCTCCCATGACGAGATCAAAAATGGCAAAGGCCGTTCCGCGGCGATCGTCTGGCGCGCCGTCTGCGACGGACGCGGCCAGCAAGCCTTGGGTCACTGCCAGTTGCAATCCCCAAAGCGCGGCTCCCAGAGCGGTGAATTCGATAGTCGTTGCGAGGGCCAGCGTAAGCTGAGCGACGACCAGAATGGCGGTGCCTAATCCAAGCTGGATGCGGCGATCCAGCCGATCGGCCAAGATCCCGAAGGGGTATGCCGTCGCGGAATAGATGGCGTGGGCGAGGACCATGATCAGGGGCACGAATGCCGGATCCACGCCGACGTGGCTGGCCTTGAGCAGAAGAAACGCCTGGCTGCAACGCGATAGCGATAACAAACCTCCAACGGCGATCGACCACCAGAAAGAGTTGGAGAACGCGCCAAGGTCGCATAGTCGCAAAGGCGAGCGGACCGTGCCCTCGGTGAGGTTGTTCGTGCCTTCTCGCACGGCTGTCAACAGGATCAGGATAGCCAGAAACGCCGGAATCACGGCGATCCAGAACACCAGGCGGAAGTCGTCGCCGCTCAACAGCATCAGACCGATCGCGACAAGCGGTCCAAGAACAAAGCCCGCGGTATAGAAACTCAGTCGCAATCCGAAACCCGAGCCGCGCAAGTGCGACGGCAAGACATCGGTCAGAAAGGCGTCGCGCGGAGCATCTCGTATGCCTTTGCCCACCCGATCGACGATACGGGCGATGACAATTGTTGAAACGGTCTCCGCCGCCGGGAAGAGGAACTTGTTGATCGCAGACAACGCATAGCCGAGGACCAAAAGCGGCTTGCGGCGGCCAACCCAGTCACTGATTGCTCCGGAAGCGAGCTTCAGCAAAGACGTGGTCGCCTCGGCCGCGCCCTCGATGATGCCGACAACAGCGACGCTGGCTCCCAGAACTTTCACCAGGAAAAGCGGCAACAGGCCATAAACCATTGCCGACGACATTGCGGTCAACAGGCTGACGAAGCCAAGCAATGCGACGTTTGCAGGCAGCCGCTCGCGGGCCGCATTGCTTGGCGCTGCCATCAAGAAGGCTCGGCCAATCTGAAACATAGCCAAGAATTTATGCGAAGAGGCTCAAAGCCACTTGATGCAAATCAATGGCAACTGGTCCGTTGTTTGCTCAAAGACCAGCCAAGAAAAATCATTCTATCGCACTTGCGTGGGTCTTTATTGCCATTAGCTACGGCCAAATCACAGGCAGAGGTGTAAGGTGAAGTTGGCGGATTATCTCATCGAGACATCGGACCGATGCATCCGTATTGCAAACCATGGGCGGCAGCTTGTGGATGAACTTGACGCCTCGATCAGATCGCAAGACAACGCGCCCCTTTCGCGGGTTTCGGCGAGTGGTCGGGAACTTGCAAATGAGTTGGACGCGATCGGGCGCGACCTTCTGGCGAAGGCAGTTGAATTGGACACCGAGCGTCAAAAAAGCAGCCCCGGGACGTTCGGCCCATAGTGTCGGGGACCAATGCGCCCAAGCTTGCCGCGCATCATAGGCCCAACCACTTGATGTTTGATCTAAATCAAGGCCCGCTGTGCGGAGCCTCTGCTTGCATCTCTACAAAAGGGTGAGTGGACATGCTGTCAGCAGAGCGTTTGGCCAGGGATATCGAACTGATTCGGCACGGCGGCAAAGAAGGAATTGATTTATTCCTCCGCAGCGCCAGACAAGTGCTCGAGTTCTCGGGTGGTGGGGCTTTACAGGAGTGGCTTACCCTGGCCGCAGCGGCTCTCCCGGAGAAGGAGCGAACCGTGGTTCTAACGGCGCTCATTTCGTTGGCTTTTGAACAGGCGTGGCAGACTGAGCATTCCACGACCGTCCATTAATTCAGCATCACATTATTTCAAATTGCTCCGCACAATAGCTTACGCCGACGTGCGACGTTCTGCGTGCTCGTAAATATCTTCCTCTTGCGCGTTGTGAATGCGTACGAGAGCCTCGATTGATTCAATGACGCGCTGCGCGTCACGAATGAGGTAGCGATCGGCATCCGCGGGCGTGAGCCCTTCAGCAAGCCGTCTTAGAAGGCGGCCAAGATGTATGATCTCGCGGTGCGCCCGACCCATAGCCCCGAGGCCATGACGATCAGGCAGGAACTTAGCCAGACCGGGATAAACCTTCGTCTCGTCATTTTTTTCGTGCGCCACAATCTGCCGCTCGACAATGAAATTGGCTTCTGCGATCAAACTGACGGCATCATTGCCCTTGGCGTCATCCAGAGCATCGGCAATTTCGCGAAGTCTGTTGAGTTCGGCTTCTAGGCGCTCGTGGTCTTGCCGGAGCATCATGGCAGTCGCAGCCGGCATAGCGGGCCTTCCAAATCGATGCCCAGGCACCAAAGCGCGCAGAGCGTTGAGAATTACGGCAATGTCGATGGCTTCCTGAATGAGTGCGCCTGCAACAGGAGGCAGCCAGCCGACGGCAGCAAAAGCCATCGCAATTCCCGACATCGTCAGCCCAGTCAGTATGCTTTGAACTGCAATTCGACGGGCGCGCTTGGCGATCGAAATTGCATCGGAAACTCGATCCAAGCGATCGACCAGAATCACCACGTCTGCCGCTTCCGACGAGGCGCTGGCGCCTCTCGCTCCCATTGCGACACCAACCCCAGCCGCAGCCAATGCGGGAGCGTCATTGATCCCGTCGCCCACCATCACCGTCGGGTGTAAGCGTTGCTCTGTCGTGACTGCGTCCACCTTGTCGGAAGGAACACGGTCGGCAAGCACGGCATCGAGGTCGAGCGCCGCGCCAATTGTTTCGGCAGCGTCCGCGTGGTCGCCTGTCAACATGATGATGCGCGACACCCCCGCAGATCTCAAAGACTGGACGGCCCGCGGCGTTTCGCGGCGAAGTTCATCACCCAACAAAAGGGCCCCAATAACTCGGCTGTCCACGGATACGAAGACGCTTAGGGCCGATCGCCAGGCAGCTCGCCGAATGGCACGTATCGCCCAATCCTCGGGTTTGCGTTCGCCGGCGACCAATTGATGCGATCCGACACAAACCTGATGCTCGCCAATTGTTCCTGTTAGCCCGGAGCCCATGGTCTCGCGTACCGCCGAAGGAACAATCAGAGGCAGGCCCTTGCTTCGTGCGTTTTCTACAATGGTCGCGGCCACCACGTGGTGCGAGGCCTGTTCCAGGGAACCAGCCATCCGCAGAACTTCCTCGGGATTGGTCCCGGGAGCGGTTTCGATGGCGACGAGCCGCGCTCCGCCCACGGTCAAGGTTCCGGTCTTGTCGAACATCACCGTGTGCGTGCGGGCAAGTGCCTCGAACGGCGCGCCACCCTTGATGAGAATGCCGTGGCGAGCGGCCTGTGCGACGCCTGCAATGAACGCCACCGGCGCGGCCAGGATCAGCGGGCAAGGGGTGGCGGCAACCAATACCGCGAGGCCACGGATCGGATCGCCGGACCATAGCCAGGCTGCTCCAGCCACAAGAAGTGCGACGGGAAACAGCAGCAACGCATATCGATCGGCCAGGCGAATGAACGGCGCTTTTGCCGTTTGTGCGGTGTGGACCAATCTGACGATGCCCGCATACGTGCTTTCGCCGGCAGTGGCGGTCGCGCGCATCTCGAATGTATTGCCGGCATTGACCGTCCCGCTCCTGACCGGTTCACCTTCGTGGCGCGTGACCGGAATCGGTTCGCCGGTTAACACGGCTTCGTCAATCGATGCGGTCTGACTTACGACAATTCCATCAATAGGGATGACTTCGCCGCCTCGCACAAGAATCGTATCGCCAACGGCAACCTGTCCGATCGGTACATCTGCAATCGAGGCGCCATCTCGGCGATGCGCAATTCTCGGCGCACGATCGACCAGAGACTTCAGATCTCGCTCGGCTCGGGCAACTGCAAAATCCTCGAGAACGTTGCCGCCGGCATACATGACGGCAACGACGACCGCCGCCAGGCTTTCGCCGAGCGCAAGAGCCGCGGACATTGAAACAAATGCAATCGCATCAACTCCAATTCTGCCCGCCACAAAGTCTCGAACCATCGAAGCCAAAAGACCAGCCACGACCGGTACAGTTCCGGCTGCCCAAATCGAGCCAGACAGGTCTCCATGGCCTAACGTCCACGCAATCAAGCCGAGGGCGAGCGAGGCAAGCGCCACCACAATCAATGATCGTCGGAAAAACCGTTCGGTCAGCATTCATGCCATCCATGCGTGCAGCAAGGACCAGGCCACGCGTCGCAGTGCCGTGCTGGCGGATAGCTCCCGGGAAAGTGAGCGGCCTAGCGCAAGGAGCCCGGAAGCATTCGCACGAGAGTGCGGTCGCGAAATAACCAATGATGTACAAGTGCCGCTGCAGCGTGAATAGCGGCCAATGCCATTAAACCGTTGGCCAAGACCTCATGTACTTCCTTGACGGAGCGCGCCATCGGTCGATTCGCCGTCCATGGCGACGGAATCTCTAACAATCCGAACAAGGGCAGCGCGTCGCCTCGCGCGAACTGCACGACGATGCCTGCAACGGGTACTGCTACCAGAAGCCCATAGAGTGCGTAATGCGCGAAACGACCCAAGTAGTCCAGCCAAGCCCCAAATACAGTGACCTCGGTGGGCGGCGGTGGGTCCGCCAGCCTCCACAACAAACGGGCGATCAAGATGATAAGGATCGCGAGCCCTGCCGAAATATGGACAACCAGTCCAGCCGCTCGAACTGCGCCTTTTGGCAAGTCGTCGCCTAGGATTCCCAGTGTCCAACCCAAGGCCACCAGGGCAACCGTCGCCCAGTGAAGCAACTGGGGAATGGCGCCATATCCATCAGCTGAATTTCGTAGCCGCATGCAGACCTCATGGCGATGGTCAGTACTTTTCGTATGTCACCTACGAAGCCGATCGTTAGACGTCTTTGATTTCGATCAAAGCGCCGGGCGCTATTTAATTCCCTGGAGTATGGGGTTCATATCGGCCACTCCCTGGGGAGCTGCGAGCGATTCAGTGCTTCGCCCGCATGCACTGGTCAAGAAAATGCCCTTGCCGATGATAAGACATGCGCCTGACGGCCTTCTTTTTCATGTCGTCCAACTCTCTGGTGCACTCGGAGAATCTTTGCTGGTCTTCGGCCCAATGCTTCTTTGCCGCTTCGAGACGAGTCGCGGTCCAGCGCTTAACCCGACTGGTAACCGTTCCATTTTCCGCCTTGGCAAAGGCACTTGAGGCGATCGCGATTGTCGGGCTGGATTCTTGAACCGTGACATTGACGTCGAGAGCGATCACAATCGCAAGCCCGAACGCAGCACCTCGCAAATATCGCATTTGATTTGCCTCCCTCGTTTGCCAGTCATTCAAATAGAAAATCTCACCGAACGAATTGATTTGCCTCAATTGAGGCGATTGGGTTTTCGTTAGATCAGATTGCAATGATAGCGGGCCCCGCGGCGCCTAAGGCGGTGGTATCGAAGAACTGCCCGTGCATGGGCTGTTAGGGCAATTGATCCGGATCAACCTCCCAAGAGCCGTGGTGGCTATGAATGCCTGGCGGTCGTGAAGGAGGCAGCGATGGAATTCAACGAAGTCCTATTCAGCCGGCGGTCGGTGCGCGAATACACCCCTCAACCCGTCGATGAGGAGGCAATCCGGCATCTGATCGAAGCCAGTATTTACGCTCCAAATGCCGTGAACCAACAGCCTTGGACCTTCACGGTCGTGCGCGACCAAGACGTGCTCGACCGTATATCACGCGGCGCCAAGGCTCATATGTTGGCCAACATGCCAGCCAGCGACCACTCCGAACACTTTCGATCGCTGCTCGGCGACCCAAAATTCCAGATTTTCTACCATGCGCCGGTACTGATCGTGATCTCTGGGATCCGGCAGGGACCCTGGATTGTCGAAGACTGCGCGCTGGCCGCGCAGAACTTGATGCTGGCCGCTTATGCGGCGGGCCTCGGCAGCTGCTGGATCGGCTTTGCGCAAAGCTTCCTCAACACCGCGGAAGGAAAGCAACTGCTCGATATTCCAGCAGTTTCCGTGCCGGTGGCGCCAATCATCGTGGGGCGGCCAAAATCAATCGCCGTCGACGTTCCGCGAAAGGCGCCAGATATCCGTTGGATTTGATGCAGGCCTGCGGAGGGTTAACGATGCACGAGCCGGAAACGTCGCCGCTATGTCCGAATTGTGGAGGACCGATGCATTTGGTTCGCGTCGGACCGCGCGAGAACGCACTGCCGGGACTACTCAGATTCGAGTGCCGGGTTTGCAAGGTGGTGGTGACGGAGCCTGCACAGCCGCAGAGGCAAACGTGAGCGCGTAGCGTCACTGCATCCGCGCAAAGTTGCATAATAAATTACCTCACCTGTGGTCAAATGTTGAGATCGCGAGCGGTTTCGCAAGCTCGGCAGTCACCAGATACAAGATCACCACGACAGCGCATGCCGCCAGCACGCCGATGGGCAGGCTGCTGAAGCCGAATCCGGTACCGATCGGACTGGCGATGATAGCAATGCCGACGGCAAGCGCGCCAAGCGAACTTGCGGCGAGGAGGGGGCTCGGTTGCATCTTCCATGCAGGTCCGCTCGTCCGGATAATAAAAATCACAAGGATCTGAGTTGCAGTCGATTCGAAGAACCATGCGGTACGAAAGGCGTCTGGTGAAACGTGGAATATCCAGATCAGCATGGCAAAGATGACGAGATCGAAGACCGACGACAGGGCGCCCATGATCAAAGTGAAGCGAAGGATGCTTTTCATATCCCAGGCCTCAGGTCGCGAAACATCTGCCTCGTTGACTCGGTCAAACGGTATTCCAATCTCCGAGAAATCGTACAGCAAATTGTTGAGCAGAATCTGGACAGGCAACAGCGGAAGAAAAGGCAGCACCAGCGACGCAATGGCCATCGAGAGCATATTGCCGAAATTTGAGCTGGTTCCCATACGGACGTATTTGAGGATATTCACAAACGTCCGGCGGCCTTCGTGCACGCCGTCAGCCAATACCCCGAGGTCCTGGGACAGCAGGATCATGTCGGCGGCGCTCCGCGCCACGTCCGTCGCCCCCTCGACTGAAAGTCCCACTTCGGCGGCGTGGATGGCGGGAGCATCGTTAACGCCGTCGCCGAGGAACCCGACGGTGTGACCGCGGGCCTGCAACGCGCGGATGATGCGCGTTTTCTGATCAGGAGTGACGCGGGCAAACAAGTCCGCGTCCTCGACGCACGCCGCCAACGCGGAATCGGTCAGATCTGCGATCTCGGCTCCGGTCAGGAGACCGCGCGCGGGAATTTTTAGTTCGTCGACGACATGGCGAACCACCGCCTCATGATCCCCTGAGACGACTTTGACGCGGACGCCGGCAGCGGCAAGCCGGGCGATGGCAGTTGCGGCGCTGGCCTTCGGCGGGTCGACAAATACGCAATATCCGGCAAAGACCAGATCGCACTCATCGCTGACATGCAGTTCGTGGCGTTCTTTCGGGATGGGCTTCCAAGCAACTGCAAGCAGCCGGCAGCCGCGGCCGGCCTGCTCATCCTGGATGCGTGAAAGCTTCGCGCGGCACGCATCGTCCAACGGACGGCGTCGTCCGTCATCTGCATCGGTCATGGTCGACAACGAGAGGATGCGCTCCGGGGCGCCCTTGACGATCAGCATTCGTTCGGTTGCGTTTTCCGCAAGCACCGTGACGCATCGGCGCTCAAAGTCGAACGGGATTTCATCGCACTTGGTCCATTGCCGAATGCGCTGGTCGGTGCAGCTGGCGATGACAGCCTGGTCCAGCGGGCTGCGAATACCGCTGCTGAAGCAGCTGTTGATGAGAGCGAGAGTCAAGGTGCGATCACTGTCAGTGCCGCCGGGGCCCGGGTGGCCGACTAAGGAAATCCGAGCCTCAGTGAGCGTGCCGGTCTTGTCGGTGCAAAGAACGTCCATGGCGCCGAGATCGTGGATGGCGGCGAGCCGTTTCACGATGACGGACTTCTCCGCCATGCGAAGAGCGCCACGCGATAGCGTTACAGTCATGATCATCGGCAGCAATTCCGGAGTGAGGCCAACGGCCAACGCCACCGCGAACAGGAAGGAATCGAGCATCGGTCGCCCAAACGCGAGGTGCACGAGCAACACGAACAGCACCAAAAACACGGTCAATCTCAGGATCAGCAATCCGAGCCGATGAATGCCACGCTCGAACGCGCTTGGCGGGTCGGCGGAACTCAACGCCGCCGCGATGCCGCCGAAACGGGTGGCAGCGCCGGTCTTGACTAAGAGCATGGTGGCTTCGCCGCTCACCACTGATGTCCCGGCAAATAAAGCGTTGAACGCATCCGCAGGCGCTGCGGTGGTGCATAGTCCGGCGCGTTTCTCCGTCGGAAATGGCTCGCCGGTCATCAGCGCTTCATTGACGTGGATGTTTCGGCTGCTGATAACGACACCATCGGCCGGCACTAGGTCGCCCGCTCTGAGCTCGACGACATCACCCGGCACCGCCTGGTCTACGGGTATCGAGACGATCTTGCCGTCTCGGTACGCGTCGACGCGTATGGCCACCGACCGCTTCAAGGATTCCGCTGCTAACTCGGCACGATGCTCCTGGATCACATCGAGAGTGATCGATAGCGCAATCACCACCAGGATGATGCCGAAGCTTGCGAAGTCCCCGGTGAGTGCCGAAATTCCTGCCGCAACGACCAGGATCGCCACCAACGGCTCGGCAAATTTGCGAGCAATCTTCCATAGAACGCGCCGGTTCGGCGCATCTGAAACGGAATTCCGCCCGAATTGCATGAGGCGGCGGGCGGCCTCTTCTGAACTCAAACCTGATTGGTTGCTGCGGAGCTGCTCATACAACGCGCTAGAGGAGGTACACCAAAATGCGTCGGCGGAAGGTCCGGGCATGTACGGTTCTTCCCTTTGGCAAGACTCCACGAGTATTTCATAAAGCGGCCCCGGCATGAGGTAATGCCGAGGCCGTGCCAAGCTTGGTCAGGGGTGAGGGAGCTTGGCGCACTTATCGATCCGGCTACGACCGGAATTTAAATCCGCCGACGATCAGGCCGCCTTGACGTCAATCTTCTTGGCGGGCTTCTGAGCTTCGGCCTTCTTCGGCAGTGTGATCAGGAGTACGCCCTTTTTGAAATTGGCTTCGATCTTGTCGGCGTCGACGCCTTCGGGAACCCCGAACGTCCGTTCAAAGGATCCGAAGTGACGCTCCTGGAGATAGTAGTCCTTCTTCTTCTCTTCCTTTTCTTCCTTTTTTTCGCCCTTGATGGTCAGATTGCCGTTCTTGAGTTGAACCTCGATGTTCTTCTCGTCGATGCCGGGCACATCCGCCGTGATCTCGTAGGCGTTGTCCTTCTCGACGATATCGACGGCCGGAGTTGCGAAGTTGAGCTCGCGCCAGAACGGCTCGACATTGAATGCAGACTGCTGGAATGGCAATCGCAGTCGGCTGCGGCTGAAGCCGAAGTCCTCGAACAGGCGATCGATTTCGCGGTGCAGAGTCTCCAGCGGGTGCCACGCCTGAGGCGCGACATTCTGCTGACCCTTGGTCTCGGTCTTGATGGGAAGCTTGGTTGCTGTTTCGACCATGATTAATCCTCCTGAATGAAGTAAACGAAAAATTCTTAGCTCTCAGGAACAGGCCGCATATTGAGCTAAGTCAAATTGATCCGCGTGGTTGATCGGCATAAATGAAACAGGGTTGCTGTGTCCGACGGTTGGACGATGCAATTCTTATCGGAGGGACGCCATGGTAGGCGCCTATACTCGGCGATTGGCGATAGCAGCCTTGATCTTCTGCCTTTGGGGCAAAGGGTTGGCCATGGCCCAGCAATCGTCTGTCCAGCGCGGAGAATCGCTGGTTATCCAGCATTGCGCGATGTGCCACGGCATGGGCAGCAGCGAGACAAGCCCGAACCCTATGGCACGGTCGTTTCGCGCAATCGTTCGCGATCGCCCCATCGATGCCTTGGAAGAGCCGTTAAGAAACGGCGCTCTATTCGATCACCCAATGATGCCAGGGTTTGCGCTGTCGCCACGCGACGCCAGCGCTATCGTACGTTATTTGCGGTCCATTCAAAGGCCCTGAGGCCGGGGGTGCGTCATGCGCGTGGGCGTGCCGAAGGAGATCAAGGACAGCGAATATCGCGTCGGACTGATTCCCGCGACGGTTCGCGAACTCACTGCGCACGGTCACCAGACCTTTGTCGAAAGCGGTGCGGGCCTCGGTGCCGGTTCAGCGGACGATGAGTATGTCGCGGCTGGAGCCAAAGTCCTGCCCGATGCGGGGCAGGTGTTCGAGTGTTCCGAGCTGATCGTCAAGGTGAAGGAGCCGCTGGCGGCGGAGAGACGCCGACTGCGCCGCGGCCAGACGCTGTTCACCTACCTGCACCTCGCGCCGGATCGAGATCAGACGCGAGAGTTGATCGCTTCAGGCGCGACCGCGATCGCCTATGAGACCGTAACCGAAGTCAAAGGCAAGTTGCCGCTGTTGACACCGATGTCGGCGGTCGCCGGGCGGATGGCAGCCCAGGTCGGTGCACATTATCTTGAACGGCCGCAAGGTGGTCGCGGTCTTCTGCTCGGCGGCGTGCCTGGGGTCGAGCCGGCCAACGTCTTGGTGATTGGCGCCGGGATCGTTGGCAGCAATGCTGCGCTGATCGCCGCGGGCATGCAAGCCGACGTAACGGTGACGGCACGCAGCCATGAATCGATGAAGGAGATTGCTCGGCACGGCGTACACACGGTTGTCTCAACCATTGAGGCAATCGAGGCTCTTTGCCGGAAAGCCGACGTCGTGATCACCACCGCTCTCATTCCCGGTGCGATGGCGCCCAAACTGATTTCAGGCGCCACGGTGAAAGCCATGAAGCCGGGCTCGGTGATTGTCGATGTCTCTATTGATCAGGGCGGCAACGCCGAGACGTCCCGCCCGACCACCCATTCGCATCCGACGTTTGTTGTCGATGGTGTCGTCCACTATTGCGTGGCCAACATGCCGGGCGCGGTGCCGCGGACTTCTACCTTTGCGCTCAACAACGCCACTCGCCCGTTCATTCTGGCGATGGCCGACAAGGGTATACGGCGGGCGCTGAATGAGGATGAACATCTGGGCAACGGGCTCAACGTCCATGAAGGCGCGGTGACCTGCCGCGCTGTCGCGGAGGCTCAGGGACTTCCTTATACTCCTTTGGCAGCGATTTAGCTTTCCCGGAACCGGCGTCAGTGCCGTAAAGCGCCCGCGGCCTTGTAGGGCTCCGGCCAGATGTTGCGAATTTGCTCGGGCAGGCAACGTCTGACGTCGTCGATCTCGCCCTCGGTGATCTTCATGGTCAGAAGTTGAAACACCGCCATGACCGCAAGAGCCGGCTCGGCCAGAGGATCGCGCCGGAACGATTGGTTCACGCGCGCCACGAACTCGCCGACGCTGCGGTTCTTGACCGGCGTCGCCGCGGGGCGCCATTGCTCGTAATAGGCTCCGCGCAGCAACGCAGGAAGTTGGGCGCCAAGGTCGGCGGCTTCGTTGACCTTCAACGAGTCTCGCAAGGCGTGAAGCACCGCTTTCAAGAGGCGGTAGCTGCGGGCCTTATCGTTCCATTCCAACCGGCGATCGAGTTCGTTGATCCAGATATGGGTCAATTGAACAGTATGGTCGAGACTTTCGAGCCCTTGGGCGCTCATGCAAACCTCCTAATCGTGTTGCCTTCACATCGCCATTTCGGGTTCCAGAGCGCGCTCCTTCTGGGGCTCCGGAATTTCCGTCATCGTGGCCTCCGTCAACAGCAGAACGCTCGCGACCGAAACCGCGTTTTCAAGCGCAACTCGGACCACTTTGGTCGGATCGATGATGCCGGCCTCGACCAGATCGACGTACTCCTTGCGTCCAGCGTCGAAGCCGTAGTTGCCCTGGCCGGCCAGCATTCGCGCCACGACAACGCCGCCGTCGACCGCGGAATTCTCGGCGATCTGACGGGCCGGAAATTCCAATGCGCGTTTGAGGATTTGCAGGCCGGTGCGTTCGTCACCGGTGCATTTGGCTTCCTCCTGCTCGACGGCTGAAATGCAGCGCAGCAGCGCCAATCCACCGCCCGGAACGATCCCTTCGGCCACCGCCGCCTTGGTGGCGCTGATAGCATCATCGAGGGCTTCCTTCTTGGCTTTCATCTCGGCTTCGGCGGGCGCGCC
>JADMIO011053147.1_pt1 | contig 18626 bp, 15 predicted proteins | sample 8958161 | NCBI WGS metagenome assembly JADMIO01 (sample SAMN16585339, study PRJNA669376) | soil metagenome | isolation source: Crop rotation soil | place: USA: Cullars Rotation, Alabama | collected 2011 | reverse complement strand
CTGAAATGCCTGCGCGGTGATGATCACGCCGATCCACAACAATATGCCAAGCGCAGCTTCGAGGGGAACAATTCGCAGTACCAATGTCAGCGCCCCGGCAAGACAGAGAATGGCAACAACAGTTCCGCTCAGCAACGAATAGCCAATGCGCGCGCCCATCGCTTTCCACCCCGGGTGCCCGATGTAAATCGTCGTGGGAAAAGCGCTGCCGAGAAAAGCTGCGAGCACTGTCGCCAATCCATTCGTGAGCAAAGAAGGCCGCGTCGGGTAACGATCGCCCGCTGCCTCCGCGCTTTCGAGGCATTGGAGCGAGCCGACAACGTTGAACAAACCCATTGGGACGATCACCGCCAGATATTTCCAGCCGGTCGGGCCGCCAAACAGCCTAACGACATCGGCGAAGTAAAACTTCGGAAGATGCAGCCCAAGTGTGACCGGCGGCCCTGCCGGGGCGGGTCCGGCGCCTAACCAATGAAACATCCACGTCGCAGCGACACCGATAAGCACCGCGGCAAATCCGGCCGGCAATCCTACCGGCAGTCGAACTCGTCCACCGTAGCCCGCGAGAATGAGAAAGACCGGGACGAGCGCGATCGCCGGTGAAGCGAAGATCTGGAAGACGAAGCCCATCGCGATGAAGGTGATAGCGATGCCGGCGAGCGAGGAGAGCAGCGCTGCGCGCGGCGTTACTCGACGGAGGAAATCGCCAACGAACGCGCCCGCGATTTCCATGAGCCCGTTGAGCAGACACGCGAACAAGCCGGCGCGCCAGGCAAGTTGAGCATCGCCGCTCTCCCGGTAAACCGGGGCCATGATGAGAAATATAAATGCGACAAGGCTGACGGTATTGATACCGAACGGAAGGGCGGTGATGTCGTCCCGGTGGAGCTCGCGCGCGAGGCGGCGGGCCTGCCACGCGTAAAAGAAATTACCTGCCGCGATCGAGATCGCCGCGCCGGGAAGAATCGTGCTGATAACGAACTCGACCGGGAATCCGCAGACTAACGGACAGAGAGTCAGAATGAGCAGGAGCTGAAGAAGGTTATCGACGAAAAGACCGAAGAACCCGTCAACGTCGCCGCGCACGAACCATTTCATGCGCGCTTTTTAATCCCCAGCTTTTCTTTGTCGGTGCTGGAAAGAAAGGCGGTTTCCAACGCATTTGCCTGGGCCTGGTGAATTCCCTCATAGGTCAGGCCCGCTTCCGATGCCGCCACTTCAAATTCGTAAGGCAAATCGATTGCGCTGACGCCGGGATCGTCGGTGTTAATCGACGCAAGCAAACCGCGGTCGAGCATTTCCCGGAGAGGATGGTGGGCAAGATCGACGACAGTGCTGGTCTGGACATTGCTCGTTAGGTTGGCCTCGATGCCAATGCGGTTTTCGAGCAGGTAATCGATCAGCGCCGGATCTTCCATGGCGCGCACACCGTGGCCGATCCGTTCAGCGCCTAACAACTTGATTGCATCCCAGACGCTCTCCGGCCCTGCGCTTTCGCCGGCGTGGACAGTGACGTGCCAGCCGACTTCGCGTGCCCGTTGAAAATGTTCGACGAAGAGCTTCGGCGGAAACTTCGCTTCATCGCCTGCGAGATCGAGAGCCACGATGTTCGGACGAAAGGAAAGTAACGACGCGAGTTCCTGGTGCGCGACTTCGACTCCGTAGGTGCGACTAAGAATGCCGATGAGATTGACCTGCACGCCGGTGCTCTGAACGCCTTCCGCGACTCCTTCCACGACCGCCGCTACGACATGGTCAAGATTTAGCCGATGCGGTTCCGCCATGAAATAGGGGCTGAACCTCAGCTCAATGTAGTCGATGCCCTCGCTCTTCGCGTCTTCGACATTCTCGCGCGCGATTCGCCGGCAGGCATCTGCGTCCCCAAGGACGGCGGTCATCCAGAGCATTTTGCTGATGAACGCCATGACGCCGGGTTGATTCTCGGTGACCTGAACGTGGGGCCGTAACTGGTCGAGCGTCGAACCTGGCAGCTTTATGTGGTGTTTCTCACCGAGCTCCAGAATCGTGGCCAATCTGACACTGCCGTCGATGTGACGGTGCAGATCGATGAGTGGCAAAGTTGGATCGATAGCCATCATTCGCGAAGCCTGAGGTTAAACAATCCGCTTCGGCCGACTCAAGGTCTGGATTGTTCCAAGGGGCGCCCGTAATGCCCGGTTGATTCGATTGCACCGCAATTCAGTCGCTCAAGCGACCCAGGTCCATCTCGCTCGCTTCCCAACGGCTCGATTCCTCGACAAGCTCGGAATGACCGTTACCGCGCCTCATTAGTTATGGTCATCCTGAGCCTCTCGAAGGATCGGGAAACCGACATGTTTCCATTAATTGCTTGCTGTTTCCACCGCGACCCGACAATCTCGCCGCGTTAACCACACAACTATGAAAAAATTTTGTCTAACCTTAATGGCGGGTTCAGCTGCTCTGGCTCTTTGCGTTTCGTGCGCGCACAAAAACGAAGGAACCGGCGGCGGCACGAGTAGTTCGAGTTCGACCACGACAAAGAAGACGGGCACTACGAGTGGCACTTCGACCACTAAGAAGACTGGTGGAACCACGTCTTCATCTTCGACTACGAAGAAGAGCACCGGCACAGGCTCATCGACGAGTTCGTCCACTGCGAAGAAGAGCTCAACTTCTTCATCGTCCTCTTCTTCCGGATCTTCGTCGAGCAAAGCCAAGGCAGAGGCAACGCCGAAGGCAGAAGCCACTCCTGAAGCTACGGCAACGCCGGAGGCGGCTGCTCCTTCCACGTCGACGGAATCGGAAGCGGCTTCACCCGCGCCGACGCCCTAACGGGTTAACTAATCACGACCGATCGTTCGGCGGCACGACTCGTTGCCGCCGGATGTCGATCTTTGGCTGCCCGGAAGGGTTTGAGTGTGGCGGCAGCAGCGTTAAGGTGAACGCTGATGGAGCACTTTCTCGGCGCCTTAAAGTGGGCTGCAGTTGGCTTCGTAGTCGCTTTCGTGCTCATGCGGCTTTACGATGCAAGCCACATTCATGACGACATTCCGCGTCCTGAATTCAAGCGCCGGCAATCAACCCGCGCAGCATTGGTGCTTGCGATCTTCGCTGCTGCGCTTTCTGCAATGGTGTGGCTGTTAGTCCAGAAGTGGGACTAAAGAAAGGTTGAGGATTGAAGGTTGAGCGCTGAGGGAGCTTCCGATGTATTCCGTCGAAGTTGATCAATCCAAACGAATCGTAGTTTTGAGCGTCGTTAGGCACGTCACCGCCGAAGAAACGCGAGATGCATCCCGGCAGCTCCGCGAAAAACTGGACAACGTCTCGGCCGGCTTTGATGTGCTGGTCGATTTTCGATGGCTCGATTCAATGGAAGCCTCCTCTGCGAAATACATCGGCGAAATCATGGATACGCTTTCGCAAAAGCAGGTCCGTTCGATTACGCGGGTGATTCCGGATCCGCACAAGGACATCGGGCTGAACATTCTTTCCCATTTTCATTACGGACCGGAGATCGAGATTGCCACCTTCGAAAGCTTCGCGGACGCGATTCAGAGCCTGTGCATTCGCGCCGTTGAGGCGCGCGTTAGCGAAGATCCGTCGAAGTGAGCGGCACCAGGTAATTTCCCCCCAAATATTCAACCGTGGCGTTTTGGGTATCGTGTGACAGTAATTTGAGCTTCGTTCCTCGAGGAAGGATTGTCTGCCCGTACGGAATCTTGATCGGAACGGGTTGAACCAGCGTGACAAACTGCGCCGGAGTTGGGGTTGCCGGAGTTGAAACAGGCGTTGCGGTTGGCGTTTCGGTGGCCAGTGGCGGTTCCGCTGGCGAAGGAGTATCGGACGGCGAAGCGCTATTCGACTGGCTAGGCAGCGGAATTACATCGGCCGCAGGTCCGACCGGCTCGATTTTAAGCACCGGATGAATCTCCCAGGCGGTTTTACGCCAGGGATTGTGATACTTGTTAGGATTCACTCGAGTTATCGTTTCACCGACGTCAGCCGCGCCATTGTGTTCGTCATCCCAACATAGATAACCAGTGATGCGGACCTTCACTGCTTTGTGGCCGGTCGATTCGTATTCGAGATCGAACCGACGGAAGAAACCGGCCAGCGCCTGGATGCTTACCTTGTCGTGATAGATGGCGTTCTGAGTACGGGGTGTGATCTCGCAAATGACTGACGTTGGGTCGCCGATGTTCGGTGCGTGCTCCGGAGGTTTTTCGACGATTTCCATATGCCAATCGTGATAGTCCATGTTCCCGCAGTTCGTCGATTCCGGCGGACCGGCATAGGCCAAGCCCATGTAACCCGTCAGTTGCACGATTTCTTTTTCCATCGGGTCAAGTTTCTGGCGTTCCGCGGGTAGCAGATCCTTGCGATGTTTACCTTTTGTCTGCGCATCAAAGTCTCCGACGTATTTCAGGAATCCCGGAATATCGAATGACTTCGGGCTGGCTGGGATTGCGGGGGGCATCGAACGGTTCTTCAGCCGGTTGCGCTCCACGCCGTCGCCGGTCTTGGCGGTTCCGGATTCGCCGGCGCAACCCCACTTTGTTAGATCAAGCTCCCGCAAGTCCCGATCCTGCGAGATCTGCGGCTGGGCGTGTGCAATTTGAAAAAAGCCAAACAGGCTAACGACAAAAATTAAAGCCGGAGTGGGGCGTCTGTACACGTACAGCATCTCCTAACCCATGTAATAGCCGCCGTTCACGTTGAGGACGTGCCCCGTGATGTAGCTCGCCATGGGAGATGCCAGGAATAGCGCTGCATTGACGATTTCACTCACATCACCTAACCGTCCTAACGGAATCTGCTTCTTGAAGTTCTCGGTTACCTCATCCGGCATGCCTTTGCTCATTCCGACGTCGATGAATCCGGGAGCAATGGCGTTGACGGTAATGTTCTGCCGGGCCAGTTCGCGCGCCGAGACTTTGGTTAGGGCGATGATTGCCGCCTTGCTCGAGGAATAATTCGCCTGGCCGAACAATCCCATTTGCCCGCTCACCGACGACAGGTTAATCACGCGACCGTTAGGGCGAAGAACCAGCATCGCCTTTTGGGTGACGTTAAATGTACCGGTCAGGTTAACCCGGATGATACTTTCGAACTCTTCAATCGTCATCTTCTTCATCGTCCGGTCGCGGATGATCCCCGAGTTGTTGACCAGGACATCGAGCCCGCCATGTCGATCTTGTATTTGTTTCATCATCGCGTCGACCTGCGCGGGATTGGTTACATCGCAGTCGACGACGAGGGGATCTTTCAAGTCTTTGGCGACCGATTCGGCGTCGGCTTTGTTTTTCGCTTCCGGATCGGTGATGTAGTTCACGACGCATTTGGCGCCGCGTTCGCCGAAAGCTTTGATCATTTCCGCGCCGATCCCGCGCGAGCTGCCGGTTACGAGTACAACTTTGCCGGTGAAATTTAACGGATCATTCATTGCGATTGAGAATATTTGCGCACAATCAGTGCGGTTGGGAGACCGATCAAACAAATGTGAATGGCAATGGCGAGCGGATCGTTGCCCCACCGATGTTTGAAAGTCGGAAAAACGGTGGGCAGGACAATCCAATACATCACCAGGTAAACGACGATGCCGTAGAGGATTCCGGAGATAGTTGCGTGGCGGGTCAGAAACGGGATTTTTCGGCTGGCCAGATAGAAGATAGAGACCACCACCAGCGCGATGAAGAAGTGGATCGCCAGTCCGAGGGCTGCGGTGTTGAAGCCGCCTTCGAAGGATTGTTTGCCCAGCAAGCCGGCCGTTATTCCTTGAAAGCCGCGAGTGAGCGTCATGCCGCGGCCTAGCCAAATGGCAATGGCCGACGAAATATCCAAGACGCCGACGACCAGCCACGCAGTTACAATAGCCGGGAGAGCCTTCGCCTTGTTCACCAGCCTCGCTACTAGGCGAGAATGGCGTTGCCCGTCAAACGATAACCAATAGACTCTTTCCTCTACGATGGAATCGCCAATTCGGATCCTTACTGCCGTTCCGATCTGCGACGGGCACGACAGCGCAATCAACACGATCAATCTCGAATTTATCCGGCACGGTATCGAAGTCGTATATATGGGGTTCCATCGCTATGTGAGCGATATCGTGCGAACGGCCATCCAGGAGGATGTCGCGGCCATTGGGATATCGAGCTACAACGGGGGGCACATCGAGTTTTTCGCGGACGTCGTTAAGCAACTGAAAGCGCAAGGCGCAGCCGATATCAAAGTTTTCGGCGGTGGCGGTGGAACCATTACTCACGACGACGCTCGCGAGATGAAGCGCAAAGGTGTCGACCAGATTTTCTTCGCCGGCACTTCGTTAACCGAGATGGTCGATTACGTGAAGAAGCATTACGATAAGCCGCGGAAGCTGCCCGCGAAAGCGAAGCCGGATCTGGCGCTTGCGCGGAAGCTAACGGAAATCGAAGAGGCGTTTGCAAATGGGAAGAGGAAACACCGAACACCGAACGCCGAACACCGAACATCGAATGAAGCGAAGCGCTCGCGAGTAATTGGTTTTACCGGACCGGGTGGAGCGGGCAAGACGACGTTGATCGATGAGCTGGTGCTTCGTTTTTTGATGCACGACCGCGATACGCGCATCGCTATTTTGTCGCACGATCCAAGCGTGATCGGAGAAGGCGCGTTGTTAGGCGATCGCGCGACAATGATTAATTCGCAGGACGATCGAGTGTTCATGCGAAGCATGGCTACTCGGGGACAAGCTGGAGGATTATCGCCGGCGACCGAGGATTGCCTGGCATTGCTCGCGCACTCCAATTTCGACTACGTGATCATCGAAACTGTTGGCACCGGCCAGGAAGCATTGCCATTTCGCAATAACCTTGTCGATCAAACCGTGCTGGTCATGAATCCTGATTACGGTGCGCGTTTGCAGTTACAGAAAATCGTTATGCTCGACGTGGCGGACATTGTTGTGGTGAACAAAACAGACCTTGATCGCGCGAAGGCAGCGAGGTCTGAGATCGAACATCGACTGACACAAAACAAGCGCGACCAGCAGATCGTTGCGACCGTTGCAAAACGTCATCGTGATCGTGGCGTGGATGAATTGTTCGAGTTAATTATGAAGAACGGTAGCGACGGCGCGCGAAATCGCGAGTCCGGCTCGGATCGTCACAAATTGGTGCCAGCGCAACGCACTGGCGCTGCCAAGAAGAAAGCGAGGTCAAGATGAGCAAACTGGGAGCAGTTATAGAATCAGTCGAGAAGAGGGAAAAGTTCGTGTTGGAACAAGTCCAGCGTGCTCGAAGCGACCAGCAATTTGCGCAGCAGGTGATGGACCGCTGGAATAAGATCAAGTCCGAGATCCCGGTTTCGAAAACGCCCACCGGTCTGACATTACCCCGTCTGGCATTGCCCGAACTCGATGAGCCGGGCGAGATCGCGCGCTATTTGTTTAGCGAAGGTTTACCGGGCGAGTTCCCGTTTTTGAGCGGCGCGTACAAAGAAATGTACCTCGAGCCTTTGCGCGAGGCCGAGCCGGAGCAGGGGAGCTACGGAAACAAGAAAGCGAAGTCGCCTAACGGATCGAACGGCAAGAAAAACGGCGCGCGTCCTCCGGAAGAACCGACCCGTCTGTTTTCAGGACTCATGCTCGCCGAAGATACGAACAAGCGATTTCATTTCTTGAGCGCACATCAACGCTCGAAACGACTCAGCACCGCATTCGATGGTCCGACGCTTTACGGAATCGACTCCGATGCGGATGGCGTGTTTGGAAAAATCGGCGAAGGCGGCGTTGCCGTCGACACCGTCGAAGACATGGTCCGGTTGTATGACGGATTCGAGATGGGTTCGCCGGATTTTTCGGCGTCGATGACGATCAGTGGTCCCGCGCCGATCATCATGGCGATGTATATCGCGGCCGCCAAACGGCGTTTCGGTCCGGACGTTGTTCCGAATCTGCGCGGCACAATCCAGGCCGACATTTTTAAAGAGGTTCAGGCTCAGAACGAAACGATTTTCCCGATCGAAGCGTCGTTGCGCTTCCTGCTCGACATGATCGAATGGACGAGCGCGAATATGCCGCGCTGGTATCCGGTATCGATCAGCGGCTATCACATCGGTGAAGCTGGCTCGACGCCGATTCAACAAGCCGCTTACACGCTCTCGAACGGATTCGCCTACGTAGAAATGCTGATGGCACGGGGCGCGGATGTGAACGTGTTCGGTCCGCGGCTTTCGTTCTTCCTCGATTGCGGCCTCGACGTTGAATACATCGCGCTTTCGCGAGTTTCTCGAAAGATCTGGGCGATCGGCATGCGGGAAGTTTTCGGTGCGGGTCCACGCGCGCAGATGTTCAAGCTGCACACGCAGACCAGCGGACGTTCGCTCATCGCGGCGGAGTTCAAAAACAACCTAACGAGGACAGCCGCCGAGCTGATGCTGGCCTACATGAATGGGACGAACTCGTGCCACTCGAACAGCGCTGACGAACCTTTCACCACGCCTAGCGAAGAATGGATCCGTCTTGCCGCGCATGGCCAGGCCATCCTGCTCGAAGAATCCGGCATCTTTAAGCATACGATGAACATGCTGAGCGGTTCGCCCGGGATGAAAGCGGTGGAGCGCGCGGTGGAGAAAGCGATTCTCGATGAATTTCGCGAGATCGAATCGCTCGGCGGCGTGATGGGCGCCGTGGAGAATCGGTACCAGCGCAGCCAGATCCAGAACGCGGCCCATCGTTATGAGCAGCAGATTTACGACGGCACCCGGCCGATCGTCGGGTTAAACCGGTACCGTAATGGTGCGGACGATATGCCGGAGGTCGAGCTGGCGCGGACACCGCGCGCGAAGCAGCAACTGCAGGTCGATCGTCTGACGAAGTTCAAAAAGAAAAACGCGCCCAAAGCCAAGGCTGCACTCGATAAGCTGGCGAAAGTCGTCGAGCAGGGCGATAACAGCTTCCCGGCGTTGCTCGAAGCGGTCGAAGTCTGTTCGTTAGGCCAGATCAGCGAACGTTTGCAGGAAATCGTCGGCCGGTTCCGGCCGATGGTGTAAGATCGCCAGGATTTAACAGCATTCAGCTGGATTTCAGAACGACCAATCCTGTTAATTCCGTGATTCCCGTCTAGTTCAATGTCGACGTTGCAAGGCGGAGAAAGCGCACGCAGTCGGATCGCATGGCGGCTGCTGCCATTTCTCTTCCTGCTTTACATCGCGAACTATATTGATCGAACGAACATCGCCTACGCGAAGCTCGGGATGAAAGGCGATCTTGGGCTAACCGACTCCACGTTTGGAACGGCCAGCGGAATTTTTTTTATTGGCTACTTCGCCCTGCAAATTCCTGGCGCGCTGTTGGCCGAGCGCTGGAGCGCACGCTGGTTGCTCGCATTGACATTGATCACCTGGGGCGCGTTCACAACCCTGACGGCGTTCGTGCACACGCCGTATCAGCTCTACAGCGCGCGTTTTTTGCTCGGCGCAGCTGAAGCGGGATTTTTTCCGGGCGTGATCGTTTATCTGTCGCATTGGTTTACGACCCAGGATCGCGGCAAAGCGATCGCGCGATTCATGGCTGCCATACCGATTGGTTTCATGATTGGCGGTCCGATGGCGGGCATGATTCTCGGCGTGCACTGGCTGAATCTCGCGGGCTGGCGCTGGCTTTTCCTGATGGAAGGAGTGCCCGCGATAATTTTCGGCGTCGCGACAGTATTTTATCTGCCTGATTGGCCTAACGAGGCCTGTTGGTTGACGAAGGCGGAACGCGATTGGATCAATGCGCGGCTCGATGACGAACGGGCCGCGAAAGCCCACGTTGAGCGGATGTCGATCTGGCAAGCACTGCGGCACCCGGCGGTCCTCATTTTGACGACGGCATTGGTCTTCACTTATCTCGGCGGCTACGCGTTTTGGTTTTGGTTTCCAACGATCCTGCAACGCTCAACGGGGTGGACCGATGTGCGACTAATCGGTTGGATCGGCGCAATTCCTTTTGCGTGCGCAACGCTTGCACTTCTGTTTGTCGGCTGGAGTTCGGACCGAATGCACGAACGGCGATGGCATTTCGTAGTCCCCCAACTGGCCGCAGCGCTAGCGCTCGGTGCGTGGTTTTTTCTTCCGCATTCGAACACGCTGCTCGTCGTGTTGTGCAGCATTATCGGTATGGGCACAGTCGCCTACTTCCCGGCCTTCTTTACCTTGCCCTCCGAATTTCTGACCAGCGCTGCAGCGGCCGCAGCAATAGGCTTTATCAATGCTGTCGCCAGCGTCGGCGGAGGATATGGTGGACCAAAAATTTTCGGAGAGCTGAGTCAACGAACCGGATCATTCAACACCGGCTTTGTCGTAATGATTGCATGCTGGGTGATTGGGTCGTTTTTGGTGCTGGTTTGCCCGCGTCAAAAACCATCGCCGTAAGCTGAACGGACGGCCTGCAACATGGCGATTATGAACTTCTTGGCTTGTGGCCTGCTTTGTCGAGACGCGTGTTGAAAGCTCTCCCGGCTCTCATTGGCTTATTGTTGTCTGCAACCGGCGCAAGTGCGGCAATGATATATACCTATGATTTTCCGGGTAATCCCGGTTCCGGGTTGTTTGCAAATCAAACCAACCACACCCAGCCTACGGGGGCGACGTTCAGCGATTTCACCCGCAGTGGAGGCCTCACCCCACTTCCGGGTGCCTCGTCCAATAACGTTTTCGCGACCCAAAATTGGAACCTGACGGGTAGTATCGATACTACTCAGTATGAGGGTTTTTCGATCACAGCGACGGCAGGTTACCACCTGAACCTTACCAGCCTGACTTTTGACCTGCAGCTGAAGCCCAGTGGGCCAGCCAATTTCCGAGTTGGATTATTTCTGAACGGCTCGTCCACCGCCTACGCCACTTTCGACCTCACTCCCACAACGACCATGACCGGATACAACTTCGACTTCACGGACCTGGTCGATGCCGATAACATAACCTCGGCGTCGTTCAGATTTTTCGGGTGGAATGCAGGCGCCACCGGAGGTGGAATATATCTCGATAACGTCGCGACGTTCGGGGCTATCACTAATGCGCCGGAAGTGAATCCATCGCTGGCCGTTGGTCTGCTGCTCATGTGTATCCTAACCGAGCGCGGCTTTCGCCGAATCCGTGCCCGCACTTCGCACCGATCACCTGCCGTCGACAGTTAGGCCTGACGCTTTCGCGATTAACGCACCGATTTGTTGACGTGGCGGAAATGCTGACGGTATTGGCCCGGGGCAATCTTCAGCGTTCGCTGAAAGACGTTGCGCATTGAATTCACGTTTCCGAATCCGCATTCGGCGGCAATCGAGTCCATGCTGTTTTGACTTTCCTCGAGGCGGCGTCGCGCCGCTTCGACGCGAAGGCGTTCGACAAACTTTGCCGGTGTTGTTTTCATCTCGGCGTTGAACACGCGCGCGAAATTTCGCGGGCTCATGGCAACGCGTTGCGCGAGCACTTGAACAGTGAGCGGCTTGCGCAAATTCTCCAGCACCCACGCTTCTAATTCTCGCAATGGTTTGCGATCCGTGAGCTGAAGCGACAGTGCGGCGCTGAATTGCGACTGGCTGCCGGGCCGACGCAAATAAAGTACGAGATTGCGGGCAACCTGCAGAGCGAGCCGCGATCCGTGATCTTCTTCCACCAGGGCGAGGGCGAGATCCATTCCCGCTGTTACGCCGGCCGAGGTGTAAACATTTTCATCGCGCACAAAAATTGGGTCGGGATCCACTTTGGCGCGCGGCGCGCGTTTGATCAGCGTCTGGCACCAGTTCCAGTGCGTGGTGGCGCGCCGTCCGTCGAGCAGACCCGCGCGAGCCAGTAACATCGCTCCGGTGCATACCGAACCGATGCGACGGGTGCGCGGCGCGATTCGTTTCAGCCACCGTACCGCATCGAGATGGACTTCGTTTTGTTCGATGTCGTCACCGCCCGCGACCAGCAAAGTGTCGATCTTGCCGTGCGCCTGGCGGAATGTTTTGTGTGCGGTGAATTGCAATCCGCAGTTGGCGGTTAGGCTGCGATGCGCGCCGACACTGACGATTTCCACCCAGTATATTGGCGGCCGGCCGGGATTTGCTTTGCGGAACATGTCGGAAGCCCGCGCGAAAACCTGGAGTGGCCCGACGAGGTCGAGGATTTCGGTGCCATCTCCCGCGACAAAGACGATCCGTCGAGTGGGTCGCCCGGCAGATCCATTTTGCTGAATCGAAGCGCGTTTCGATCTCACTGCGCGGAATGGCTAACGAATTTATCGGGAGCCGCGTCGAACATCTTCTTCTCGTCAGTGGAACAGAAGTAATAAGTGGCGCCGTTAAAAGTAGACTTCGGCGCAATCTTTGGATCGACATCCATCGAGCAGATGGCGCAGAGCGGATGTTCCCTTGTGGAGACCAGCGCTTTGGCGTAGAGCTCGTTAGACTCCGCGTTCATCCAGCCTTGTCCCTGGTATTCCATGTTGTAAGCGGTCTTTTGGGCAACCTCGCGGCCGTAATAACGCTCGACGACGCGCAACGCGAGATCGATACCGGATGAGAGTCCGCCGGCCGTTGCCAGATTTCCATTTTCAACGAAACGCGCGCCCCGTTTGAGGTGAATATCGGGGAAGGTCATCGCGAAACGCGAAAACGCGCCGTGATAAGTGGTCGCGGATTTACCAGAGAGCAGGCCCGTCTTCGCAAGCACGAATGCACCGGTGCAAACCGACATGGTGACGTCGGTCGTTTTGGAACTCATCTTTATCCAGTCGAGGACTGCCGGGCTCGGGTCGCTTTGCGCCGGAATAACAATGACTTTGGCAGCCGGCGCATCGGCGATCGAGTAATCAGGGACGACCTGCATACCGCCGGTGGTGCGAATCGGTTTGGTCGTTTCAGCAACGGTGTAGAGCCGGAACGGCATATCGGTCCGGCTCGGAATCACCGTATCTTGGAATACTTCCCAGGGTCCGCAGAAATCAATGACCTGCGCGCCATCGGAGATCAGGAACGCGACGGGAATCTGCTCTTTTTCGGGCGCTTTGAGTGGGCCGCATTCAGCGCGTGCGACAGTGGCGGCGAGCAAACCGACGAGGAGGATGGCGAGGGTTGCGAGAACGATAATGCGCACGGCTCGATGAATGAAAACGACTGCGGTGGTGAGGTGGAATGTTCTATTCATGACCCTACGTTGAGACCGAAGCGTAATGGCAGCAATGACAACAATCATCATATTCCTGCCACATCGTTCTTGCCGGCTGTAGCGTCCGCTGTCTCAGCGGTTCAGCGGACCGACTTGTCATTTGCGCTAACGACAGCGCACGCCACAGCACGAAGACGATGCTGGTCGTCGGAGGATAGCTCTACTGTGCGACCTCGAACGGAACGCCGGTTTTCGCTCGCACGTTTTCTTCAGTGACTCCGGGCTGAAGCTCGATCAGAACAAGGCCGCCGCCCTTTTTCACTTCGAAAACGCAGAGCTCGGTAATGATGAGGTTCACTACGCCAAGCCCGGTGATCGGCAGAGTGCATTTTGGGATAATCTTTGGGCTTCCGTCCTTCGACGTATGTTCCATCACCGCGACCACGCGTCTTACTCCGGCGACGAGGTCCATTGCGCCGCCAGGGCCCTTGATCATTTTCCCCGGGATCATCCAGTTGGCGATGTCGCCTTTGTCTGTCACCTCAAACGCGCCAAGGATCGCGAGATCGATATGACCGCCGCGAATCTGAGCGAAGGAATCCGCGCTGGAGAAGAACGCCGAGCCTGCCATGGTCGTTATCGTTTGTTTGCCGGCGTTGATCAGGTCGGGATCTTCCTTGCCTGGCTGCGGGAACGGTCCGATGCCTAACAAACCGTTCTCGGACTGCAGCGTCACGTTCATCCCTTCGGGGATGTAGTTCGCCACGAGTGTGGGAATGCCTATCCCGAGATTGACGTAATACCCATCGCGCAGTTCTTTGGCCGCGCGCTTCGCAAGGAGATCGCGTACGCCGGACCCAGCTTTTGCTACCGTCGCGCCCTGCACCGTGCGGAATTCGATTCTCTTTTCGTATTTCGCGCCCTGCAAAATGCGATCGACGTAAATGCCCGGCGTGTGGATTTGGTCGGGATCGAGTTCGCCGACCTCATGAAGTTCTTCGACCTCGGCGACGCAAATCTTGCCGCAGGTTGCGATCATCGGATTAAAGTTCCGGGCCGTCTCGCGAAAGATGAGGTTACCCGACTTGTCGCCTTTCCAGGCTTTCACGAGTGAAATTTCCGCGGTGATTCCGGGTTCGAGAACGTAATCCGCGCCGTTGAATTTCTTGGTCTCTTTTCCTTCAGTGAGTTTTGTTCCAAACCCCGTGCGAGTGTAAAACCCGGGAATTCCTGCGCCACCTGCGCGCAATCGTTCCGCCAGAGTTCCCTGCGGAATCAGTTCGAGCTCGAGCTCGCCCGACAAGACCTGGCGCTCAAATTCTTTGTTCTCACCGACGTACGACGCCATCACCTTCTTCACCTGACGCGTCGTCAACAGGACACCCATTCCGAAATCGTCCACGCCGGCGTTGTTTCCCACAATCGTTAGGCCTTTGACGCCGCTGTCCCGCAACGCTGCGATGAGGTTTTCGGGAATTCCGCACAATCCGAACCCGCCGGCGGCGATGGTCATGTTGTCGTGAAGCAGACCGTCGAGCGCAGTTTTGGCGTCAGCATAGACCTTGTTCATGCGAAAGACTGAACTGTGAAGTTCACATCGCGGCTTCGCAAGCGAAGTTCTGGGGAGCGGTCGCCGCGGCCACCTGGCGAGGCGCGTTCGCCCTCCCGGAAAACCGCGATTGGCGTTCTTGCTCCGGCTAGATTCGCTGGCAAGATAGAACCTTTCCATTTTTTCACATGACCACGTCACTCGCCCATCAGCTCGCCGATTATGCCTGTTCGTTGAATTTCGAAGATCTTTCCAAGGACGTTGTTCACGAAGTGAAACGCCGTGTGATCGATTCCATCGGCTGCGCGCTCGGTGCGTGGGATGAAGAGCCGTGTGTTATCTCACGCAAGGTCGCGTCTCAATTCTCGGCCGAGAACGGATCGACAATCATCGGCACGATGCACAAGGCGCCGCCGGATTGGGCCGCGTTCGCGACCGGCTGTTGTATTCGTTATTTCGATTACAATGACACATATCTTTCCAAGGAACCGGCGCATCCGAGCGACAACCTTGCCGCCGTGTGCGCGGTCGCCGAAAGCGTAGGAGCCACCGGCCGCGAAGCGATCACGGCAGCTGCGATTGCCTACGAAGTGCAGTGCCGCCTGTGCGATGCGGCGAGTATTCGTGCGCGCGGTTGGGATCATCCGACTTACGGCGCATTTTCAACCGCCCTCGCCGCGGCAAAGCTGATGAAACTCGACGCGGAACGTACCCGCCACGCAATCAACATCGCCGGCGTAAATTGCGCGGCCTTCCGACAGGCGCGAGTAGGGGAACTTTCGCATTGGAAGGGTGTGGCGTTCGCCAATGCCGCGCGGCATGGTGTTTACGCCGCGTTGCTGGCCCGCGCGGGAATGACCGGCCCGGCGCCGATTTTTGAAGGCCAGATGGGGTTCGAGAAGGAACTCGGCGTTTCGTTAGGTAATATTGCGGAAGTGTTCGACAAGTCGAAAGCCGCCATGGACGGCATGGGCCCCGCGTCGATGATCCTGAAGACCAGCATCAAGTACTGGCCGGCGGAATATCACAGCCAAAGCGCGATCGAAGCCGCGCTGTTTTTGCGCGCCGAGATCGGCGATCCGGCGAAGATCCAATCGGTCCGGATCGAAAGTCACGATGCTTCGGTCGACATCATCGGAAGCGAACCGGAGAAATGGAAGCCGGAGACCCGCGAGACCGCTGATCACAGTCTGCCTTACATCACGGCGATCGCGTTGATCGACGGCGAAGTCACCGACAAACAATTTCAGCCTGAGCGTTTCATGGATCCGACGATCTGGAAGTTTCTCGAGAACGTCACGGTGCAACGCAATAATGAGTTGAGTGCGCTCTACGCGAAAGCGGTGGCGAACATCGTGCACGTGACGCTCCAGGACGGTCGCGAATTGACCAAGCGAGTAGATTATCCGTTAGGGAACGCGTTGAATCCGGTAAGCGACAAACAGCTCGAAGGAAAGTTCAACGCTCTGGTCGTTCCCGCTCTGGGGGAAGCGAGCGCGGCGAAGATCGTCGATCTTGGCTGGAGGCTGGATGAATCGAAGAGCGTGAACGATCTGCTCAATAGTTGCGTGATGCGATGAAGAGCAAAGGCGCAGCGTTACGGGAATTAATCGCCGAAGGCGCGGTGATGATGCCCGGTGTGCCTAACGCCTCGATGGCTCGTCAGGTCGAACGGGCCGGCTTCGACGCTGTATATATTAGTGGCGCCGGAATCGCCAATAGCACGGCTGGAGTTCCCGATATCGGGCTTCTGACGCTAACCGAAGTTGCGCGTCTGGCCGGCTTTGTCGCCGGCGCGGTCAAGATCCCGGCAATCGTCGATGCGGACACAGGGTTCGGCGGAGCCGAGAACGCAGCGCGGACAATCCGCGAGCTTGAGGCCGCCGGCCTGGCGGGTTGTCACATCGAAGACCAGGAATTCCCGAAACGGTGCGGTCATCTCGCCGGGAAGGAAATTGTCGATTCGGATGAGATGGTTGGTCGGATCAAGGCAGCCGTTGCCGGCCGGCGTGATGAGAACTTCATGATCATCGCGCGGACCGACGCGCGCGCGGTGGAAGATTTTGACGGCGCGGTGAAACGAGCGCAGGCCTACGTGAAGGCCGGTGCAGACGGAATTTTCCCCGAAGCGTTGCAAAGCGCCGACGAGTTCCGCGATTTCGCGAAGGCGGTAAAGGTCCCGTTGCTGGCCAACATGACCGAGTTCGGAAAAAGCCCGCTTCTTACGTTTAAAGAACTGTCAGAGTTGGGTTACCGGATGATCATTTATCCGCAGAGCGCTTTTCGTGTATCCATGAAAGCGACCGGAGAATTTTTGCGAGCGCTGAAAAAGGCCGGCACACAAAGCGATTGGATCGAGAAGATGCAGACGAGGAAAGAACTTTATGAGTTGCTCAGATACGATCCGGCTGCGGAAAGCTGGACCGGTGAATAACTTTTGACGCGTCTAGGTTGTTGAACGTTTGCGATTCGCGAGTAAGAAGATGGACCACCGATGAGCACAGAACAGAAACCAGCATATAGCCCCGGGTTGGCCGGCGTAATCGCGGGCGAAACCCAGATCTGTTGGGTCGACCCGAACGCCGGGTTGATGTATCGCGGCTACGACATTCATGAGATGGCGGAGAAAGCCAGCTTCGAGGAAGTGGCCTACCTTCTCCTCAACGGCGAACTGCCGAACTTCGAGCAGCTTGGAAAATTCAGCCGCGAGATCGCGTCGCAACGCAGTCTGCCCGGAGAAGTGATCAATGCGTTGCGGTTGATGCCGAGCGACACCCATCCGATGGACATGCTCCGCACCGGTGTTTCGATGCTCGGCGCCTTCGACAAGGAATTAAACGATAACTCGCACGACGCCAACGTTCGTAAAGCGATTCGGTTAATCGCCAAAACATCGACGCTGATCACCGATGGGTTTCGCATTTCGCAAGGCGAGGAGCCGTTGCCGGAAAAACCGGATCTCACCCAGGCGGGAAATTTCTTTTACAAGCTGAACGGCGAAGTTCCGCCGAATTGGCAGATCCGCATGATGGACACGATTTTCATCCTGTATGCGGACCACGAATTCAACGCTTCAACTTTCGCGGCGCGCGTAACCGCTTCGACGTTGGCCGATATTTATGCGGCGGTGACTTCGGCATGCGGAACGCTGAAAGGTCCGCTACACGGCGGCGCTAACGAGGAATCAATGAAGATGCTCGACGAGATCGGGACGCCCGATAAAGCCGAGAAGTGGCTGATGCATAAGCTCGAGACCAAAGGCAAGGTGATGGGCTTCGGACATCGCGTTTATAAGAAGGGCGATTCGCGGGTGCCGATCATGCGCGAGATCGCGCGCGACCTTGGCAAGCGTACCGGCAAGGAACAATGGGTGCCGATTTGCGAGAAGCTCGAGGAAGTGATGGATCGCGAGAAACAACTTTGCGCGAATGTCGATCTTTACGCGGCGCCAGTCTTCGTGATGCTCGGATTCAAGCCAGAGCTGAACACTCCGCTGTTCGCCGCATCGCGCGTCGCGGGATGGTGCGCTCACGTGGTTGAGCAGCACGATCACAATCGTTTGATTCGTCCGCGTTCCCTCTACACCGGGCCGCAATTGCGCAAGTATCCGGGCACGCCGAAGAACGGCGCGTAAGTCGCGACGTCGATGTCCGAAAAGTCGCTGCAGGAACAGTACGCGCCTAACAACGCTTGTTTCGGCTGTGGCCCGGCCAATCCAGAAGGCCTCCACATTCGCAGCTTTCCGAAAGGCGACGAAGTCGTTGCCGATTGGCAGCCAGAGGAAAAATACGAAGCGTTCCCCGGGGTGTTGAACGGCGGGATCATCGGTGCACTGCTCGATTGTCACTGCAACTGGACCGGCGCTTATCATTTAATGAAGCGAGCGGAGGACGATCACGCGCCCTGCACAGTCACCGCCGAGTACTGGATTAAACTCCTTCGACCGACGCCAACTGACGGACCGGTCCATCTGTCCGCCAAAATTGTC
>JADMIO011280095.1_pt1 | contig 18628 bp, 16 predicted proteins | sample 8958161 | NCBI WGS metagenome assembly JADMIO01 (sample SAMN16585339, study PRJNA669376) | soil metagenome | isolation source: Crop rotation soil | place: USA: Cullars Rotation, Alabama | collected 2011 | reverse complement strand
GCAGCGTCGGCGACGTGATCGCCCTGGGCTCCCAAAGCAGCAACGCGAGCGCGTCGAGCACGCGTTCGCGCGGATGATGCAGCGCGCGCGCCGAGATGAGCGCGCGTGGCCCCAGCACTTTGAGGTTCACGAGGGCGTTGCGCACGGGCGACGTCTCGGGCCACTTGGCGATCGGGCTGGCCGCGTAGTCGTCGGCGCTGTGGAAACGGGTGCGCAGGCGGCGTTCCTCGATCCAGACCCAGGTCTGCCACGCGAGGTCGCGGATCCGCGCGTGCGCGGTGTCGAGGAATTCGCGGGCTAGATCGCTGCGCTCGGGATGGAGCTTGAACGCCGTGCCGATGCCGTGATGGCCGCAGACCTCGCGCAGCCACGGGGAGTCTTCCGCGTGGGCGATGCGCTGCAGCCGGCGATGCCGCTCCTGGACGCTGCGGTGATACTGTCCGTAGGCGACCAGCACGGCGTCGCCGAGCGCGAGCTGCGCTTTCGCGATGTTGCGGGCCGTGAAGTCGGCGTCACCCGGCGTAAACGAAGCGCGTAGCAGCCGCTCGCGCGCGAAGAGCAGCCCGCTCGCGCGGTTCATCAACAGGCGCGTCGCCTCGGCGAGCGGGATGCGCTCCGCCGCGCGATGGTGCGCGCAATCGGCGAGGAGCGATTCGTCGCCGACGAGCCAGCGGTGCCCGGCGACCAGGTCGTAGGAAAACATGCTCACCGGACTCGCGGCGATCTCGCGGAGCGACGTGATCTTGAATTCCACCTCGAGGCCGGCCTGCGGCGTGAGGATCTCACCGAGCACGTGCAGCGCCTGCCCATGGATCTTTTCGTTGAGATGCCGGTTGCCGCGCAGGCAGACATAGAACTCGAGGTCGTTGTAGGGCTTGTCGCCCGCCGGGGTGCGGAGGACGCCGCCTTCGCCCCGGCCATAGCCGCCGCCGAGGAGCACGGCTTCGAGTTTGCGGGCGGGAATCAGGCCGCGAATGCCCGCGGCGATCTTCGCGCACGAGCGGGCGAGGTGCGCTTCGAGCTCAGCCGAGCCATCGAGCGTGAAGCGCGACCCTGCCGGGGTAGGGTCGCCGCTCGTCGGCGGACCTTCGCGATTGTCATGCGTGCTGGGTGACGGCCCCGCGGCGAGCGCGGGCCCTACCAAAGTATCGGTGCTCATGTTGTGACCGCTTCCCGGTGCATCGCCCAGCCGGCCTTGAACCCCGCGCGGCGCGCGCAGCGTTGCTCCCAGCGGATGCGCACCGCTTTCGGCCATTCGCGGAGGCGGTGCGTGCGCTGGCAGTAGGCGAGGTCGCGTCGCGCGTCGCTCAGCCAGCCAAGGCCGACGCGCCAGGGCATCACGAACGGCTCGATGCGGCCGTTCCAGACCGCGGCGAGCGCCCACGCTTCGCCGAAGCTGCGCTTGTAGGCCTGGCGCGGCGTGTAGTTGTGCGAGTGCATCGCCACCGACTCTTCGCAGTAAACGATCCGGTAGCCCTGCGCGCGGCACCAGCGCGTGTATTCATCGTCCTCGGAATACTGCATCGATTCGAGGAAGCCGCGCTTCGCCCAGATGTCCTTGCGAAGGCCGCTGCTCACCATGCTGAAAAAATGATCCCACTGGTCCGACTCGCGTTGCGGGCCAAAGCAGCGCTCGTAGTCGTGGGCGAACGGCGCCTCGCAATCCGGTCGCGGGATCTGCCGGCCGAACGTCGCCGCCACCTGCGGATCGCGCAGTCCCTCGGCGAGGGGCCGCAGCCAGTTCGGGCCCTGGGGCGTCGCGTCGGCGTTGAGGAAGATCACCGTGTCGGTTTCCGCGAGCGTCATGCCGTGGTTCATCACGCGGCTGGGCTGGTAGTCGTGCGGCAGGATCTGGATGAAATGCTTCGGCTGCGCGGCGCGAATCAGGTCGACCGAGCCGTCGGTGGAACCGGAATCGATGACAATCAGCTCCCAGTTGCGATAGTCCTGGGTCCGCAACGCCGGCAGGGTGTCGCGCAACGCCCACGCCTCGTTGTAGGAACGCATCACGATGGTGACCCGGGGATCGCTCATGGCCCAAGGATAAGTCGTTCCTGCGGCGCGCGACATGGGGTCCGGCCCGCCTACGGCGTAGGTCAGGACCCACTCACCCCGCACGCTGCCGGCTGCTAGTCTGGCGTCACGTCATATGTCCATGTCGCCCGCCAAGCATTTCCCGATCGCGCTTTCGATCGGCATCATGGCCTGGAACGAGGAGAAGTCGATCGCCACGACGCTCGACTCGCTCTTCCGGCAGTCCGTGTTCCAGAAGCTCTGCGCCCGCCACGAACAGTGCGAGATCGTCATCGTCGCGAACGGCTGCACCGACCGCACCGTGCCCGTGGTGCGCGATTATCTCGAAAAGATGTCGCGGAGCCACGAGTGGCGCGACGGCTTCACGGCGCGCGTGGTCGACGTGCCCGAGCCCGGCAAATGCAATGCGTGGAACCGTTTCGTCCACGAGTTCTCGTCGCTCGAGGCGCGTTATCTCTGCCTGATGGACGCGGACATCGTGTTCCATCACCTCGACTCGATCTACAGCCTGATGACGACGCTTGAGCGCAAGCCCGGCGCGAGTGCCTCGTCCGGCCGGCAGGTGAAGGACATCCTGTTCAAGGAGCGGAAAACGCTCCGCGAGCGCATCTCGCTCGCGACGTCGAATCTCTCCGCCGCCGGCCAGAACGGCATGCTTTGCGGCCAGCTCTACTGCCTGCGCGCGAACGTCGCGCGGAATATCTTTCTCCCGCGCGGACTCGGGGCGGTGGAGGACGGTTTCATCAAGGCCGCGGTCTGCACCGATAATTTCACGCGCGCGTCGGATCCGTCGCGCGTCGTGCCCGCGCCCGACGCCGCGCACATCTTCGAAGCCTACGTTTCGCCGGCCGTCGTGCTGAAGAACCAGAAGCGGCAGATGATCGGCCAGGCGACCGTTTACGTGCTGGTCGAGCATTTGAAGCGGCTGACCTTCGAGCAGCGGTGCCTGCTGGCCGACACGCTGCGGCAGATGGAGGCGCGCGATCCCGACTGGCTGAAAAAAGAAGTCGGCCGGCACCTCGCGACGCATCCGCGTTTCTGGCAGCTTTTCCCCGGCGTGCTCACGTTCCGTTTCCAGCGGCTCGCGAAGATGCCCGGCTGGCGGAAGCTCACGCACCTGCCCGCGACAATGGCGGGCTTCGGCGTGACGTTGCTCGCGTGCTACCGCGCGCACCAGGTGCTGCGGGGCGGCCTGACGGAGTATTGGCCGAAGGCGACGCGGCAAACGATTCTCAGCGTTCCGCAGGTGGGAACCAAGTAAGGCGATTCGCTCTTGCCCATGGAAACCAAGCACATCCTTGCGCTCATCATTCTGCTGATCATGACCTGCGGCGGCGTGTCGCTCGCGCTGATCTCGCACCGCGTCCGCGCGGTCATGTTCTTCCTGCTCGTCTTCGGCGTCATCTACACGGAGCGGATGGACGTTAATTTCTTCGGCGACTACTGGTATCGCGGCACGGCGCGCGGCATCGAGATCTCGCTGCTGGATATCATGTCGCTGAGCATCCTCATCGGCGAACTGCTCGCGCCGCGTTACCGCGAGCGCCGCTGGTTCTGGCCGGTGGGCCTGGGCTTCCTGGCACTCTACGCCGTCTATTGCACGGCCTCGGTGATCGGAGCGGAGCCCAAGCTCTATGGTGTGTGGGAGCTGACGAAGGTGTTTCGCAGCATCCTCCTCTTGATGGCCTGCGCGATCTACGTGCGCTCGCGTTTCGAGCTGGGCATCCTCGTGTTCGCGCTCGGCTGCGCGGTCGGGGTCGAGTCGATCTACGGCATCAAGCAGCGCCTCGTCGACGGCAGCTTCCGCGTGCCCGGCACGCTCGACCACGAGAACAGCCTTTCCATGTATCTCTGCACTGTCGGGCCGGTGCTGCTCGCCGCCGCGCTGGCCGACTGGTCCAAGTGGCTGCGGGCCTTCGCGGGCCTGGCGTGCGCGGTGGCGGCGGTGACCGAGTTGCTGACGATTTCGCGCACGGGCATCCCGACCTTCGCGCTCGGCATGATCGGCGTGACGTTCGCGTGCATCAGTTGGAAGATCACGCGCCAGAAAATCCTCATCGGCTCCGTCGTCGCGGTCGCCGCAGCCGCGCTGATCGGCGCGACGTGGGACCAAGTGGCGTCGCGCTACATGTCGGCCTCGTTGAAGGAGGAATACCTCGACGAGCAGAGTGAAGGCCGCGGCGTTTACTGGCGCTGGGCGATGGCGATCGTGGACGACCATCCCTACGGCGTCGGGCTGAACAACTGGTCCTATTACGTGAGCAAGACCTACGGCCCGCGGCTCGGCTACAACTACGAGGACTACGACGAGATCAAGGTCGAGCCGCAGATGGCGGACCTCCCGAGCATCCAGTTCGCGGCGCCGGCGCACAGCCTCGCGGCGCTGACGATCGGCGAGCTCGGGATCCCGGGCATCATCCTTTTGCTCCTGATGTTCATGCGGTGGTTCCAGCTGGGCGCGACCTTCCTCTGGAATCGCCTCAACTCCGACCCGATGCATCGCCTTGGCATCGGCTGCCTGTTCGCGACGTGGGGCATGTTCGTGCACAGCCTGACCGAGTGGACGTATCGGCAGACGAGCCTGATGTTCGCCTACCACATCCTCGCGGGCACGATGGCGGCGCTGTATTTCCACCGCCGCGAGCAGAAGAAAATCGCCGCCGCCGAGCGGGACGAGGAGCGCCTGGAGAACGAGGAAGTCGAGATCGAGGTCGAGGTGGAGGAAATTCCTGAACCGACGCGCTGACCCATGCGAATCGCTCACCTGTTACGCAAATACAACCCCGCGGAGTGGGGCGGCACCGAGACGGTGGTGCATCAACTCGCCCAAGGCCTGCGCCGCGAAGGTGTCGACTCGGTCGTGCATTGCCCGCGCCTGCCGGCGAACGGCGCTGGCGCGCACGCGGTCGATCCGCTTGTGACTGCCGGTTGCACGGTGCGTCGTTTCAACGCCGTCGTTCCCATCTGGGGCATCTCGGCGGAGCAGAAGCGGCAGATGATCTCCGTCGGCGGCAACCTGATGTCGTTCGACCTGATTCGCACGCTCTGGACCTCGCACCAGTCGGTCATCCACTCGCATGCGCTCGGGCGCGTCGGGGGGATCGGGCTCACCGTGGCGCGGAAAAAGAAAATTCCCTTCGTCGTGACGGTGCATGGCGGCGTCTACGACCTGCCGGAGTCCCTGCGGAAAAGTTTCAATTCGCCGCAAACGCGCGGCTTCGAGTGGGGCAAGCCCTTCGGCATGCTGCTCAGCGCGCGGAAGGTCCTGACCGACGCGGACGCGATCATCACGGTGAACGCGCGCGAGGCGTCCTTGATCAGCCAGAAGCATCCCGACCGCCGCGTGATCGTGCATCCGAACGGCGTGGCGGCCGAGGTCTACGAGGTCGATCATCGTGCTGCAGCGCGCGCCGCTTTTCCGCAGATCGTCGGGCGCAAGGTGTTCCTCTCGCTCGGCCGCATCGACGGCGTGAAGAACCAGGGCTTTCTCGTCGAGCAGATGCCGGAGCTGATTCGCCGTTACCCGGGTGTGCTGCTCGTGCTCGCCGGCGCGATCACCGACGAAGCCTACGGCACAGCGCTGAAGCTGCGGATCGCCGACCTGAATCTTGGCAATCACGTGCTGCTCACCGGCAAATTACCCCCGGCCGACCCGCGGCTGATCGGGCTCATGCAGGAGGCGAAGGTCGCGTTGCTGCCGTCGATCTCCGAGACCTTCGGCCTCGTGATCCTCGAGGCGTGGGCGGCGGGCACGCCGGCGATCTCGAGTCGCACGTCGGGTGCGAGCGCGCTGATCGACCACGGCGAGAACGGCTGGCTCTTCGATGTCGAGAAGCCGGAGGGACTTTTCCACGCGCTCAACGCGGCGCTGCTGAATCCGGCCGCGCGCGAGCGCGTGACCGCGACGGCGCGGCAACGCGTGGTCGCCGACTACGACACCCGCATTCTCGCGACGCGGATGAAGCATCTCTACGAAAATCTACAGGAGGAACGCCATGCGCACCGTGATCATCCGTGACGACGATACCAACGCCCTCACGCCCGTCGACTGCCTGGAACGCCTTTACCGGCCATTCCTCGCGCGCGGCCTGCCCGTAAACCTCGCGACCATCCCCGAAGTGCGCACCGACGTGCGCCTGCCGAACGGCCGCCTCGAGGGCTTCCTTCCGCAGCGCCCGAAGCACGACCTCGGAGATACGGTGGCGCTGGCGGTCAACGCCGAGCTGACGGCGTATCTGCACGCGAACCCCGGCTACTGCGTGGTGCAGCACGGCTGTTATCACGATCATTTCGAGTTCGATCGCACGGATCGCGCGGAGATTGTGCGCCGCCTCGACCTCGGGGCGCGCCGGCTGGCGGAGGCGGGTTTCCCGGCGGTGAACGCGTTCGTCGCGCCGCACGACAAGTTCTCGCGCATCGCCTACGAGGAAGTCGCGAAGCGCTTCCGCGTGATCTCGTCGGGCTGGTTCGAGTGGCGTCGGATTCCTCGCGCGTGGTGGCCGCTTTATATCGCGAAGAAATTCCTCGGCCGGCCGCACTGGCGCGTCGGCCAGACGCGGCTGCTCAGCCATCCCGGCTGCCTCCTCTCGTATACGCGCCCGCCCGCGACCATGCTCGACACGATCAAGCAGGCGGTCGCGAGCCAGCAGGTCACGGTCCTCGTGACGCACTGGTGGGAGTATTTCCGCAACGGTCACGCCGACGAGGCTTTCGTCGGCGCGTTGCACCAGACGGCCGAGTGGCTCGCGTCGGAGCCGGACATCCAGGTGATCTCGTTCGAGGATCTGGCCCGCGGTGGGACGGCGCGACGCGCGGCGAAAGTCGCGCCCTTGGCGGCGCCCGCGACGGCCGGGTGAGGGATTCAACGCTTCTTCACATCAATCGAATTGGATTCCGGGTCGTGGTCGCTAGCATCGCGGCATGTCCTCGCCTGGCTTTTGTTCGTGGCGTCGTCGCGCGACGTGGTGGCTGACCGTCGCGTTTCTGCTGGGTGAATCGCTGCACGCGGCGATCGCGGTCGGCGACCCGGAGCAAAAGGTCGTGCAGGAATTGGGCGCACCGACGGGCGTGATGACCGCCGGCAGTCGCAAGCGGCTCAGTTATCCCCATGGCGTGATCACGCTGGTGGAGGGCAAGGTTTCCGCGCTCGACGACAAGATGGCGGCCTGGCTGCAAACCCGAGCCGAGGGCGGGGTAATCTCCGAACCACCGCCGTCCGCCGTCCCGCCGGTGAAAGCGCCGGAACCCAAGGCGCCCGCGCCCAAGATGTCGAACGCGGCGGCACTGGCGTTGACCCCCGGCCCGACCGTGCAGTGGCCGTTGAGCGAGCGGATGTTTGCGAGCGCCTCGGGCTATTTCAGCGGCCCGATGCGGCAGGCCTGGGCGGCGGAGCTCCAGAAGGACAAGGAGGAGAATGGCGACCCCGCTGCAAACGCGACGTATCCCGCGGGATCGCAGAAGGCGTTTCTCTACGTGCCGAAGGGTTACGACGGCACCAAGCCCGTGGGACTCTACATCGACGTGCGGCCGGAAAACGTCGGCCTCCTGCCGCCGGGCTACGACGTCGTTTGCAACGACCAGCGCATGATCTGGGTCTCGGCGCACGGGTCGGGGAACGATCAGTCGACCGCGCGACGTTGCGCGCTGGCGCTCGATGCGCTCGCGACCGCGAAGAAATCATTCCGCATCGACGAACGCCGCATCTTCGTCGGCGGATTTTCCGGCGGCGGAGCGGTCGCGTCGCGCCTGCTCGTGCTCTATCCGGACCAGTTCCGGGGCGCGGTAATCAGCGCGCGTGGCGTCTATCTTCAACCGGTGCGGACGGAGGACCGGCGGGTGTGGCCCAGTCATTTTCCTTTCCTGAAACCGGAGGACTTCCGTGCGGTTTCTGGCCGCGGTTTACGCGTGGCTTTTGTGAGCGGCGCGAACGACTTCAACTATCCGCACGTGATGCGCTGCGTGCCGCAGTGGAACGAACTCGGCTTCACGGCGAAAGCCTACGACATCCCGGGCATGCCGCACATGGACGCGCCGCCGGACGCGTTCGCGACGGCGCTCGGTTGGGTCGACGGGAAGCGCTGAGGCCCCGGCGCGACTACGAAACCGACACAGCCGCCGCCGGCGTGGCGGACGCGGGCGACCGGTGGTTCGCGGCGTGCGCGATCTCCGCGTCCCGCGCCATCAATTTATACATGTCCGGGATCGCCGTGATCGCTTCCGGGACATCGGTGTGATTCGTGAGCAGCGAGGCGTAGCTGTGCGGGGCGTCGGGATGATAGCCGTGCATCGCGCGGATGGGGCGCTCGCCCATGTCGCTCGGGACGATCAGCGTGCCTTCCTCGACGAGGTAGATGAGTTCGCCGAAATAGCGGTCGGGGAAAAGCGTCCCGAGGTCGCTCAGCTCGGCATCGCTCAGGATCTCGCCTTGGGGCGTCGCCTCGAGTTTCTCGGTGATCGCCTGGCGGGCCTGGTCGTTGAAGAACCAGAAGCGCGCCATCGTGGAATCGTAAACGACGGCGTAGTCCTTGCCGGCTTCGTAGCCGAGCGCGTCGATCTGCGAACGAAGGTCGAGGTGGATGTCGCAGTTCGCCATGCCGTGGTCGCTGAAAACGTAGAGCTTCACCTCCGAGTAGTGCTCGCGCGCGACCGACATGAGTTTCTCGATCGCCGTCTCGTAGGAGCGGAGGCGATTCGGGATTTCCGGCGAGTCGTTGCCGACGCGATGGAGCAGGCCGTCGAGCTCGGGCCAGTAGAGGAACGCGAAGTCGATCGACTCGGCGCGGATGTCGGTAAGGAGTGCGTCGAGGTTCTCCGACTCCGGCCGCGTTGGCACGCTGACGTGATACGGAATGTGTTTCTCCGTGAGGAAATCGAAGATGTTCGGTCCGCGATTCATCCCGCCGGGCTGCAACGGATTCTTCTTCTCGGTGAAGTCGTATTGGTCGATGCGCTTGAACGGGATGTTGTAGAGGTCGAAGTAGCCCTTGAAATCGAGGCGCGACTTCGCGATCCGGGAGAGGACGCGCCGGACCTTGCGGCGGCTGGTCAGCGCGGTTGGTATCCACCGTAGCCAGCTCAGCGACTTGAACGGCGAGCCCTTCGGATCGTAGACGAAGTAGGACCAGTTACGGTGCTCCGACGGCCAGCGGCCCGAGAGGATCGACGGGATGCACGCCGAGCTGTAGCCGAACACCGAGCGCAGCGGCCGGCGGTGCGGCGCGAACTTCTCCGCGAACGGGTCGTGCTTGATGATCTCCCAACCGCAGGCGTCGATAAATACGAAAAGGGGAAGGATAGGTTTCATAGGCGATAAGGGAGGCGGAATGGCCACAAAGAACACAAAGAGCACAAAGGCTCGGAGTTTCTCTGTGATCTTTGTGTTCTTTGTGGCTAAATAGACGGAATCAGGCGGCGCTGAACGATTCGGCCGGCGTGTTGATCAGCGGTTCGGCCTGCGGGGGAAGCAGGGCGGGCTCTTCGTTGAGGATGAGGAAGGCCTGGTCGTCGCGCAGCGTCGCGCCCTGGCGGAAGCGGCTGAGCTCGGCCGCGAGTTCGTCGCGCAGTTGGTCGGCGGTGCGCGGCGACTTGAGATTGTGGCGGAACCAGTCGACCAGCCGTTCGTGGCCGAACATGTCGCCGGCCGGGTTGAGCGACTCCGTCAGACCGTCGGTGTAGAGGAGCACGCCCGCGGGGCCGGCGAGCGACGCGGTGTGCTGGCGGTATTTCGAGTCGGGCAGGATGCCGAGCGGCGTGCCGGTGACGCGCAGGGTGCGCACTTCGTTGCCGGAGCGGACGATGATCGGGCAGTGACCGGCGCTGGCGGCGACGAGCACCCGGCGCTCGAGGTCGATGAAGACGAGTTGCGCGGTGATGAACATGCCGACGCTCGACAGCTCCTCGTAGAGCAGTTCGTTCAGGCGTTTCAGCAGCCGGGCGGGATGGTGCAGGCGGTTGGCCATCGCGCGGAGCAGGCTGCGCGTGATCGTCGCGAACATCGCGGCCGGGACGCCCTTGCCCATGACATCGGCCACGACGAGGAGCATCGAGTGGTCGCTGAGCGGGATCGCGTCGTAGAAGTCGCCGCCGACCTGACGCGCGCTTTCCCAGTTGGCGGCGAGCCCGAAGCGGGAGAGTTGCGGGAGCGAACGCGGGAGCAGCGCGCGCTGGATGCGATGCGCGATGTCCAGTTCGTGCGCCACGAGGCGGGCGTGCACCTGTTCCTCGAGGTGGCGGGCGTTGATCACCTGCACCGACATGAATTCGGCGAAGGTCCGGATCATCTCGGCCTGCAGGACGGAAAAGGGCTGGTCGCCTTCGCGCCGGCCGACCGCGAGGGTGCCGATCAACTTGTCGCCGAAGAGCAGTGGCTGCACGAAGCCGGTCGCCGTGGGGCCGGCGGCGCGCAGCGGCTCGAGCGGCACGGCATTGTGCCGGCAGTCGAGTTCGACCTCGCGGCGCGTGATGGCGGCGGCGAGTTCGGCGGGCAAAGGATCGGTGGAGCGCGCGACGGGAATCGGGTCGCTCTTCAATTCGGGCGCGGAGGCCACGAAAGTCACCAACCGGGATTCGCCGTTGGGCACGAGCCGCAGCAGGAACCAGTCGGCCGACGTGAGGTGCAGGAGATCGTTGAGCAGCCGGGTGGCGAAGCCCATCAGGTCGCTGGTGCGGCCCAGCTCCGCGCAGCAGCGGAAGATCGCGGAAAGACTTTCGGAGCGCACGGCCAGCTCGCGGGCCATGCCGCTGATCGTCTGCTGGCAGTTTTCCAACTGGCGCCGCGCTTCCTCGATCGAAGCGACGGTGCTTTCGTTGGAGGAACGATGCTGCTGGAACGTGCGCGCCTTGCGCATCACCAGCGTGTTGGCGTCACCGCCGCGATAATAACGGACCTCGTCCATCATCGACTGGATGATGAACAGTCCGCGGCCATTCTCGCGTTCGGGCGAAAGCGTGGCGGGTTTCGGCTTCAGCTCGAAACCCGGCGTGTGGTCGTTCACCCGCAGTTCGACGCTCGCGGGATGGCAGGTCGCCTCCACGGTGATCGTCTGTTTCTTGCCGGCCTCGCTGGCGTATTGGACCGCGTTGTTGCAGGCCTCGGCGAGGCAGAGCTCGAAGTTGAAAACCTCGGACTCGTCGAGTCCGTGCTCGGTCAGGAAGGCGCAGAGGATCCGCACCGCGACGCGTGCCTCGGCCAGGTCGCAGGGAAACACGACCCGGTTCGCAACGCCTCGCTCCGCTGGAAGGGAGTCGGCCATGGCGAAGGTTAACGGCGCGAGATTTCGAACAACTGGTGCAATTGCGTCAGCTCGAACAATTGCTGGATCGACGGCTTGGGATTCAGCAGGCGGAGCACGACGCTGGTGTCACGGCCGTTGTTCGCCGACTTGTAGAGCGCGAAAAGCGCGCCGAGCCCGGAGGAATCGACGAAGCGCGTTTGCGAGAGATCGATCTCGATCGACTCGGGGGTCTTGGGCATCGCGGCGCGGACTTCCTCGCGGAAGCTGGAGGCGTTGACGGCGTTCAGCTCGAGAATGTCGCTGACGCGGAGGTGGTTTCCGTCGTGTTCAATTTTCATGGAGTTCTTTCAGTTAGCCGTCCGGTTTGAGAAATGAGTTGGGGGAGAGGAGCGCCGGCTTCCTTGCGCCGGTGCCAGTAGATCGGCCAGGCCATCGCGGAGCGGAGGAACGCGCGGCCGATGATCGCGGCGTCGAGGCGCGTGTTCTTGTTCACGGCGTAGAAACTCGCGTGCGCGCACGCGTCCGGGCTCACGCCTTCCGGGCAGCCGTGGGCGTCGGCCATCGACACGAGGCCGGTGGGCGCCGCGAGCCAGAGCCGCTCGAAATCGTTGCTCAACGCGAACGCCTGCGAGGGCCGGAGCGGGCGATTGCCGACCCAGGTGATGTCGCCGCGCACCACGCTCCAGAACTGCGGCCAGCGGCGCAGCCAGTTGCCGCCGCCGGTGAGTTCGTAGTAGGCGAAGGTTTCCTGCGTGCGGTGGCGCAGGTTCGACTGCGCGCGCACGCCGAGGCGGATGCGCAGGGGCGTTTCGCCGCGAATCACGGCGACGCCCATCATGACGAGCGCGATCGGGGCAGTGACCGTCATCGCGCCGAGCGCGACCAGCCGGCCGGGAAGGGTGGTCTGCGTGCGGTGGAAGCGCCGGTCACCGAGCGGGCCAAGCAGGAACGCGTCGGGCACCTGGAGACAGGAACCCGTCACCCAGTTGAGCAGCAGGCTGCCGCTCGCGATGGAATTGCGCACCGCGACCAGCCGGCCGACGAACGTCTCGGGCCAGACGATGCTCTGCTCGACGCGCGCGCCGGACTCGACGACCACGCGATCGTCGAGGAACGCGTTCGGGCCGATCGTGGCACCGGGGCCGACAAAAACATTTTCGCCGATCCAGCACGGCGCGACCAAGCGCGCGGCCGGATCGATCTGCGAATGGAGCCCGACCCACACGCCCGGCTGCACTTCGCGCGCGCCAATCCGCGCGGGTGCCACGGCATGCGGCAGCCACGCTTGCGTCGCGGCAAACCAGTCGGCGGAAGTTTCAAAGAGATTCTGGCCCGTCAGGCCCGGCAGCGTGTCGAGGAGGATAACCTCGTCCATCGGCAGCCAGCCGGCTTCGTCGGCCGGCCGGAATTTCTTGCGGGCTTCGACGACGGAGAGTTCGCGCGCCTGCGGAATCAGTTCCACCTGCAGGCCCCAGCGGCGGCCGTCGCCGACGAAGGTCCGCACCTGGTCGGGGCGATCGCTCGCGAGGATCGTGACGTGCTTGGCGCCACGCGCGACGAGCGCCTCGAGCCAGAACTCGAGCACGGACTTGCCGAGCAGCGGCGCGATCACCAGCGGGTGGTGATCGGCGAGCCGGGCAACGCCGGGACGGTCAGCGGGACAAATGAGGAGAGCTTTCATCGGTAGTCAGTAGGCGCCGTCGCCGGAGAGAACGGCCGGCACGGTTTTGATTAGAATCTTGAGATCCTCGCGGAAGCTGCGGCTCTCGATGTAACGCACGTCGAGCTTCACCTGGCCGGGGAAGTCGATCGAGGCGCGGCCGCTGATCTGCCAGATGCACGTGAGACCCGGTTGCACGGCGAGTCGGCGGCGGTCGGCGAGGGAGTAGAGCGCGACTTCGCGCGGAACAGGAGGGCGAGGGCCGACAAGCGACATGTCGCCGATCAAGACATTGTAGAACTGGGGCAGTTCATCGATGGAGTATTTTCGGATGAAACGCCCTATCCGGGTGATTCGGGGGTCGTTCTTGATCTTGAAGGTGATCCCGCCGCTGTGCTGGTTCTGCGCGAGGATTTCCTTCAACCGCTGCTCGGCGTCGATGCGCATCGAGCGGAACTTGAACATGCCGAACTCGCGGCCGTGCCGGCCTACGCGGATCTGGCGGAAGAAGATCGGGCCGCGGTCCTCGAGTTTGATCAGGAGGGCGACGACCAGGAAGATCGGTGTCAGCGCGATCAACGCACAGAGGCTGCCGACGATGTCGAGCGAGCGCTTCATGAAGAGCGCGCCGCCGATCAGCCAGCGCCACGAGACGCGTTTCCAGGCGAGATACCATTGCAACCGGCGGCGTCCCCACGGGGATCCGAAGTTCTCGAAGTGCCGGAGCAATTCGGGCGGCAGAGGCGGTTCAGTGGCTGAGTTCATGTTCGGGCTTGGCTGCAAGGGAGGACGCCACGGTTGACGAAGGGCTCGCGATGCGCGCGAAGAGCTCTTCGAGACCGGAGATGTATTTGGGAAAACCGAAACGCTCACCGGCCCATTGCCGGCCGTGCACGCCCATCTTGCGGGCGAGGCCTTTGTCGCGGAGCAGTTCCTCGACGCTTGCGGCATAGCGCGCGCGGTCCATCCACGGGACGAGGTAGCCGTTCCAGCCGTCGATCAGCCACTCGCGGATGCCGCCGGCATCGAAGGCGACGACGGGCAGGCCGAGACGCATCGCCTCGAGCCCGACGGCGCCGAACGGTTCCGGCCAGAGGGAACTCATCACCGCGAGGCTCGCATCTTGATAGTAGGCGCTGATTTCCGGCTGGGTGACGAAACCGGTGAACGTCACGCGATCGGCGAGACCGAGTTTGCGGCTGAGCGCTTCGCAATCCGCGCGGTGGCTGCCGTCGCCGAGGATGATGCACTCGAAGGGCACGCGCACGCGGGCCAGCGACTCGAGGAGGACGTCGACGCCCTTCCCGCGAATAATCTGCCCGGCGTAGACGATGCGGTTACGCTCGCTGAAGGAGCACTGGAACGTGTCCTGTGCGGCGCGCGGGACGGGCGCGTGAATCTCCACCTGGTCGCGCGTGAAGCCGTTGCGCTCCACTTCGTCGCGCATGAACTCGGTGGCCACGATCAGCTTCGCGAAGCGGCGATTGATTTCCAATTCGCGGCGCTTGGCTGTGTAGCTGATCCACTTGAGCGGGAACGCGCTCTCGCGATCGCGGGCGATCGTGCCGCCGCAGGGAAATACGCAGTAGGCCGAGGCCGCGCGCGTGCAGATCTGGCGGTTGAGCGGATTGTATTTGTAGCCGCGGAGGCAGTAGAGGTCGTGGTCGTGCACCATCCGCACGACCGGCACGCCGCACGACGCGAGAGCATCGAGCGTCGCGAGGTCGGAGAGCTTGTGCAGGAAGATGACATCGGGCCGAAACGCGCGCACCGCGGCGGTGACGTGGGGCAGAGGAAAGCGATCGGCAAACGTGTCGTTCCAGGCGGACTCTTCCTTGCCGGAAGCGCTCCCGTGCAGGATGCCGAGGGTGTGGCCACGCCGTTTCAACTCACCCGCGGTGAGGAGAACATTGGTTTCGGCGCCGCCGAAGGCGCCAAATTTTTCGTGGACAAAAAGCAGTCGCATGGACGTGTGGTTCTCGGTCGCTCCTCCGTTGAGTGAAGTCACTCTAGCGCGTCGTCCGCCGGGCGAGCAGTAGGTGAACACCCAAAAGCGTATGAGGTCTGCCGCCCCCTGCGGCGGCCCGCATGGCTGCTGGGCGAGGGGAAAAGTTCCCGATTCAGCAGCGAAGAAGCCGGTTGCCCGCCTCCCACCGGACATTTCCCGGGACCCTCTCCTCCATTTCCTGACCCGCGGTAGATGGGGTCCAACCCTACCATAACGGTCGCTGCTCGCCCTATTCTGGGGGGCGGGCGAACCGGCTAAAGTAGGCGGGTCCAGAAGGGAGCAGCTCGCTGGACCCCTGTATTGACCCTATCCAGCCCATGAAAAAGAAAACCGAGTTTCGCATCCAGACGATCACGCATCCGTCGAAGCCCACGGCCGATTACAACGACCCTTTGCTGCGCGAACTCGTCGCACATCTCCGCCAGAACCGCACGCAGCTGCGCGAAGAGTGGGCGCGCCGCATCACCGACGCGCAATTGCTGACGGCGATGACGAAGGAGGAAATTTTTTCCGAGGCGACTTCGGTCTACGACAACTACGTCGAAGTGCTGGAGACCGGCAGCGTCGAGGCCCTGCAGGCCTACGCGCGCAATCTCTCCGAGCGCATCATCCCCCGCGGCGTCGAGACGCATGAGGTGGTCGGCATCGTGCTGCTCCTGCGCGACGTGCTCGCGCGTTCGCTCTTCCAGAAATACCACGAGAACTTCGATCTTCTGAACAAGGTGCTCGACGCCTACGAACCCGCGTCGAACCGTATCGCGAACACGGTCGCGGTGAGCTTCGTGCAGGAGCGCGAGCGCGTCATCCGCGAGCAGCAGGAGGCGATCCGCGAATTGTCGACGCCGGTGCTGCAGGTGCGCGAACGGTTGTTGATTCTTCCCATCATCGGCGTGATCGACGCGCATCGCGCGCGGCAGTTGACCGAGCAACTGCTCCGCGGCATCCGCGCGAATCGCGCGAAGGTCGTCGTCGTCGACATCACGGGCGTCCCCACGATCGACCAGACCGTCGCGAATCACTTGGTGAAAACGGTCGAGGCGTCGCGGCTCATGGGCGCGAGCGTTATCATCACGGGCCTCTCCGCCGAAATCGCGCAGACACTCGTCACCATCGGCGTCGATCTCAGCAAGATGAACGCGGTGGGCGACCTGCAGGGCGGCATCGAGGAGGCGGAGTTGCTCCTTGGCTACAAAGTCATCGACACCACCGACCTCGCCGCCGCGCAAGCGCAGGCGCAGGAGAAGAACGGCTGACCATGCAGGTCCCGATTCTCAAGCAGGGCGGGGTGCTCATCGCGAGCGTGCAGTCGGTGCTTTCCGACGCCGACCTCATCCAGCTGCGCGACAATCTCGCGGAACGCGTCGGCACGCATCGTTCGCGCGGTGTGATCATCGACGTGACGGTCCTCGACGTGATCGATTCCTTCGCCACGCGCATGCTGCGCGCGATGGTGCACATGCTGAAGCTGCGCGGCGCCGAGGCGGTGATCGTCGGCATCCAGCCGGACGTCGCCTTCGCCATGGTGCAGCTCGGCCTGACCCTCGAGGGCGTGGGCACGGCGTTGGATCTCGAGGAAGGCCTCGCCTACCTGGAGCAGAAAATGAAGCGGTCGACTTCTCATGGACGCTGATCTGCAAACCGAGATCCTCTCTGCGGTCGACATCGTGACCGCCCGCCAGCGCGGGCGCACGCTCGCGCTCGAGCTCGGGTTCAACGGCGGCGACGTCACGTTGATCGCGGCCGCGATCAGCGAGGTGGCGCGCAACATCGTCGATCACGCCAAGAAGGGCGAGATCCTGATGCGCAGCGTCATCCACGCGAACAACGGCGGGAAGAAGGGCATCCAGATCATCGCCCGCGACCAGGGCCCGGGCATCCGCGACGTCGCGCAGGCGATGCAATACGGCTACTCGACCCGCAAGGGCCTCGGCGTCGGCCTGCCGGGCGCGAAGTGGCTGATGGACGAATTCGACATTGCTTCGGAGGTCGGGCGCGGGACGACGATCACGATGAAGAAATGGAAGCGCTGATGAGCGCCACCGTCGTCAACCGCGAGCAGTGCGTCGAGTGGAGCGTCTCCTCCCGCGCAATCCCGGGCCAGACCGTCTCCGGCGACCTGCACGTCGTGCGCGCGTTTCCGCATGGCGTCCTGATCGCGGTCGTCGACGGGCTCGGTCACGGCGACGAGGCGACGGCGGCGGCCCGCGCGGCCGTGGAGGTGCTCGCGCAGAATCCCGGCGAGAGCGTGATCACGCTGGTGCATCGCTGCCATCGCGCGCTGCTGAATACGCGCGGCGCGGTGATGACGCTCGTGTCGATCAACACCCACGACGACACGGCGACGATGCTCGGCGTCGGCAACGTCGAGGCCGCGCTGCTCCGGGCGAATCCCCAGGGCCTGCGCCCGCGCGAGAGCGTGCTGCTCCGCGGGGGCGTCGTTGGCTACCAGTTGCCCGCGCTGCACGCGAGTTTCGTGCCCTTCGCGCCGGGCGACCTCGTGGTGTTCGCGACCGACGGCGTGCGCGAGGATTTCGCGGACGAACTCACCGCCGGCGAGCCGCCGGCGGAGCTGGTCGATCGGATCATGGAGCGGAAATTTCGCGGCACCGACGACGGCCTCGTCCTCGCGTGCAAATACCTCGGCAAGCCATGAAGCCGAAATCCTGGGCCACCCTCGTGGATTGTTACCGCCTCGCGCTCGCGGCCTACGTGGCGCGCGGCGGCGAGGAGGAGTTGCAGGAAGGATATGAGCTCGGCCGGCGCGCGCTGGAGAGCGGACTCGGCGTCCTCGACCTCGTGCGGCTGCATGAGGAGGCGCTGACCAAGCCGGGCTCGCCGCAGGGGCCGAATGGCTCGCGCGAGGCGAAGGCGATCGGGCTCTTCCTGATGGAGGCGCTGGGCCCGTTCGAAGTCGCCCACCGCGGCTTCAGCGAGACCTGCGAGCGGCTCAGCGGCCTCAACGCCACGCTCGAGGAACGCAACCGCGAGCTGGCGACGACCAACGACCGATTGAAGCGCGAGGTGCGCGAGCGCAAGCAGGCCGAGACGGCGCTGCGCGAGAGCCGTGAGCATTACATCAAGTTGTTCAACGAGGCGCGCGCGATGGAGGAGAACCTGCGGCAGCTGTCGAACAAGGTGCTCACCGCGCAGGAGGAGGAGCGGAAGCACGTGAGCCGCGAGCTGCAGGACGAGATCGGCCAGGTGCTCACGGCGGCGAACGTCGCGGTGGCGCTGCTCCGGAAGCACGCGTCGGCCGACGCGGAACTACGCAAGAAGGTCGACGAGGCGCAGCAGCTTCTCGAGGAGAGCATGCAGATGGTGAATAATTTCGCGCGGGAGCTGCGGCCGACGATGCTCGACCACCTCGGCCCCTACGCCGCGATCCAGAACTACGTGAAGTCGTTCATGGAGCGGACGGGCATCAAGATCGACCTCGAGGGCGATTGCGAATTCGACCGGCTCGACGGCCAGCAGGGCACGGTGCTCTACCGCGTCGCGCAGGAGAGCCTCACGAACGTGTTCAAGCACGCGCAGGCGACGCACGTGAAGATCCGGCTGCGGCAGCGCGCCCGCGCGATTTCGATGGAGATCATCGACAACGGCTGCTCGTTCGCGGCCAAGGGCAGCAACGGCCACGCCAGCCTGCCACGGGAGCACCTTGGCCTTCTCGGCATGAAGGAACGGGTGCGGCTC